>JAESFR010000163.1_pt1 | contig 43565 bp, 42 predicted proteins | sample 9266191 | NCBI WGS metagenome assembly JAESFR01 (sample SAMN14503063, study PRJNA617104) | algae metagenome | isolation source: Pleurocapsa minor HA4230-MV1 and co-occurring heterotrophs from cement on... | place: USA: Nuuanu Pali Lookout, Hawaii | collected 2009-07-20
CGGCGCGAACCACGTGATCTACCCGGAGCGCGAAGCCGGCGAGCGCGTCGCGCACCTCGTGAGCGGCCGGATGCTGGACTTCATCCGCTTCGACGACGACTTCGCGATCGCGAAGATGTACCCGCCGAAGTTCATCCGCGGAGTGGGGCTGAACGAGTCGGGTGTGCGCTCGAAGTACAACGTCACGGTCGTGGGCGTGAAGAGCCCCGGCAAGCCCTTCCGCTACGCGGAGGCGGCGACCGTGGTGACCAACCACGATCTGATCATCGTCTCGGGCACCAACAGCGACATCGAGCGCTTCGCGTCGCTCGACCGCTGACTCCGAGAGCCCCTAGGCGCCCTGCGCCAGCTCCCGCGCGCGCGCGAGGGCGGCATCCGTCGCCTCGGTGAACACCTCGTCGAGGCGGGCTTGGTGCAGCACCGCGACCGCCCGCTCGGTCGTGCCCTTCGGACTCGTGACCCGTCGCCGCAACTCGGCCGGATCGACATCGGATGCCGCGAGCAGCGCCGCGGCGCCGATGAAGGTCTGCTCGGCCATGAGCCGCGCCTCGGCCTCGGCGAAGCCCTTTCCGATGGCTGCCTTGGTGAACTCCTCCACCACGAGGAAGAAGTAGGCGGGGCCCGAGCCCGAGATCGTCGAGAGGGCGTCGATCTGCGACTCGGGCACCTCGATCACGACTCCGCAGGTCTCGAAGAGCCGCCGCACGAGCGCGACGTCCTCACCGGTCGCCGAGGCCCCGGCGGCAAGGCCCGTCACGGCCTTGCCCACGGTCGCCGGCGTGTTCGGCATCGACCGCAGCACCGGAACGCCCTGTCCGAGGATCGACTCGAACGTGGCGATCGTGACGCCGGCGGCAAGGCTCACCACGATCGTCCCCGGACGCAGCGACGCCGCGATCTCCTGCAGCAGCGCGGGCACCATCGCGGGTTTCACGCCGATGAGCACGATGTCCGCCGCAGCAGCCGCGTCGGTGTTCCCGGTCTGACGCTCGGCGAGCGCGATGCTCTCCACCCCCGCGAGACCGGCGAGCTCGGTCGCCTTCTCCGCTGTGCGATTCGTGGCGATCACGCGCGGCGCAGCGCCCGAGTCGACCAGGCCGCGCAGGATGGCTCCACCCATCGAGCCGGCGCCGAGGAACGCGATCACGGGAAGGTCGGATGCAGTCATGCCGCCATCCTACGATCCGGTATTTCATCCTTGACTTATATAAGTTTGGCGTGAAACATTGAGGGCATGCATGCGTTGGATGTCCTCGGCGATCCGGTCCGGCGCCGGATCCTCGAGCTGCTCGCCGACGGGGAGGTCGGCGCAGGCGAGATCGCCGAGATCGCCGGTGCCGAGTTCGGCATCACCCAGCCCGCGGTGTCGCAACATCTGCGAGTGCTGCGCCAGTCGGGCTTCGCGACGGTGCGTGCGGTCGGGGCGCGCCGGCTGTACGCGATCGATCCGGCGCCGCTGGAAGCGGCCGACGCGTGGTTCGACCCGTTCCGCCGGTTCTGGCAGCCGGCGCTGGACGCCCTGGGCACCGAGCTCGCGCGAGGGCGCCGGACTCGGCGACGGCGAGACGAGTCAGACGGCCCGCGGGACGCGCAGGACGACACCGCGGCCGACGATGCCGACCGGGAGAACCCCGATGGACCAGGAGAAGAGGAGCACTGAGATGGTCGATGTCAACGCACAGGTGGATGCCGTCACGCGCGACGTCCGGACGAGGGAGGACGACGGCGCCGAGATCCGGGTGCAGACCCTGACGCAGGTGTACCCGAGCGACATCGAGGACGTGTGGGACGCCGTGACCAGCGCGGAGCGCATCCCTCGCTGGTTCCTGCCGATCGAGGGCGAACTCCGGCTCGGCGGTCGATACCAGTTCGCGGGCAACGCCGGTGGTGAGGTCCTCGAGTGCGAGCCGCCCGCGGACGGCAGAGCGCGCTACCGGGTGACGTGGGAGTTCGGCGGAGGCGTCACGTGGTTGCAGGTGGGTCTCGAGTCCGTCGGCGAGGATCGCACGCGGCTCGAACTCCAGCACACCGCGCGTACCTCGGACATGCCCCCCGGTTTCTGGGAGCAGTTCGGTCCGGGTGCGACCGGCGTCGGCTGGGACGGGGGCCTGCTCGGTCTGTCGCTGCACCTCGTCGGCGACACCGCCGTGACGCCCGAGACTGCCGCGGAATGGGCGGTCAGCGACGAAGGACGCGGTTTCTACCGCGCCGCCTCCGATGCGTGGGCGGCAGCTCATGTCGCATCGGGAGAGAGCCCCGGTTCGGCTGCGCAGGCCGCCGATGCGACGTTCGCGTTCTACACCGGCCAGGCTCCCGATTCGGCGGCGGAGAGCTGATCCGCTCGTCCTGATCGGGGCTCGGCATCGGGCGTTATAGTCGAGAACGCCGGGGCGCGGAGGCCCCCGCATCCTCGACCGGGAGACCCGACATGACGCTCTTCGACGGCATCACCGCCCGCATCATCGAGACGCCGCGACTGAGCGTCAACATCCTGGAGCGAGACGGCGACGACCCGGCCACTCCGGCCGAGCGCACGGTCGTCCTCGTGCACGGGAACGTCTCATCATCGCTCTTCTGGCAGGAGATCATGCAGGACCTGCCGAGCGACCTGCGGGTGATCGCGATCGACCTGCGCGGATTCGGCGGCACCGAGCACGCGCCCGTGGATGCGACCCGCGGTGTGCGGGACTTCAGCGACGACGTGCACGCCACTCTCGACGCGCTCGGGATCGACACGGCGCACCTCGTGGGCTGGTCAATGGGCGGCGGCGTGGTGATGCAGTACGCACTGGATCACCCGGTCCTGAGCCTGACGCTGCAGTCGCCGGTCTCGCCCTACGGCTTTGGCGGCACGCGCCGCGACGGTTCGCGGCTCACCGACGACGACGCCGGCACCGGTGGGAGCGCCGCGAACCCCGACTTCGTGCAGCGACTCATCGACCGCGACGCGAGCGACGAGGTGCCGACCTCGCCGCGCAGCGTGTTCCGCTCGGGATACGTGGCCGACGGCTACACGAGCGAGCATGAGGACACGTGGGTCGAGTCGATGCTCACGACCTCCACCGCCACCGGAAACTACCCGGGTGATGGAACCACGAGCGAGAACTGGCCCGGATTCGCCGCCGGTACGATCGGCGTGCTCAACACGATGGTGCCCCGGTACTTCAACGTCGCGGGCATCGTCGAGCTCGACCCGAAGCCGCCGATCGCGTGGGTGCACGGCACCGCGGATGCCATCGTGTCGGACGCGTCGTTCTACGACCTCAACCACCTGGGCAAGCTGGGCATCGTCCCCGGATGGCCGGGCGAAGAAGCAGCCCCGGCCCAGGAGATGGTCTCCCAGATGCGCGACGTGCTCGCGGCCTACTCGGCCGGCGGCGGCGCGGTGACCGAGGTCGCGCTCGAGGGCGTCGGACACTCCGCGCACCTGGAAGCACCCGCCGAATTCCGGCACGCCCTGCTGTCGGTCATCGGGTACGTGGGCACACCCGCGGACCCGGCGCCGCCGACCGAGACGATCATCCTCAAGTCCGCCGACTGAGCGCGCCGGAGGACGCTTCAGCGGCCGGTGGCAAGCCCCTCCGTCCGCGCACGCGGCCGTCCCTAGAATCGACGTCATGAGTGCATCCGGCGGCGGCAAAGCCATCATCGCGGCCTTCCTGGCGAACATGGGCATCGCCCTGGCCAAGTTCATCGCGTGGTTCGTCTCCGGGTCGGCCTCGATGCTCGCCGAGGCGATCCACTCCGTCGCCGACTCGGGCAACCAGCTCCTGCTGCTGCTGGGGGGTCGCAAGGCCCGCCGCGAGGCCGACCGCTCGCACCCGTTCGGATACGGCCGGGAGCGCTACGTGTACGCGTTCGTGGTGTCGATCATCCTGTTCTCGGTGGGCGGCCTGTTCTCCATCTACGAGGGCATCGACAAGATCACCCACCCGCACGAGCTCGAGAACGTGTGGATCCCGATCGCCGTGCTCGTGATCGCGATCGGCCTCGAGTCGTTCTCGCTGCGCACCGCCATCCGGGAGAGCAACCTGGTGCGCGCGAAGGGCGAGTCGTGGGTCGGGTTCATCCGCCATGCCAAGGCGCCGGAGCTGCCGGTCGTGCTGCTGGAGGACATCGCCGCCCTCATCGGCCTGGTGTTCGCGCTGCTGGGCGTGGGGCTCACCGCGATCACCGGCAACTCGCTGTTCGACGCGATCGGCACGCTCATGATCGGCACGCTGCTGATCCTCGTGGCGATCACGCTCGGCATCGAGACCAAGAGCCTGCTCGTCGGCGAGGGGGCGACGGATGCCGACCACGGCCGGATCGTGACAGCGATCACGTCCGGCCCGGAGGTGGAGCGCGTGATCCACCTCAAGACGCTGTACCTCGGACCGGACGAGCTGATGGTCGCCGCCAAGCTCGCCTTCGCGGGCGACAAGTCGCTTGCCGACGTCGCGGCGGAGATCGACATCGTCGAGGCGCGCGTGCGCGCAGCGGTGCCCTCGGCGCGCGTGATCTACCTCGAACCCGACGTCGACCAGGCGACGGACTCGCCGCATCCGCCGACCGAGGAGATCGTCATCCGCTCGGTGGACTGACCTCGGCCGCGGAGCGCCTGGAAGACTGGCCTCATGGAGTGCACGATCTTCACCGAGCCCCAGCAGGGCGCCTCTTACGATCAGCAGCTCGCGTTCGCGCTGACGGCGGAGCACACGGGTTTCGACGCCTTCTTCCGCTCAGACCACTACATGCGCATGGGCACCGGGGATCCGCTGCCCGGCCCCACCGACGCCTGGACGACACTCGCCGGACTCGCGCGCGAGACGTCGCGCATCCGCCTCGGCACGCTCGTGTCGTCGGCGACGCACCGGCATCCGGCGATCCTGGCGATCCAGGCCGCACAGGTAGACGCGATGTCCGACGGCCGGGTGGAGTTCGGACTGGGCACCGGGTGGTTCGAGGACGAGCACCGCGCCCTCGGCATCCCGTTCCCGCCGAAGCGATTCGGGCCGTTCGAGGAGCAGCTCGCGATCGTCACCGGCCTCTGGGCGACGCCGATCGGTGAGACGTTCTCGTTCACGGGCGAGTTCTACGCCCTCGACGAGGCCCCGGCCCTTCCCAAGCCGGTGCAGGAGCGGATGCCGGTCATCATCGGCGGCGCGGGAACCACGCGCACCCCTGCGCTCGCCGCTCGCTACGCGACGGAGTTCAACATCGGCTTCCGCCCTGAGAGTGAGATCGGACCGGCTCTGGACCGGGTGCGCGCCGCGTGCGAGCGGATCGACAGAGACCCGGCGACGCTCAAGATGTCGGTCGCGCTGACGACCTACGCGGGCGCGTCCGAGGCCGACATCGCGCGTCGCGCGGAGTCGCTCGGCCGCTCGCTCGCGGACGTGCGCAACGGAACGAACATCGTGGGCGACGCTGCGCAGATCGCCGAGCAGGTCGAGCGTCTGCGCGCCCTCGGCGTCGAGCGCGTGCACTTCCAACTGCTGGATCTGCGCGATGTCGACCATGTCGCGTTCCTCGGCGAAGAGGTGCTGCCTCTCCTGCGCCACTGACAGGAAGGCGCGGCTCTGGGCCGAGCGGCTCCGCACCGCGTCGATCAGCGGCGCGCGTCGAAGAACTCGCGGAGCAGGGCCGAAGCGTCGTCCCCGCGCACGCCTCCCACGACTTCGGCGCGTGAGGGGAGTCTCCGATCGCGCAGCACGTCGTAGACCGACCCGGCCGCGCCGGCCTTCTCGTCCCACGCCCCGAAGACGACGCGCGACACACGAGCCTGGAGGATCGCGCCGGCGCACATGAGACACGGCTCGAGGGTGACGACGAGTGTGCATCCGGCCAGGTTCCAGGACGCGACCGATGCCCCTGCCTCGCGGAGGGCCACCACCTCGGCGTGAGCCGTGGGATCGTGCGTCACCTCGCGCAGGTTGCGCCCTTCGCCGATCACCCGGCCGGCGGCATCCGTCACGACCGCACCCACCGGGATGTCGCCCTGCTCGCCTGCCGCGCGCGCCAGGTCGAGGGCCCGCTGCATCACGTCGTCGTCGTGGCCCGGCATCACATCACGAGACTACGACCCGACTAACCTGAGCGTATGCGCCTGCACGTCGCGGATCACCCGCTCATCACCCACAAGCTCACGGTCCTGCGCGACGAGAACACCCCGTCACCGGTCTTCCGGCAGCTCACCGAAGAGCTCGTCACACTGCTCGCCTACGAGGCCACGCGGGGTGTCCGCGTCGACCCCCACGAGATCCGCACTCCGGTGACGACGACGATGGGGGTCCGGTTGAGCGAGCCGCGTCCGCTCGTCGTCCCGATCCTGCGTGCGGGCCTGGGAATGCTCGAGGGAATGGTCAAGCTGCTCCCGAGCGCGGAGGTCGGCTTCCTGGGCATGGCCCGCAACGAGGTGACCCTCGAGCCCACGACGTACGCCGAGCGCCTTCCGGAGGACCTCAGCGACCGCCAGTGCTTCGTGCTCGACCCGATGCTCGCGACGGGCGGTTCGCTCGGCGCGGCGATGGAGTTCCTGTTCCGTCGCGGTGCGCGTGACGTGACGGCGATCTGCCTGCTCGGCGCTCCCGAGGGTGTCGCGGCGATCGAGAAGCAGGTCGAGGGCCGCGAGGTCACGCTCGTCCTCGGCGCGCTGGATGAACGGCTCAATGAGAAGGGCTACATCGTGCCCGGACTCGGCGACGCCGGTGACCGGCTGTACGGAACGGTCTGAGCCTCACACGAGTGCGACGGTCGCCGCGGGAATCGACGGGATCGCGAGCAGCTCGCCCGTCTGCGCCGCCTCGCTGACCACGACGACCGGGGTGACGCTTCGGCCGTTGAACCGCGTCGCGGTCACCACCGTGTACGCGCCCATCGCCGGGCTCACCAGCAGATCCCCCACCGCGAGGTCGGGCAGCAGGGCTTCGCGGGCGATCACGTCGGTCGAGTCGCACGTCGGACCGGCGAGCGTCGCCCAGCGGTGCGTGGCCGTATCGGTGTCGCGCCCGGCGAGTTCGCGCTCGGAGAAGATCAGCGGGTGCACGTCTTCGGTGAGCACGTTCGAGTACGCGCCGTACAGCCCGTCATCGAGGTAGTACCAGCGGCCGTCTCCCCGTTCAGCGATGCCCGTGACGCTCGTCACGAGCGTCATCGCCTCGGCCACCATGATGCGGCCCGGCTCGGCGAGGATCGTGAGGCGGTCGGCGCGGCTCTCGAGCAGAGGCCGGATCACGGCCGCGAGGTCTTCGAGCGGCGTCACCGCGGAGTCGTATCCGACGGGGAAACCGCCGCCGATGTCGAGCAGCTCGAACCGCGCGCCGAGGGTCGCCTCGAGCCGATCCATGAGCTCGAGGGTCTCGGTGACGGCCGCGGCGAAACGCGCGGGGTCATCGAGCTGGCTTCCGACGTGGAAGCTGAACCCGCCGATCCGGATGCCGAGCTCGCGCGCCCGCTCGACGAGCCGAGCGGCTTCGAACGCCCCGACTCCGAACTTCGAGGACAGATCGCTCTTGGCGTGCGGGCTGCGGTAGGCCAGTCGCACGAGCAGTCGCACATCGGCCGGCGCGTCCGTGAACTTCTGCAGCTCCACCTCGTTGTCGATGACGAAGACGCGGATGCCGGCGGCCAGCGCGTCGGCGATCTCGGAGGCCTTCTTGATCGGGTGCGTGTGGATGATGCGCTCGGGTGCGACGCCGTTCAGAAGCGCGAGCTCCTCCCCCGTCGCGACGTCGAAGCCGCACCCCTCCGCCTCGAGGGCTGTGAGCACGGCGTCGTGCGAGAGCGCCTTGACGGCGTAGTGGAATCGGACGAACGGGAGCGCTCGGGCGAGACGACGATACTGGCGTCGGACGGTGTCGGGATCCAGCAGCAGCACGGGTGTTCCGTGCAGGGCGATCGCAGCCTGGGCCACATCCGACGCGATCAGCGCGGCGGTCTCCGCCCGGCGGATCTCGCGGATCGGGCGAGCGGCCCGGGCGGCACGCCGCGTCGCGACCGAGGTCATGATTCCTGCTCCCGCGCACGTCGGCCGTCGCGGAGTCCGGCCTTGGCGGTCAAGGTGAACGCACCCGCGGCGATCGCGTAGAACACCACGTCGGCGGCGACCTTGCCCGCGAGCAGCCCCCACAGCGGATCGGGCAGCAGCCACACGCCGAGCATCAGCGCAGCGGGGCGGATCAGGAATGTGTCGAGCAGCTCCGCGGCGCCGAACTCGGCGACCAGCAGCAGGAACGTGCGCACGATCGCGCGGCGCCTCGAGGGGTTCACGGCCGACTGCTCGATGTAGATCGTGATCGCCAGCACGGCGTAGAAGCCGACGATCTCGCCGAGCAGGGCGGCGAGCGCGATCAGCGCGAGGTTCTGCGTCCAGAACGTCACCGCGAGGCCGGCGAGGACCATGGCCGCGGTGCCGACGATCTCGGCAGGCAGATACCGCACGATCCAGAAGACGATCCCACGTCGTACCGGCTTGTCGGCGACCGCGGTGGCGGCATCCTGATCGGTCTCGGCGTCCAGGACCGCTGCTGCTGTGCTCATGTCACACTCCCTCTCCCGAAGAGAGAGTGCGCCCGGCGCGCGGTGATACGGCGCCGCCCGCAGACGAGAGTGGCCGCGGCATCCACCCCTCGCCGAACGGATGCCACGGCCTGCGCCTATGTTGGGACGCTCAGACAGGCTACGGCCGCGAAGAATCTGGTTGTACGGGGTTGACATGGCGCGGTCGGACGTCTACCGCTCGACGCGGTGGGCACGACGCGAACCGCCGGGCAGGCGTCAGGCCGGATCGTCGAGCATCGGACCGGAGGGCGCGCGCCGACCGGTCTCCTGCTCCCAGAACTCCAGCTGCTGCGTGAGCGCCTTCGCGAGTTCGAAGACCTGCTCGGGCGGAATCCGCACGCGGCTCACCACGCGCGCCGGCACGATCGTGCGGTGCTCGCCGCTCTCGGGGTCGACCGACTCGGCGGGCGGCTTGGCGAGGGTCAGGAAGTCCATGATGAACACGGTCGGCGTATGCCACACGTTCGCGAAGTCGGCGTAGGCGCCGGCGATGTGCTCGGCAGGCAGGTCGATCTCGAACTGGCGCTCATCGGACATGGGGGCCTCCTGGATGCTGGGCGCGAGTATACGCTCGCGCCCAGCACGCCCGGCGGTGCCCCCGGCGGCTCAGGCCGCCCCGACGAGCCGGGCGAAGGCGCTCAAGCGCGCGACACCCTCGGGGGTGTACGGGAGGTCGTCGAGCAGTCCGGGTGAGGACACGAGGAACGCGGTGTGCATCGCGCGCGAGATCGCGACGTTCAGCCGGTTGCGCAGCAGCAGGAACTCGAGGCCGCGGGGAGCGTCACGTCCGGAGGACGCGGCGAGCGACACGATGGAGACGGCGGCTTCCTGACCCTGGAACCGGTCGACGGTCCCGACGGGGACGTCGGCGAAACCGGCGGCGGCCAGCGCCGACTCCACCTCGACCTGCTGCGCGTTGTACGGCGTCACGACGATGATGTCGTTCTGCGCGAGCGGCCGCGGGTCCAGGCGGGATGCGCGTCCGTCCTCGTCGATCCGGATGCCGGTCCACGGGCGCCCGACGAGATCGCGGACGAGATCGACCACGACTTCAGCCTCCTCGGCGGACCGCGTCGCGTTCCCGTGATGGCGGATCGCCAACGGCACGAGCCCGGCGCGCACACCCTGCAGGTCGCGCAGCGCGGTCGCGGGATGCGCGGCGAGTTCCCCGTCGTAGGACAGTCGCGAGACCGGTTCGGCCACCTCCGGGTGCATGCGCCACGTGCGGCCGAGGAAATAGCCGAACTCCGGCGGGATGACGTCAGCGCCGTCGATCACCCAGCCGAGCGCCGATGTGTCGACCGGCTCGGGATGCGTTCCCTGGCTGACCTGGGGCAGCTGCTGCGGGTCGCCGAGCAGCAGAAGGCGGGGCGCGGCCAGCGAGACGGCGATCGTCGAGGCGAGCGAGAACTGTCCCGCCTCGTCGATCACGAGCAGGTCGAGGCTTCCGCGCGGGATCCGCCCCTCGTGAGCGAAGTCCCACGCGGTCCCGCCGACCACATAGCCCGCCTCCGCGTGCTGCGCGGTGAACTCGGCGACGCCGTTCTTGGCGATCGCGGTGAAGCGCGTCTGGGCGTCGGGGTCCTTCGGGGCCTTCGCCACCCGATCGCGGGGCACCCCGGCGGCGACGACCCGGTCGAGCATGTTCTCGATCACGGCGTGGGACTGTGCGACCACTCCGATCTTGTAGCCGCGCTCACGCACGAGACGCGCGATGACATGCGAGCCCACGAACGTCTTGCCCGTCCCGGGAGGCCCCTGCACCGCGAGGTAACTGTGGTCCAGGTCGATGACCGCGCGCACGATCGCGTCGACGTCATCGCCCGTCGAGGCCGGGAGCCCGCCCGACGACGTGCGGGGCGGCCGGCGGCGCAGGATGTCGGTGGCCGGATCGGCGGGCAGCTCCGGAGACGCCGCGATGACGGCATCCGCCCACGCGTCGATCGCCACCTGCTGGTTGAGCGCGCGCGGCGGGGGTGACGGGGTGAGCGCGATCGGCAGCTGCGACCAGGTGAACCCGTCGACGGCGTTCTCTTCGACCAGCGCGCCGTCATCGAGCACCTCGATCACCGTCACGCGATGATCGGCGTGGATCCAGCGCACCGATGCCTCGAACGGGAACGAGACGGGCAGCTCGTACAGCGCGAAAGGATTCGACCCCTCACTCAGCCGGGTGCCTGGGGCGAGTTCGCCGCGCAGTTCCAGCACGCGTCGATCGGTGCGAGCGCCCTCGGGCCGGTGCCAGTCTTCGACCAATCGGCATCGAGCGGGATCGAGCGCAACCACGTCGCGCGTCTCCTCCCACAGCGAGACCGGTTCGCGCAGGCGCAGGAAGTGCGTGGCCCAGAAGGTCTTCGCCTCGCGCGCGTAGTAGTCGATGCCCGCAGCGCCGAGGCGGAGCGCCTGCGCCTCCGCGGAGTCGTCGGGGTGCACTCCTGCGAGGCGGTCGAGTTCGACGGCTCGCGGCGACGGTTCGTACACGTTCTCGCCCGGCTCGGGGTTGGGTGAGGGGCGCAGGCCCGCCTCGCGGGCGCGGTCGACCAGCCAGTCGCGCAGCCGCCGCGTGGACACGCAGTCGTATCGGTTGTAGTCGGCCAGATCGTCGAAGATCTCCTGGGCGGCGCGGGCTCCCTCGCCGGTCGCTTCGCCCCCGTCGAGCAGCGCACGCGCCTCGACGTAGCGCACGATCGAATCGTCGCCCTTCTGCACGTCGCTCGTGCGCACGTCGGCGCCCATGTACAGCGGCTCGAGCTTCTTGATCGAGTACGAGCGCGACCCGACTCGCAGCGCGCGCCGCACGATCGGATAGAGGTCCACGAAGACGCCGTCGCGCAGCAGCCGGTCGACATCGGCCTCGCGGGTGCCGTGCCGCGCCGCCATGGTCAGCAGGTGCGTCGGCTCGTAGGGCGCGTAGTGATAGATGTGGAAATCGGGATGCTGCGCCCGATGCACCGCGACGAAGTCGAGGAACGTCTCGAGCGCGACGCGCTCCTGCTCGAACGAATGCGCCCACAGCGCGCTGTACTGCTCGCGGACGTCCACCCAGCCGAAGAGGTAGTCGATCCCCCACACCTGCGCGTCACCCTCGGTGTAGAGCGGGTCGCCCTCGAAATCGAAGAACAGGTCGCCGGCATCCGGTCGCGGGAGCGCGCCGAGGGCGGTCGGCGCCACCACCTCGAACGGGGGCACGGCCGCCGGTTCGCCTGCGTGCGCGGGGGCGATCTCGCCGGTGCCGGCCGGGGCGCTGAGCTGCAGGCGGGCTTGCGTGCGCAGCATGCCGAACGTGTCGGGATTCATCCCGGTCGGCGCCTCCTCGCCCGCGGCGAGGTCGTCGATCGTCGTGATGCCCGCCGTCCGGAGCCGGTCGCGTTGCACGGGCCTCATGCCGGCCACCAGGAGGAGGTCGCGTGAACTGACGACCTCGGCGTCGCACGTGGCGCAGCGCCCGCAGGCGACCACACTCAGCTCGCCGCGCGGATCGCCCCACGCGATCGCCGGCGATCGAGTGCCGAGATCGAGCCGGCGGTCGTCGATCAGCGCGCGCAGGCGCGACCGACGAAGCCCGAACACGGGCAGCAGGTCGTCGGCCGCGTGCTCACTGACGGTGCCGTCGCCCAGCAGCAGTTCCACGCGGTCGGATCGTGGGACGCCGAGCCGGTCGAGCTGGTCGACGTATGCCGACAGCTGCATGAGCGCGGTGACGCGGGCGCGTCGGGCGAGCTTGCTGTCCTGCACGATCCACCTTCCGGCGTCGTCGCGCACCAGGAAGTCGGCGAATCCGACGAACTCGTCGGTGGAGAACGCCGCTTGATAGATCACGTCGGCATCCGAGTCGAGCGCGGCGTTCGTGTGGGCGACAGCGGCGGCCAGGGCCTGGGCGTCGGAGGATCGGGCCGCCGCGATCTCGACGACCCCGCTCCCGAATCGAGCGCGGTAGGCCTCGAGCACTCGGTGCTCGTGCTCGTCACCCAGACGGCCGGCGCGCTCGAGGGTCGCATCTTCGGGCTCTTCGACAGCGGCCACGCGCCCCAGCCGGGCGTCGATCCCGCGCAACCACGCGAATTCGCACTCCGCGGCGGCTTTCAGATCACTCGCGCTCCAGACGATCCGGCCTTCGTCTTCGATGTATCGCATGCCCGCCTTTCCCTCCCCGATGGTACGGGCGGGGGCCGACAGTGCCGCGCCGGTCGAGCGCGGCACATCGTGCTGACAGGATCGAGAGATGGTCAGCTCCTTCACCGTGGTGACTCGCGCGCGGGTGGCTCCCGAGGAGCTCTTCGACATCTCGCTGTCCATCGACGAGCACCTGGATTCGCTGAAGAGCTCCGGCGAGCAGGCGATCGCCGGCGTCACGAGCGGGTCGATCGCGCTCGGTGAGACGGTGACGTGGCGTGCGCGGCACTTCGGGATCCGGTTCACCATGACCTCCCGGATCACCCGGCTGGAGCGGCCCCATCGCTTCACCGACGAGCAGATGCGCGGGCCCTTCCGCAGCTTCCGCCACGATCATGTGTTCGCCCTCGACGGTGAGGAGAGCGTCATGACGGACACGCTCACCGTGTCATCACCCGTGTTCGGCCGGCTCGCCGAACGTGCGGTTCTCGTTCCGTACCTGCGTCGACTGATCCAGCAGCGCAACAGGCACCTGCTGTCCTCGCTCGGTGCGGGACCGACCACGCATCCGGAGCTGCCGGTCTGGCCCGCGGACGGGTCCACGCTCTACGAACGAAGTGAGGTCACCGCCCAGGTCGGCCGCGGGCAGCGCGTGTGGGAGCGGGCCACCCGCGACGTGCTGCACTGGGCGGTCAAGACGCGGAGCGGGTTCGCGGTGCAGGACGAGCGGAGGGTCACGACCGGATCGCAGCTGGTCGTCACGGCCCGCGTCGCGGGCATCACCGTGCGCGAGCCCGTCCGCGTCCACACGGTCGTCGAGGATGAGAATCGCGTCGGATTCTCGTACCGGACGCTTTCCGGGCATCCGGTCGCCGGCGAAGAGGCCTTCATCGTTCATCGCGCGGGCGACAGCGTGTTCCTGACGATCAGATCGCTGACGGCGCCGAGCGACGAGCAGCCGTGGCGCACGCTGTATCCGCTCCTGCGGGTGGCCCAGGTGATCGCGCGCCGTCGGTATCTCCGTGCGCTGCACTGAATGCCGGGCCTGACATCGCGGGTCAACGTGTAACCTGCATGTTACGCTTTCTCCCATGGACGTGTTCGAGGCGCTTGCGGACGAAACGAGACGACGCATCCTGGTGACCCTCGCCGATCAGCCGCAGACCGCGGGCGCGCTCGCCAGGAACGAGACGTACAGCCGACCCGCCGTGAGTCGTCACCTGCGTGTCCTGCGGGAGTCGGCGCTCGTCCGGGCCGAGCCCGTCGGTCGCACGCGCGTGTACGCGCTCGACCGCACGGCACTCGCCCCGGTACGCGAGCTGCTCGACCGTCTCGAGGCGGGAGCCGAGGGCAGCACGCAGGCGATGTCGGACGTCCTGTCACCGACGGAGATGCCGATGACCGTCGAACGCCTCGACGCGCTCGATCTCGAGGTACGCCGCACGGCCCGCGAGCGCCGTATCGAGCGAGAGGGAATCGCATGAGCGATGAGACTCGGCCCGGGGCTCCGGTTCCGACCGGCCGTGTGGACGACGGGCCTCTCGGGCGGGAGATCCAGCTGACTCGCCGATTTGCTGCGCCGATCGACGTCGTCTGGGCCGCGATGGACCGAGTCGGAGCGTCTCGAGCGCTGGATCGGCCGCTGGGAGGGAGACCCGCGAACCGGACGCATCGACTTCTTCATGACTGCCGAGAGCGACGATCCGTCTGCGGAGGAGTACCTCATCGAGGTGTGCGACCCCCCGCACCGCTTCGCGGGCACGACCACCGCGGGTGGGCAACGGTGGCGTCTGCGGTTCGAGCTCAGCGAGCGCGACGGGATGACGACGCTGCTGTTCGCGCAGGCGCTCGTCGACGACGTGGGCGATGTGGGGCCGGGATGGGAGTACTACCTGGACCGCCTCGAGGCAGCGCTGGAGGACCGCGACGTCGCTTCGGTGCACTGGGACGCCTACTACCCGGCGATGAAGGCGTACTACTCCGACCTCGCCGGTTGAAACCTGGGCGGCTGCGAAACGGTCGGGATCGTCGAATCATGAAGTCGAGCGGCGGTGTGACCGGATCGGTCTGGATCGGAGCGGTGCTGCTCGTCGCCGCCGGAGCGGTTGCGATCACGATCGGCGTGCTCACCCCGTCAGGGCCGGCGGCGTTCGGCTGGTTCGCGTACCAGCCGCTCGCCCACGCCGCGTTCGTGCCGGGCGGGCAGACGGTGATCGTCTGGCATGTCGCGGTCGCGGGATGGGTGGTGTTCGGGATCGGGGTCGCGTCACTCGCCTTCCTGGCCGGCCACGTCATCGGAAGACGGTCGCAAGGCGACATCGGCGAAACGACGGGCGGCCCCCGATGACGGATCATGTCCCCTTCTGGTCGCGGCTGCGGCGATTCTCCCGGCCGGACCGCGAGACGTACGAGACCTGGCAGCAGCGCCCGAGCGCGCAGGATCCGGCGGCCCCCGGCACGGAGCACTATCCGCCGACCGACTACCGACGGTCCGGCGGCTCGGGTGCCATCGGGCCCTAGCCGGCACCGGTCCCGCCGAACCGGGCGCAACACGCGGTCGCCTGACAGACTGGGAGCATGAGCCTCCCGTTCGAGAGCGCGTACCGGCACGGGTTCGCCCGGATCGCGGCCTGCACCATCCCGGTCGCGATCGCCGACCCTGTGCGCAACGCCGACGCGGTGCTGGAGTCGGCCCGAGAGTGCCACGCCGACGCCGTCGCGGTCGCGGTGTTCCCCGAGCTGTGCCTCACCGGCTATTCGATCGAAGACCTCGTGATGCAGGATGCCGTCCTCGACGCGGTCGAGGCGCAGATCGCGCGCCTCGTGGCGGCGTCCGAAGACCTCTTCCCGATGCTGGTGGTGGGCGCGCCGCTTCGTCATCGCAACCGGCTGTACAACTGCGCGGTGGTCATCCACCGCGGCGAGCTGCTCGGGGTCGCGCCGAAGTCGTACCCGCCCACGTACCGCGAGTTCTACGAGCGCCGCTGGTACGCACCCGGCGACGACCAGATCGGGCAGGACATCCGCATCGGTGATCTCGAGGCTCCGTTCGGGCCCGACCTGCTGTTCGAGGCGCTCGACGTGCCGGGCCTGACCGTGCACGCGGAGGTCTGCGAGGACGTCTGGGTGCCGATTCCGCCGTCATCGTCTGCGGCACTGGCCGGAGCCACCGTGCTGCTGAACCTGTCGGGCAGCCCCATCACGATCGCCCGCGCCGAGGACCGCAAGATCCTGTGCCAATCGCAGTCCCTCCGCTGCCTCGCGGCGTATGCGTACGCCGCCGCGGGCCAGGGCGAGTCCACGAACGACCTCTCCTGGGATGGGCAGACGCTCATCTACGAGGCGGGCACCCTGCTCGCCGAGACCGAGCGGTTCCCCGACGGGCCGCGCCACGCGATCGCCGACGTCGACCTCGACCGGCTGCGCCAGGACCGGCTCCGGCAGGGCACGTTCGATGACAACAGGCGCGCCGAGCACGCCGACGCGACCTTCCGCACCGTGCACTTCGACGTGCAGCCGCCCACCCACGACATCGGTCTGCGTCGGGCGCTCGACCGCTTCCCGTTCGTCCCCGACGACCCGGCCCGACTCGCGCTGGATTGCTACGAGGCCTTCAACATCCAGGTCTCGGGACTCGTCCAGCGGCTCGAGGCGATCGGCGCACCCAAGCCCGTGCTCGGCGTGAGCGGCGGCCTCGACTCGACTCATGCGCTGCTCGTGATCGCCCGCGCGATGGACCGCATGGGCAGGCCCCGCAGCGACATCCTGACCTACACGATGCCCGGCTTCGCGACCTCGGAGCACACCAAGTCCAACGCGATCGCACTGGCGACGTCGATCGGCGCCTCGATCGAGACGATCGACATCCGGGATGCCGCCCTCGAGCTGCTCGCGAAGATCAAGCACCCGTTCGCCGACGGCGAGCCGGTGCACGACATCACGTTCGAGAACGTGCAGGCGGGGCTGCGGACGGACTTCCTCTTCCGCCTCGCCAACCAGAACGGCGGCCTCGTGATCGGAACCTCCGATCTCTCCGAGCTCGCCCTCGGCTGGGCCACGTACGGCGTCGGCGATCAGATGAGCCACTACGCGGTGAACGCCGGCGTGCCCAAGACGCTCATCCAGCACGTGATCCGCTGGGTCGTGTCCGACTCGACCACGGGCCTCAGCGACGAGGCGAAAGCGGTGCTCCAGGCGGTGCTGGACACCGAGATCAGTCCCGAGCTCGTGCCCATGGGGCAGGACGGGCGGATGCAGTCCACCGAGGACCGGATCGGCCCCTACGCGCTGCACGACTTCTCGCTGTACCACGTGCTGCGCTTCGGCATGCGGCCCTCGAAGATCGCCTTCCTCGCCGCGCGCGCGTGGGCCGATCCCCACGAGGGCGCCTGGCCACCCGGATTCCCGCCGGAAGATCGTTACGGATACGACCTGGAGACGGTCGCGAAGTGGCTGCGCGTGTTCCTGCAGCGCTACTTCGCGTTCGCGCAGTTCAAGCGCTCCGCCATCCCGAACGGGCCGAAGGTGTCGCCGGCGGGATCGCTGTCGCCCCGCGGCGACTGGCGGGCGCCGTCCGACGGCAACGCTCGGGTGTGGCTCGCCGAGCTCGACACCGCGCTCCCCGAGTTCGCCCCCTAGGAGGTCGAGATGGCCAGGCGCGCGACGATCGTGGGCAGTGGTCCGAACGGTCTCGCCGCCGCCGTGTCGCTCGCCAGAGCGGGCTACTCGGTGCGGGTGCTCGAGGCTGCGCCCACGATCGGGGGCGGCCTGCGCACCGCCGAACTGACGCTTCCGGGCTTCCGTCACGATGTCGGCTCCGCGGTGCACCCGGCGGCGCTCAGCTCGCCGTTCTTCCGGGCATTCGGGCTGCGTCGGCGCATCGACTGGATCGTGCCCGAGATCGCGTATGCGCACCCGCTCGACGGAGGTCGAGCGGCGATCGCGCGCTACGACCTCGAACGCACCGCGCGCGACCTCGGCCGTGACGAGCGCGCGTGGCTCGCGGTCGTGCGGCCGCTCTCGCGCCACCTCGAAGGGGTGGTGGACTTCACCGGGTCTCAGCTGCTGCGCGTCCCGCGGCATCCGATCACCACGATGCGCTTCGGACTGCGGGCGCTGCAGCTGGGCTCGCCGCTCGGGCGAGGCACGTTCGCGACCGAAGAGGCGGATGCCCTTCTGACCGGGGTGCTCGCCCACGCGAACACGGCGCTGCCGTCGGTCGGCGCTGCGGCATCGGGGCTCTTCCTCGCCGCGCATGCCCACACCGGCGCGGGCTGGGCATACCCGCGGCGGGGCGCGCAGTCCGTCGCCGATGTGCTGGTCGCCGATCTGCGCGCTCACGGGGGCGAAGTGCTGCCCGATCACCATGTGACCTCGCTCGCCGATCTCGACTGGGGCGACCCGGCCGCGGGCGATCTGCTCCTGCTCGACACGTCCCCGCGACTGCTGCTCTCGCATCCCGGCATCCCCGGCGCGTACGCCCGCGCGGTGCGGCGATACCGCTACGGCGCCGCCGCGGCGAAGGTCGACTTCGCCCTCGACGGACCGGTGCCGTGGGCGCATCCCGACGTCGCGCGGTCGCCGACCGTGCACCTCGGTGGCACGCGCGCGGAGATCGAAGCGAGCGAGAACGCCGTGGCCCGCGGCGCGGTCAGCGACCGGCCGTATGTGCTCACGGTGCAGCCGTCCGTCCTCGATGACACCCGGGCCCCCCGCGGCCGCCAGGTGCTGTGGGCGTACATGCACGTGCCGGCGGATTCGACCCTCGATCCGACCGAGCTCGTCACCCGGCAGGTCGAGCGATTCGCCCCGGGATTCCGCGCGCGCATCCTGGCCACGGCCGCGATGACCGCGGCCGAGCGCGTCGCGTTCAACCCGTCGGACATCGGCGGCGACATCCTCGGCGGGGCCTTCTCGTTCGTGCAGGCGATCCGCCGCCCGATCATCTCCCCCACCCCGTGGCGCACCCCGATGCGGGGCGTCTACCTCGCCTCCGCATCCACCCCTCCCGGCCCCGGCGTCACCGGGATGCCGGGCTGGTACGCCGCGCGGCAGGCGTTGCACGACACCGCCGGCGAGCGCCTCGAACCCACGGATCTGTTCCGGTCGTGACCTCGTGGACGGCTTCGCTGCGGTCGACTTCGGGTTCGCCCGAGAAGTGCTGCAGCGCGGGATCGCCGCGCTCTTCCTGGTGGCGTTCGTCTCGACGCTGAACCAGTTCCGTCCTCTCCTCGGCGAGCACGGCCTCCTGCCGGCGACGGAGCTGCTCGAATGGGCGCGCTCGCCGCGAGGACGCCGGCTTCTGCGGCCCACGCTCTTCCGATGGGTCCGCTACACCGATCGCCGGCTCGTCATCCTCTGCGTCGGCGGCTCGGTGCTCGCCGCGACGCTGGTGTGCGGCATCCCGCAGCTCGGCCCGCCGTGGCTGCCGATGCTCGCATTCCTCGCGCTGTGGTTCGGGTACATGTCGATCACGAGCATCGGCCAGACCTTCTACGGGTTCGGCTGGGAGATGCTGCTGCTGGAAGCCGGATTCCTCGCCGCATTCCTCGGGTCGAACGATCAGCCCCCGCCGACCGCGGTGATCGTGCTGTTCTGGTGGCTCGTGTTCCGGTTGGAGTTCGGCGCCGGCATGATCAAGATCCGCGGCGGGAGCGAGTGGCGCGACCTGACGGCTCTCATGTATCACCACGAGACGCAGCCGATGCCCGGTCCGCTGAGCCGGCAGGCCCATCTTCTGCCGGCCTGGTTCCACCGCGGCGAGGTGCTCGGCAATCACTTCGCGCAGCTCGTGGTGCCGTGGTTCCTCTTCGCGCCCCTGCTCGGCCTGTGGATCCCCGGCCCGGTGCCGGCGATCGTCGGTGCGGCAGCCGGCGCGGTGGTGATCGCCACCCAGCTGTGGCTGGTGCTGACCGGCAACTTCGCGTGGCTCAACTGGGCGACGATCGTGATCGCGTTCTCGGCGATCGGGATTCCTGGAGTCGGGGCGGCCGGCGCGGCCGGCGAGAGTGGGATCCCGATCTGGTGGGTCGTCGTCACCGGCGTGGTCGCCGCAGCCTGCATCGTGCTGAGCTGGCCCGCTCTGCGCAACCTGTTCGCGCGCCGCCAGCTCATGAACGCGAGCTTCAACCGCTGGCAGCTCGCGAACGCGTACGGCGCGTTCGGGACGGTGACCAGGGAGCGGATCGAGATCGTGATCGAGGCGACGATCGACGAAGATCCGGATGCCGCCACCTGGCTCGAATACGACTTCAAGGGCAAGCCGGGCAGGCTCGATCGCATCCCGCGACAGTTCGCGCCCTATCACCTGCGGCTGGACTGGCTGATGTGGTTCCTGCCGCTCGGTCATTCGCTCGAGGACTGGTTCACCGCGCTGCTCGGAAAGCTGCTGCACGCCGATCGGCCCACGCTGCGCCTCCTCGGGCGTGATCCGCTCGACGGGGCCCGACCGAGGTGGGTGCGCGCGGTCGCCTACCGCTATCGGTTCACCACGCGCGCGGAGTTCCGCTCGACGCGGGAGCGATGGCACCGCGATCGGCGCCGGATCATCCTGGGGCCGGTGACCCTTCGCGACCCGAGCGCGCCCGAGAGGTGAGCGCCGCGGTCAGGAGGCGCTGTCGTCGCTCCGCGAGAACAGCATGCGCAGGATCACGAAGACGATGAGCGCGACGACCGCGACCGCGATCAGCTTGAAGACGAACGCGAGCACCGAGAACAGGATGTTGACGAGGAACCAGGCGATCACGATGGCCGCGATCACACCGACGATGGTCCAGACGGTGCTCTTGTTCATGCCTCCAGCCTAAGCGGCCCGATGACCACGAGCAGACGGCCGACGGGGGTCAACCGGCCGTCTGCCCGGTGATCACGAGACCCACTGCGACCTCTCCCACGTGATGCGCGCCAGCGTCGTCTGCCCCGCGAGCGACGGGTGGAAGTAGTCGCGCGTGGAGATGTCGGTCTTGACGAACTGATAGTTCGCCACCGCGCCCCCGTCGAAGCGGCACTTGGGCGTCTGACTGCAGGCGGCGGCGAGGATCGCGTTGTACCTGTCCACCTGGGCCTGCACCGCGAGTCGGCGCTGCACGTCGGCGGTCTTCGTGCTCGTCGGGTTGGCGAGCATCGACTGGCAGATCTGGAGGAGCCCCCACGTGATCCTGGCGCTGGAGCTGGACTTGTTGAGGTCGTACATCCGGTACAGGTTCGGAATGCTGGCGACGAGGATCTCCGGCTTCGCCGAGCTGGCGGACAGCGTGCCCAGTGCGGTGCTGATGTTGGACTCGAACGTCGCGGGCGCGGTCATCGCCGAGACGGTGCGCGTGCACGCATCATTCGCGCCGATCTCGATCGTCACGTAATTCGCCGACTGCCCCACCGCCTTGACGGCCTGCGCGTTCAATGCTCCCGAGTTCGCGCCGTTCACGGCGAAGGTGAACGACGTGAAAGTGCTGCCCGCGGGCTGAATCGCCTTGAGACGCAGCGCGTGCGAGCCGACCGAGGCGCTCGTGCCCGTCGCCCAGCTGTTCGCGAGGCAGCTGCCGAAGCCGCTGCACGAGGACGTGCCGAGCGTGATCGAGTCGCCGAGCGCCGCCATTCGCACGGCGGTCGGCGGTGGTGTGAGGGCGATCGCCGCCGGCGAGGCGAAGGCCACCCCGGTGACGAGCAGTGTGGCGGCCGCCACAGTTGCCAGGGCGCCGCGCACCCGGTTCGACATGCGCATGGTGACTCCGAACGTCGTGTTCTCGGCGGACACGGCATTGTGTCCGCCGCCGGCCGGGGCCGGTGCTTCCCGCGAGCCGGAGGGCCCCCAGAGCGCTCCGATTCAGGCGCAGGCTACACCCGGGTCATTTCGCCCACAAGGCGCCCCGCGGTCACGCACGATCGCGGAATCCCGGGTCAGACGGCGACCGAGGTGTCCTGCCGGATGACGCTCGGCCCCTGCGACGTCGCCTCGACGATCAGCTGCGCGGGCAGCTGCTCCTTCATCGCGGCGACGTGGCTGATGAGCCCGACGGTCCGACCGCCCTGGCGCAACTCGTCGAGCGTGCGCATCGCGAGCTCGAGGGTGTCATCATCGAGCGACCCGAAGCCCTCGTCGATGAACAGGGTGTCCAGGCGCACACCCCCGGCGCGCGCCGTCACGACCTCGGCGAGCCCGAGCGCGAGCGCGAGCGACGCCAGGAACGTCTCGCCACCGGACAGCGACTGCGCGGGGCGCGCCTGCCCGGTGTGCGCGTCCATGATCTGAAGGCCGAGACCCGATGCGGCGCCGCGCGCGGCGCGCGCGTCGGTGTGCTCGAGTCGATAACGTCCGGACGACATGTCGCCGAGGCGCAGGTTGGCCGCCTCGACGATCTCTTCGAGCTCGGCGGCGAGCACGAACGACTCGAGCGTCATCCGATGTGTGTTCGGGGCCTTGCCGGCCACCGTGTTCGCCAGTCGCGCCACCGTCTCGTGCTCATCGGCGAGGTGAGCGATCTCCGCGTGGGAGGCCGAGGCGCGCGCGAACAGATCGGCCAGGCGCGCCAGGGTCTGGGCCGCGTGGGCGGCGGCATCCACCGTCGCGCTCCACCGCTCGCGCGCGACGGCGAGCGCGGTCGCGGTCGCGGTCAGGTCGATGGCCTCTTCGGGCTGACCGGCGAGCTCGAGTTCGAGTTCGCGCAGGCGGTCGCGTTCAGCGCGCAGAGCGGCGTCGAACTCGCGGATCGTCTCGTCCGACGCCGACCTCTCAGACGCATCGCGCAGTGCGGCGGTCGCGTCGGGAGCATCGATGAACACGGATGCCGCGATGCGTGCATCGCGGTCGACCGTGGCGTCGCTCGCGGCCGCGTCACGCACGGTCGCGTCGGCGTGCGCGTCGGCCAGAGCCTGGGCGAGACGACGGCGCCGGTTCGCGTCGGCCACACGGTCGGCGACGGTCTCGAACTCGCCGCGCGCCGCGTCCACCGCGCGTCGCGATGCTGCGGCGGACTCGGTGACGGCGGCCAGGGACTCGCGTGCGGAGGCGAGCTCCTGCGCGAGCGCGTCGCGTTCGCGTGCCGCAGCGGCGTCGGTCTCGGTGAGGGTGCGCCGCTCCCGCGCGATGCGCTCACTGGCGGCTTCGGCGGCGGACGCGACCGCCAGCGCCGCTTCGGCGGCGCTGTGCAGCTCTGTGAGGGTGTCGACATCGTCCCCGCCGGCCCGTGCACTCACCACGGCATGCGCGGCACGCGCCGCGCGCGCGCCCTCGGCGGCCGCGCGCTCCTGCGCAGCTGCCTCGTCCTTGCCCAGCTCAGCGACCGCCAGGACGTCATCGGTGACCGGGTCGTCGTTCGCGGTCGCCGGATGCGGGTGGTCGATCGAGCCGCACACGGCGCACGGCTGGCCGTCGACGAGGGCCTCGGCGAGCTCACCGGCATGGCCTGCGAGCCGGCGGCGCAGCAGGGCCGTGACGGACGCTGCGGTCTGCTCCAGCGCCTCGAGCGCCGCGGCGTGCGCGGTCTCGGCGTCGCGTTGGGCGATCGCGAGGGAATCGGCTTCGCGCGCCGCGTCTCGCCGCGCGGTCACCTCGGTCAGCGCGGTGCGTGCAGCGGGGAGCGCGGCTGCCGCCCGGGTATGCGCTGCCAGTTCGTCGTCGAGCTGCGCGGCACGCGTGGGCAGCTCTGCGCGCGCCGCGTCGATCCGGGCGAGGAGAAGCTCGAACTCGGCGATGCGGACGATCAGCGCGTCCCGAGCGGACTCCGCCTCGCGCAGGTTCCGTTCCTGATCGGCTGCCGCCGCGGCGACGGCCAGGTCGCCCGCGATTTCGTCGATGCGGATGCCGAGGGCGGAGGCATCCGGGCTCTCCCCGATCGCCGTCCAGGCGTCGAGCGCCGTGACCCGCACCTCGGCGGCCGCCGCGGCGAGCGCCTGCGCGCGGACCGTGGACTCGATCGGCGCGCGGAGGACCTCGGCGGCTTCCGCCCGTGCCAGCGTCTCGCGATCGGCGGTGACCTGCGGCGCGCGTTCTTCGAGTGCGGCGAGCGCGGATCTGGACCGGGCGCGCTGCTCGTGCCGGTCGCGCAGCGCCTTGGCGGCGGTGTGGGCGATCTCGGCCTGCCGATGGGCGGCATCGGCCTCCGCGCGCTCGCGCGTGAGCGTGTCGGAGCGATATGCGGCGCGCTGCACGGCGCGCTCACCCGCGGCGAACCGCGACGTCAGGGTCGCGTCCCGAGCGTCGATGGCGGCCCCCACCGAGTCGCCCGCGGGCGGGTCCACGGCGAGCAGAAGGTCGCCCGCGCCGGCGGCGCCGGTCGCCGAGGCGCCTTCTCCGGCGAGGCCGTCGGCCGCGATGATGCGCTCCGCCTCACCGAGGAGCAGGACCACGCCGTCGCCGGCCGCAGCGAGCGCGCGTTCGGCATCCTTGCGTCGCTGCTCGAGGGCGGCTTGGTAGTCCTCGTACGTGCGCGTGCCGAACAGCTTGCGGAGGAGGCGCTGCCGGTCGTCGTTCTTCGCCAGAAGGAATTCGGCGAACCGGCCCTGGGCCAGAAGGATCACCTGCAGGAACTGCTGCTGGTTCAATCCGAGGATCTCGTCGAGCTCACGAGCGACGTCGACCGGACGCGCGGCGCGGCCGATCCACTCGTCGCCGATGCGCTCTTCGAGCAGGGCCCGGTGCGGCTCGGTCGTCAGACCCGTGCCGCGCTGCTTCGGCCGCTCGTACTCGGGGGATCGCGTCACACGCCAGCGCCGGCCCGCGGCGCTGAACTCCACCGTGACCCGCGTGGGGTCATCCGGCGCGCAGTGGTCGCTGCGCAGTCGCTTCTCGGCACCGTCGTAGCGGGGGGCACCCCCGTAGAGCGCGAAGCAGACTCCGTCGAGCACGCTCGACTTGCCCGCACCCGTGCGCCCCGCGATCAGGAAGATCCCGTCCACCGCGAACGCGTCGAAGTCGACGACCTGGGGCTCGCGGAACGGTCCGAATCCCTCGAGTTCGAGCCGATGCAGTCTCATGCGGTCGCCTCGACGAGAGAGCGCTCATCGATGACGTCGCGGATCACTGCGGCTTCGCGCTCACTGGCGCCCTCGCCCTCTCGCACGTGGGCGAGGAAAGCGTCGACGAGTTCGGCATCGCTGCGGGCGGCTCGCACTCGGCGCGAATACGTCTGGCCGTCTGGGCCGCGCGCGCCTTCGGGCGTGTGCATCACCGTCGCGCAGAACGGGAACCGCGCTTGCAGACGACGCATCGGATCCGGTTGCGGGGTCGCGTCGGTGTACTGCGCGCACACCCAGGCGTCTTCGGACGCGGCGTGCGCAGCATCCGTCAGCAGCTCTTCCAGCGGCCCGCGGATCGTCGTGAGCCGGCGCGGAATCGGAAGGTCGAGCCAGGCGACGGCCGCGAGTCCCGTGGCATCGAGGTCGATCAGCCAGGAGCCGCGCGGCTTGTCGGCCTCGGTGAAGCTGTAGTGCAGCGGCGCTCCGGCGTAGCGGACGCGCTCGGACAGCTGCTGGCGCCTGTGGATGTGTCCGAGAGCCACGTAATCCGGGCCGTCGAACGCCGACAGCGGCACGACGTCGAGGCTGCCCTGCCGGATCTCGCGCTCGACACCCGGCGTGGCCTCCACACCCGCAGCGAAGCAGTGCGAGATCGCGATCGAACGCCCGCCCCGGCCGGCGATGTCCTCGCGGACCAGACCCATGACGTGTTCGACCGTGGCGTGCTGCGAGCGCAGATCGGCGTCGGGCCACAGGTGACGCACGAGAGCAGGCTCGAGGTACGGGATGCCGTAGAAGTGCACGGGCCCGTGAGCGTCGGCGATCGTGATCGGCGTCGCCGCGGCGCGCGGGTCGGTGACGATGTGGATGCCGTCGCGCAGGAGCGCCGACTGGAAACCGAGGCGGGCCGCGGAGTCGTGGTTTCCGCTGGTGACGACGATGCGCGCCCCGGTGTCGGCGAGCGCGCCGAGCGTGTCGGACAGCAGCGTGTAGCACGCGGCTGCGGGCGCGGCCGAGTCGAACACGTCGCCCGCGACGATCACGACATCGACGTCGTTCTCGCGCACCTGAGCGGTCAGCGCCTCGAGCACGCCGCGCAGCGCATCGAGCGTGGCGTGTCCGTGGAAGGACCGCCCGATGTGCCAGTCGGAGGTGTGCAGGATGCGCATGCTCACACGGTACGGGCGCCGTGCGACATCGCCGTCGAGGCCGGCGGGCGGTTCGCTCATCGCGAAGCCCATGGGGGTTTCACGGCCCGCGGCATCCGCTACCCGCGCTTGCTCCGCTTCTTCCGACGCGACCCGAGATCGATGATCGAGACGAGGAAGGCCAGCGCGATGAAGATCGCGACGGCCGTCATGCCGTAGGCGTACGCGTCGTGGTAGACGACGATGTCGGGCGTGCTCCCGCCCGCCTCCCGGTAGATCGTGGCGTAGAACAGCGACAGCGCGACGGCCGTGCCGACCGCGGTGCCGATGCGCTGGCCGAGCTGGCCGATCGACCCCGCGATCCCGCCCTGCTTGACCGGGATGTCGGCCAGCGTCAGCGTCTGGTTCGGCGAGATCACGAGCCCGCCGCCGATGCCGCCGATCACCATGACGCCGGCCATCACCCACGACACGGCCTCGGCGGGGACGAACAGGGCGGCCGCGGCGAGGCCCAGGACGCACACGAGCACGCCGGTCAGCCCCCACACCACGACGGGTCGGCCGTACCTGCCGACGAGATTGCCGCCGATCCAGGAGAAGACCGCGCTCGCGAGTGCGAATCCGATCGTGACCATGCCGGCGTACACGGGCTGCAGGCCGACCCCCGTCTGCAGGAAGAGGGTCGTCAGCAGGAAGAGGGCGGGGAGCGCCGTGAAGTAGGCGGCGATCAGCAGGGTCCCGTTGCGGAACGACGTGATCCTGAAGAGGGCGAATCGGATGAGGGGCTGGCGCCCGCGGCGCTCGTAACGGCGCTCCCACGCGACGAACGCCCCGGCGAAGAGCACGAAGGCGACCAGCAACCACCAGCGCCGCGGATCGTCGTCGGGAGAGCCTGTCGTGAACAGGAACGGCCACATGAGCGACAGCACGGCGAGTCCGAACAGGAAGACGCCGAAGAGGTCGAACGACAGGGGCTTGGCGGATCGCGTGCGGGTGCGCGGAAGCACCCACACCGCCAGACCGATGGCGATGAGCCCGAGCGGGACGTTCATCCAGAAGATGAGGCGCCATCCGTCGCTCGCGCCGCCCACGAGGATCAGCAGGCCGCCCAGCGTCGGACCGAACGCGGTCGCGATGCCGATCGTCGCGCCGAAGAGGCCGAAGGCGCGCCCGCGCTCCTTGCCCTGGAACAACTGCTGGATGAGCCCGAGCACCTGCGGCATCTGGATGCCGGCAGCGACACCCTGCAGCAGGCGGGCGATCATGAGCATGAGCGGGTTGACCGCGATCGCGCAGAGCAGGCTCGTGACGGTGAAGAGCGAGAGTCCGACGATGAAGAGCGCGCGGCGCGAGCGCTGATCGCCCAGGCGCCCCATCGGCACGAGGACGAGCCCGAACGTGAGGACGTATCCCGACACGATCAGCTGCAGCTCGGTCGACCCCGCGCCCAGAGCGGCCTCGATCGACGGGAGCGCGACGTTCACCTTCGACAGGTCGAGGATCGTGATGCCGGCGACCGCGACGCAGACCCAGAAGGCGCGCCAGCGCTGCGGCGCGGTGAGGGGGATGTCCGCGGTGGGCGGATGGGCCGAGGGGCTCGTGGCGTGCGAGCGGGTGGTGGGCGTCGAACGGGTTTCGGACATCTCGTTCAGGCTACGGCCGACGCGGATGCCGGGGGGCCGGGGTTGACGGCGTCGGCGGGCCGTGTCGCGGATGTCGGAGGGAATCGCGCGGCGATGTCGGAGGGTGGGCGTAGCGTGGTGTCACCGCGGAGAAGTGCCCACTCCACCGTTGCGAGAGGGGCACGTCATGGCGTCGGTCGTCGAGAGACTGGAGGGCTCGGTCGGCAGCCTTCGAGTGCTGTTCGGCGACCGTGACGCATCGACGGCTGCCGGACGCCTCGACGATGACGAGCTGCTGCGCGGCCTGGGTCGGGCATCAGACGCGCGTGCCGCGCTCGACCTGGTGGAAGCGGCGCTGGCCGCCGAGGTGCAGAGACGCTCCGACCACGGGTCGGGCTACGACGGACTCGCGCAGCGCCGAGGGCACCGCAATGGCACGGCGCTGATCCAGCAGGTGACCGGGCGTGCTCGCCCCGGCATCGAACGCGCGTCGCGGGCGGGTGCCGACCTGGCGGCGGCGCTCGGCCCTCCGGCGCCGACGGTCGTGCCCTGGTTCGCACCGCTGACCCACGCGCTCGGAGCCGGCACGATCTCGCGCGATCAGTTCGACGCCATCCGACGCAATCTCGGCGAACCGCCGGTCGACCGCTACCCGGACTCCGCCCCGCAGATTCTGCACGGCATCTGGGCGGAGGCCGCGAGCGCGCTCATCGAGGAGGCGCAGGGTTCGCTGGTCGAAGACCTGCGGATCGCCGCACGTGTGGCCCGCGACACCCTCGACCCGATCGGGACACAGCTCAGATTCGACGAGCGGTTCGCGGCGCGATCGTTGCGCGTGTGGATCGACGACGCCGGACAGCACAACGCCTGCATCCGCTTCGACGACGACATGGCGGCCTGGGTCCGCACGATCCTCTCGGCAGCGCTGCGTCCACGGCGGGGTCCGAGGTTCGTGGCACCCGGCGCCGAGGCGGGCGCAGCGGCGCACCACGAGGCCGATGGTCGTACGAACGAGCAGCTGCAGTACGACACCCTGGTCGCGGTCCTGCGCACCGGAGCGGAGGCCGATCCGCGCCAGGCCTTCGGTGACCGGCAGCCCGGCATCCGCATCGTGGTGACGCAGCCGCAGCTCGACCGACGAGGGGATGCGGCGGCTCGACCCGGAACGGCGTTCGGCGTCGCCCACCTGGAGGAGACGCGGCAGACGATTCCGGGCACGCTGCTCGAGACCTACCTCTGCAACGCAGCGACCACAACGGTCACGGTCGACTCGCGCGGAGGACCGCTCGATGTCGGGCGAGAGAAGCGGCTGTTCACTGCGAAGCAACGGGACGCCATGGCGATCCGCGACGGCGGATGTCTGGGATGCGGCGCCGAACCGTCACGGTGCGAAGCGCACCACATCGACCACTGGCTGGCGCATTCCGGCCGGACCGACATCGCCGACGGGGTGCTGCTGTGTCGCAACTGCCACCTGCGCTTGCACAGCCAGCGATCGCGGATCACGCGTGACCCGGACGGCGGCTACTGGATGCACGGACCGCCCGGTTCCGAGGGGCGCCCGCGCCCCTGAGACCGCGCTCTCTCCTCCGATTTCTGGTCCTCGGCCGGGCGGAGCGAGCCGGGTGAATCCCTCTGTGCGAAGCCATCTCAGACGGTCGGGGAGCGGCGGATTTCTGCCATGCGGCTCCCCCACGGCAATGTCGGAACCCCTCCATACGTTGGAAGCATCGGAACCTACGGAGGAGCCATGCTTTCCACCATCACCGCCGCTGAAACGCAGTTCCGTCACGAGTACGACTCGCGTCAGCGTGAGATCAACCTGCTTGCATCGATCCGGGAGCGCCGTGCGCTGGAATCAGCGACCGCCCCACGCGTCGCCGCGCCCCGGACCCGCCCCGCCGCGGCGCGCGTATCGACGTCGTCCGCCGCCGGGTGGGCGCGACCGATTGGGATCGCGAGCAGCTCAGCCGCCTGCGCGGCCTGACCGATCGATCCTCGACGTACGCTCGGCCGACCGATCGACGCGTGACGGACGCCTGGCCCGACCGATCGCCGCGCGACGTACGCTCAGCCGCCGACGCGGGAACTGTCCGTCGCCGCGCCGGCGCCGAATCAGCTCAGACGCCGGAACCGCCGCTGTCGCCGCCGCTCGGGTGCGAGCGACGCGCGAGTGAGGTCACCTCGTCGTCGGTGAGGTCGATGTCGGCATCCGAGAGACGCTGACGGATGACCTCCTCGTAGCGACCGTGCGATTCGTCGCCGAGGTCGACGCGCGTCTGCGCCGCGATGCCCTGCAGCTTCTCATCCGTCGTCGCGATGTTCTGCTCGAGCACCGGCTCGGTCTGCACGGCCTGACCGTTCTCGTCGACCTGAGTGCTCTTGTCGTCCGGTTCGTGAAGGGCACCGCCGACCGAATCGTGCTGGCCGGCTCCAGCTTGTGCGTCCGACATCAGGAGTCGCCCTTCTCGAGGTCGTCATCGGTGATCAGATCCGGATCAGCGTTCTGTCCCGCCTGGTCGCCCTCGACACTCCCGGGGGCATCGGCGGTGGCATCCGTCCCATCGGGCGTGTTCGGGGGAAGACCGGAATCACTCAGAGACGGCGAATCGATCGCGTCCGCGTTCCGGGCCTTCGTTTCGCGATCGGCGACCTCAGGGCTCTCCCACCCACCGGGGGGATCCGCGTTGATCGCTGCCTCGCCGAGATAACCGTCCGTGCTCATGACGTCTCCAATCGACCCCACCACCCTCGCGCGCCATGAGGGGTTCGTGCACGGGGTTGACGCATCCCGGCACCGCGGGTAGGAGTAGCGCGCTACGGAGTCGCCGCCCCCGTGGACGTGCGCGCAGCGGCCGTCGCGGCCCGATCCCGCGCCACCGCCTGACCGATCACCTGGCCGCCGCTCGTCATGAGCGCCCGACGCCACGGCAGCATGCCCTCGATCTCGATCTGGATCGACATCGACAGGATCGTCCGGATCAGCACGATGATCCCCAGGATCAGCGCATCCTCCATCGACGGCTTCGACGTGATCGTGCGGATCAGATCGGCCGCGACGAGCACCTCGAGCCCGAGCAGGATCGCCGCCCCGAGCGTCGTGCGCAGCACCGAGAACGCAGCCGTTCCCCCGTCGCCCCGACGCAGCGCCCGCCAGCCGAGCATGATCGCGATCAGGAACCCGACGATCATCGCCAACGCGCCGATCGCCTCGAACCCGAGGGCGATCCCGGTGAAGACGGTCTCGAAGCTCACGAGCGCCAGCATAGGGCGCGACGCCCGCGAATCGGGAGGAACGCCCGGACGGAGTTGACTACCGGGCGCGTGCCCGCTGCTGAAGGATGCCGGAACGCTCCGGGTGCGCGGCGAACCAGTCGGCCACGTACCAGCACACCGGAATCACCTGGCGGTCGCCCGAGCGCTCGAGCTCGGCCACCGCGCGATCGACCAGGTCACCCGCGAAACCATGGCCGCGGAACGTCGGCACCGTGTACGCCCGCGTCATCGCCACGGTGCGCCCGTCGTCGCGGTAGTCCAGCACGCTGACCAGGTCGTCGCCCCGGTGCAGCGTGTACCGCGATGCGTCGGGCTCGTGGGTGAATGTCGCCGATGTCACCCCGCCAGGCTACGACCGATCCGCGGCACAGGCCGCGAACCGGCCTGTGCGATTCCCGGGAACCCGATCAGCGCGTCACCTCGGCGAGATCGACCGTGAACGTCTCCGACCGGCCGTCGGGCGTCGTCACGACGATCTCACGCGTGCCCGCACCGCCCGGGAAGACGCGCAGGCGCAACCCGTCCAGGTAGTCGTAGTCGGGCCGATCGGAGCGCGCACCCCACGGGATCACCGCGCCGGCGCGCACGTAGAGCGGCAACGACGTGAAATCGTGCTGCTCACGTCTCCACGTGCCCCCTGCGACCTCGTCACCGGTGAGCAGACTCGTCCACGTGCCGGCGGGCAGATAGAACTCCACCTCGCCGCCCGCCGAGAACACCGGAGCCACCAGGATGTCGGCGCCCAGCATGTACTGGCGGTCGAGGTACGCGACCGACGGGTCATCAGGGAACTCGAGCTGCATCGGCCGCATGATCGGCGTCCCCGAGGCGGCCGCCTCCAGGCTCGCCGCGTACAGATAGGGCATGAGCTGCATCTTCAGGTGGGTGAAGATCCGGGTGACCTCCACGGCCTCGTCGTCGAACGCCCACGGAACCCGGTACGAGTTCGAGCCGTGGAAGCGCGAGTGCGAACCGAGCAGGCCGAAGGCCGTCCAGCGCTTGTAGACGCCGGCATCCGGTGTTCCCTCGAAGCCTCCGATGTCGTGACTCCAGTGCGCGAAGCCGCTGAGGGCGAGCGACAGTCCGCCGCGCAGCGTCTCGGCCATGGACTCGAACGTCGAGGTGGAGTCCCCGCCCCAGTGCACCGGCATCGACTGACCGCCAGCGGTGGCCGATCGTGCGAACAGCACCGCCTCGCCCTCGCCCTTCGCCTCGACGAGCACATCGTGCACCGCCTTGTTGTAGAGCTGGGTGTACAGGTTGTGCATGCGCGACGGGTCGGCGCCGTCGAACCACGACACCTCGAGCGGGATGCGCTCACCGAAGTCCGTCTTGAAGCAGTCGACGCCCTGCGCGATCAGCGCGCGCAGCTTGCCCTGGTACCAGGCCGTCGCTTCCGGGTTCGTGAAGTCCACGAGCCCCATGCCCGCCTGCCACAGGTCCCACTGCCACACCGACCCGTCGGGCCGCGTCACCAGATACCCGGATGCCGCGGCCTCGGCGAACAGCGGCGACCGCTGCGCGATGTACGGGTTGATCCAGACGCAGACCCGCAGATCCTTCTCGCGGAGGCGCGCCAGCATCCCGTCGGGGTCGGGGAAGACCCGCGGATCCCACTCGAAGTCGCACCAGTTGAACTCGCGCATCCAGAAGCAGTCGAAGTGGAACACCGACACGGGCAGCTCACGGGCCGCCATCTCGTCGATGAACGAGGTCACCGTCGCCTCGTCGTAGTCGGTGGTGAACGACGTCGACAGCCACAGGCCGTACGACCACGCGGGCACGATGGGCGGCCGGCCGGTGAGCGCCGTATACCGATCGAGCACGTCCTTCGGGGTGGGACCGGCGATCACGAAGTACTCGAGCACCTCGCCGGAGACCGAGAACTGCACCCGCTCCACCGCCTCGGACCCGATCTCGTAGGACACATGGCCCGGATCGTTCACGAGCACGCCGTAGCCGCGGTTGGACAGGTGGAAGGGCACGTTCTTGTACGCCTGCTCGCTCGATGTGCCACCGTCGGCGTTCCACACGTCGATCGACTGCCCGTTCTTCACCAGCGGGCCGAAGCGCTCGCCGAGACCGTAGACGAGCTCGCCGACGCCCAGGTCGAGCTGCTCGTGCACGAACGTGTGCGGCCGAGGCGCCGCCGTGCCGGCGCGCGCGTTGCCCACGATGCCGGGGTCGACCTGCGCGTCCTCGGCGAGCTGGACATACCCCTGAGCGCGGTGCGCGCTGCCGGTCACCCGGCGCCCGTCGACCTCGAACGACAGGTTCCACGGAGCACCGGGCGCGATGCGCGCCGTGAGCGATCCGCTCTCGAGCACTCCTGCCTCGGCGGTGACGGATGCCGCCCCCGCACCGCCCGCGACGGCCCCCGGCAGATCGAAGCCGCCGTGCCATGCGCCCCCCTCGTGGTGGGCGACGCGGACACGCACCACTCCTTCGAGCGGAGACGAGAGCGTCACGGTCAGCACCGGCCGGTTGAGGGTGTCACCGCGCCGCCCGATGATCGACGTCGGTGCGGTCACGACGATCGCCGCGCCGTCGGCGCTGTCATCGCGCTGCTCGATGTCGTAGGCCTCCTGCCCGTACAGCGCCGTGACGCCGGGGCGAAGCTGCCAGAACCCGTCGGTGAACTTCATTACTTGACTGCTCCTGCCGTGATGCCCCGGGTGAGGGTGCGCTGGAAGATGAGGAAGAAGATGAGCGTCGGGATGATGCCCAGCAGGGCCGACGCGCTCGTGGTGGTGACATCCATCAGGCGGTCGCCCTGCAGCACGCTGATCGCGACCGGCACCGTCTGATTCGCGTTGGACGCGAGGAACGTCAGCGGAATGAGGAACTCGTTCCACGTCCAGATGAAGAAGAAGATGAGCAGCACCGCGAGCGTCGGACGGCTGATCGGATAGACGATCCGCCAGAGGATCTGCCAGCGTCCGGCGCCGTCGATCGAGGCCGCCTCGAGCACCTCTTTCGGGAACGTGCCGTAGACCGAAGAGAGCAGGTAGGTGCCGAACGCCGCCTGGATCACCGTGAAGACGATGATCACCGACCACACGTTGTCGTAGAGGCCGACCTCTTTGAACATGTAGTACAGCGGGTACAGCAGGGCTTCCTGCGGGAGCAGGTTGGCCAGCAGGAACAGCAGCACGATCCAGGAGCGGTAGCGCACGCGCCCGATGCCGATCGCGAATGCGTTGAACATCGAGATCACCACCGCGAGCACGGCGACCACGCCCGAGATGAAGAGGGAGTTCCACACCTTCTCGGGGAAGTTGACCCGCTCCCAGAATTTGACGATCCCGGTGAAGTCGAGCGTCTCGGGGAACGCGAGCGGGCCCGAGGTGGCGTAGTCCACCGGCGACTTGAACGAGTTGACCAGCACGAGGTAGAAGGGCGCGATCACGGCGATCGCCCCGACGATCACGAGTGCGAGCAGCAGCCAGTCCACGCCCCGCTTCTTGGTCATGCCGCCGCGGGCGCGGCTTGCGCGCGGCGGCTTCGCAGCCGTCGCCGGTGTGTTGGGGAGAACGGTGCCGATGGCCATCAGAGTCCCGCCCTTTCTTTCCGCTCGATCGAGTTCTGCACGCGGATGAAGACGATCGAGACGATCACGACGACGATCGTGAGCACGGTCGCGATCGTGGCGCCGTAGCCGACGTTCCGCTTCGTGAAGAACTCCTGGTAGGCGTAGTACGCCGGGACGAGGGTCGCGCCGGCCGGGCCGCCTCGGGTGATGACGTACACCGGGCCGAAGACCTTGAGAGCCGCGATCGTGCACGTGAGGGTCACGACGAAGATCTCGGGGCGGATGATGCTGACGGTGATCGCGCTGAAGCGCTGGAACCAGTTGGCCCCGTCGAGCTCGGCCGCTTCGTACAGCTCGGGGTCGACCCGCTGCAGTGCTGCCATGAAGACGACGACGGGGTAACCGAGCTGCACCCAGATCAGCACGACCATCAGCACGATGAGCGCGGAGGGCATCTGACCCAGCCAGTCGTACGGCGGGATGCCGAACGTGCCGAGGATCTGATTGAGGGCGCCGTCGGCGCCGGGCCGCACGATCCAGCCGATGACGATGCCGGCGACGGCGATCGGGAGGATCTGCGGCAGGTAGTAGGTGGCGCGCAGGAAGCTGCCGACCTTGCCGCCGAACTTGCGTCCGACGACGTCGAACAGAAGGGCCGCGATGATCAGGCCCGCGATGGTCGGGACGACCACCATCGCGATGACCATCCAGATCGAGTTGGTGAACGAGGTCCAGAAGTCCTCGTCCGTGAGGAGCTTCTGCCAGTTCTCCAGACCGATGAACTCGGGGGTGCGCACGCCCTTCCACTTCGTGAAGGTGAGGTACACGTTCCAGATGAGCGGGACGATGACGATCACGAGCAGCAGTGCGAAGCCCGGCAGCAGGTACAGCCAGTACCCTGCGGTCCCGCCCTTGCGCTGGGGGATCGACGGCTGCTCGGGCGGCAGCTTCACGCGGCCCGAGCGGGTTGTGAGAGACATGACTTCACTCCAGGAAGGGGGTGGGGGCGGCATCCGCAGGAGTACCGCCCCCAGCCACGGATCAACGGAACTCTGCGGTTCCTTCGTCGTACTGCTCACCGAGGTTCGCGTTGGTCGTCTGGACGTCCTGCACACCGGTGACCAGACCCTGCAGCTCCTGCACGAGCACGTCGTAGAAGCCGGGCGCGGGCCAGTCGGGGTAGAAGGACAGGCCGTCATCGTCGAGGATGCCGTTGAACGTGGAGATCAGCTCGGCGCTCTTCTCATCGGTGATGTCGGCCGGGTCGGCCGCGACCGGCACCCCGCCGTTGTTTCCGATGATCGCCTGGATCTCGGGACGCATCGTGATGTCGATGAACTCGTACGCGAGCTCCTTGTTCGCCGCGTTCTCGGGCACGACCCACAGGTTGCCCGACGAGCCCAGCGAGAGCTGCGCCTCGGGGAACGCCGTCATGGTCCAGTCGAAACCGGTCGCCTCGCTGACGAAGCGGCCGTACCACCACGAGCCCGACACGAAGATCGGTGCGGTGCCGTTGATGAACGCGACGCCCGCGTCCTCGGCCTTGACCGACGAGACGTCTGAGGCGATGTAGCCCTTGTCGACGTACTCCTGCAGCGTCGAGGTCGCGTAGGTGACCTCGTCGCCCTGCCAGTCGACCGGGTTCTCGTACAGCTGGTAGTCGTTGACGAACTGGCGGTCGGCCTGGCTCAGCGCGAGCTGGTACCAGAGCTGTCCGAGCGGGTACTCGGCGCCCGCCTCGGCGAGCGGCGTGACGCCCTGCGCGACGAACGCGTCGAGCACGTCGACGAACTCGTCGTACGTGGTCGGGATCTCGAGGCCCGCCGCCGCGAACGCGTCCTGGTTGTAGTAGACGCCGACGAACTCGCCGTAGTTCGGGATGCCGTACCAGGTGTCGCCGCCCATGACGCCGTCTTCGCTGTACTTGGCGGTCGTCTGCAGCGACGGGGCGAGCTTGTCGGCCCAGCCGTACTCGTCCACGGCATCCGAGATGTCGGTGATTAGACCGGTGCTAGCGAGGAAGCCGGCGGTCGCGTTGCCCTTGTTGAACTCCATGAGGTCGGGGGCGGCGTCGGTGTCGAGCACCTGGCTCGCGGTCTTCTGGATCTGCTCGAAGGACTTCTCCTCGAACTCGACCGTGGCGCCGGTCTCCTCTTCGAAGATCGTGATCGCCTCGGCCCAGGCCTTGCCCATGGCGCTGTCGGCGCCTTCGTAGTGCCAGAGCTTGAGGGTGTCGCCGGACTCCTCGCCGGAGCCGCCGGCTCCGCCGGAGCAGCCGGCGAGCGCGAGACCCGCGATCGTCAGCGAACTGACGAGCGCGATCCCCCGCTTGGTATGGGGACGAATGGTGCGTGCCATCGGTGGCATTCCTTTCAATGTGACCTGCAGTGGTCGGGACGGACAGGTGTTCGGTTGTGTGTCGAAGCGCTTCGATGAACGCCGGGCGGAAATGGATCGAGGAGTGGGGATCAGGAAGCCTTCGACTTCTCTGCCGAAGGGACGGGGCCGACCGAGCCATGGGAGACGTACGTCGGTGCGATCAGCCGCAGGCCGGGGGTCGGACGCTCATCGCCGAGGCTCTCGATCGCGAGCGAAACGGCGAGATCGCACGAGGCTTCGGGGATGAGCGGGATCGAATCCAGCGGGCGGCTCAGCGCGCCGGCGTCGAAGCTCGCCCCGACCGAGACGACGGACACGTCCTCGGGCACGCGCAGCCCGCGCTCGGCGAGCTCACCGAGCGCCACCGCATGCGCCTCCTCCGTGCAGTGCAGCACGAGGGCGGTGGCGCCCGAGTCCAGCAGCTCCGCGACGGCCCGCCGGGTGGCGGTGCGGCTCGTGCGCTTCGAGCCGGTGGTCGCGAAGTGCGCCGCGCCGCCCCGCTCGCGCGCCGCCTGCTCGAACGCCGCGCGCACCCGGGGCGGGAAGTTGGACATCTCGTAGCTCACGTCGGGCTGCCCGAGCAGGCCGAGGACCTCATGGCCGGCATCCGCGAGCGCCGTCACGGCCAGCGCCGCCGCCGCTTCGAAGTCGAGGTCGACGCAGACGAGCCCCGCGTTGTCGTCGGGGACGCCGATGAAGATCGTCGGCGTGGTGATCGCGCGGGCCAGTGTCACCCGCTCGTCGTCGGGCGCGACATCGAGCACCAGGATCGCGTCGACGAGACCGTTCGCCGCGACCCGGCTCATTCCCGCCTTCGCGTCGACGTCGGTGAGCAGCAGGATGTCGTAGTCGTTGCGCCGAGCGGCGACCGCGGTCGCGAGGACGAAGGCCATGTGCGTGGGTGCATGGGTGTCTTTGCGCAGCGGTTCGGTGAGCGCGAAGATCTGGGTCCGGCTGCCGGCGAGCATCCGGGCGCCCGCGTTCGGGCTGTAGCCCAGATCGCGCACGGCGTCTTCGATGCGCCGGCGGGTCTCTGCGGAGATCGGCCGCTTGCCGCTGAGGGCGTACGACACGGTGCTGATCGAGACGCCGGCGGCCTCGGCCACCTCGTTGATCTTCACCATCCGCCACTCCGTTGTTCGCGATCCGTTACTCGTCGAAACGCTTCGCGAAGCGCTTCGACGATGATGCTAAGCGCAGGTCGCCGGACAGCGCAAGCCTTTTTGATGGATTCGGCAACATATTTTCGGGAGCGCTCCCAGCGGAGGGCTCTCCGACGCAGCGGCACGCCCTCGGCAGCGATTGAGCAATCTGTCACATTGCGTCATGCTGCGAGCGCGGGATCGTGGCGATTTGACGCTTATCGACGCAATCCGTCATAATCGCGTCATGACTGACAACGCACGCTCTCTGTCCGCCTTGGAGGCGAACGGGACTGCCGGCATGATGATGGCCGGCCGCGTCGTCATGTGTCGTCGAATGTGTCGCTGACACCTCCGCGTCGCTGAACACAGTGACCCCCGCCGATCCACGCAGCTTCTGAACGCCGCGCAGGATCCCCGGCATCCGGACGACCGCGTCGATCACGCGCATCCTGATGCCGACCTCCAGGCCCATCTCTCCGCGGCCGCACTGCAGTCAGACCGAACTCCGGCCGAGACCGTACCGAATTCCTTCCGCAAGGACATCATCATGTCGAACACCGCCCTCCTCGAACGCCCCACCACCGCCCGCCACCTCCGCGCGGTGCCCTCCCCCGCCGCCTCACCGGCGCCCACCGCTCCGGCCGCTCCGGCCGAGCCGGCCGCCGGACGCAACCTTCCCGCCGGCACCGCGCCGCGCGGATTCGCGCTCTACGTCGGCATCGACGAGGCGAAGGCCGCCGCATCCGGCGTCAACCTCGGCGTCCTCGTCGACGCCCTGCGCCGCACGCTCGCCGACCTGGCACCCGACGCCGAGACGTACGCGACGGTCGCCCTCGCGCCCGTCGGCTCGGGCGGCCGCGATGTGGACGTGGTGCGTCTCGCCCTGCACGAGCCGTCGGCGATCGCACGCACCAAGCAGGACGAGCCCGAAGACGAGGACCGCGCGCCCGACGGCGTCGTCGTCGACATCTCCCGCAAGCGCGTGCTGATCGACGGCGAGTCCGCCGCGTTCACGTTCAAGGAGTTCGAGCTTCTCCAGTACCTGGTGCTGCGCGAAGGACGCACGATCGAGCGCGCCGAGCTCGTCGGCTCGCTGTGGAACGGCGCGACCGAGGAGGAGTCCCCGGGCGAGCGCACGATCGACGTGCATGTGCGCCGGCTGCGGGCGAAGCTCGGCCGCTACGAGGACATCGTGCGCACCGTCCGCGGCGTCGGGTACCGCTTCGACCGTCATGCCGACGTCTCGATCCGCTACGGTCACGGCACGCCGTCTCCCGACCGCTTCTGACGAGCGCCGGGCGCTCGGGTCGGCTCCGCGCGCGGGGCGGAATGTCGGTGGCCGGAGCGTAGGGTGGGCGCATGACGATCGCGGACGTGCGGCAGGCCGCGCCGGCCGCATCGACCCGCCCGATCCAGACCGAGTACCGCCCGCGGCATCCGGTCGACGTCCGCCGCACGGTGCTCTACCAGCGGCACGGCGCCGGCGATCCGACCATGGCCGCAATCGGCGGAGTGATCTGGCGCGCCAGCCGCACGCCCGACGGCGTCGCGACGCTCGCGATCCGGGAGACCGGACCGGGTGTGATCAGGGGCGCCGCGTGGGGTCCGGGTGCGGACTGGGCGCTGAGTCAGCTGCCCGCCCTCTGCGGCGCACTCGATGACCCCGACGGGTTCGACGCGACGCGGCATCCGCTGATCGCGGCGTCGCACCACCGCAATCCGGGCGTGCGCATCGGACGCACCGACCTCTTCTTCCCGGCGCTGGCCAGTGCCGTCATCGAGCAGAAGGTCACGGGCATGCAGGCGTTCGGCGCGTGGCGCGCGCTGGTGACGTGGCACGGTGAGCGGGCCCCCGGGCCCACCCCGCGCCCGATGTTCGCGCCGCCGTCCGTCGACGGATGGCGGCGCATCCCGTCGTGGTCCTGGCACCGCGCCGGGCTCGAGCCTCCCCAGTCCCGCACGATCATCGAGGCCGCCCGCCGTGCCGATGCGATCGCGGCGGTGTTCATGACGGCGACCGACGGCGAGGCGCGCGACCGCGTCATGATCAGTCAGCGCGGAATCGGGCCGTGGACCTCGGCTGAGACCCGCATCCGCGCTCTCGGCGACCCCGACGCGGTGAGCGTCGGCGACTTCCACCTCGCGCACGAGGTCGGCTACGCGCTGACCGGCCGGCGGGTCGACGACGACGGGATGCTGGAGCTCCTGTCTCCGTGGGCCGGGCAGCGTCAGCGCGTCATCCGGCTGATCGAGGCGACCGGCATCCGCGAACCGCGCCGTGGGCCGCGGCTGCACCCGGAAGATCACCGCAACCGCTGAGAGCCTGCGGATCGGCCGCCGTCGCGCGAGGATGGGCGCATGATCGAAAAGCTGCAGGGCCTCCCCGATTCGGTTCTCGGGTTCCGCGCGGTCGGCACCGTGGCCGCCGAGGACTACGAGACGGTGGTCGAGCCCGCGATCGATGCGGTCATCGCGGCCGGCCATCGGGTGAACCTCGTGTTCGTGCTCGACGACCGGTTCGAGCGGTATTCCCTCGGCGCGATGTGGCAGGACGCGCTGCTCGAGGGCAAGCCGGAGCGCACGTGGGGGCGCGTCGCCCTCGTGACCGACCACGCGCTCATCGGCGAGATCATCCACGGGATCGCGTTCCTGCTCCCCTGCGACGTGAAGATCTTCGCCGTCGCCGCGCGGGCCGAGGCCGTGCAGTGGGCATCCGAAGGCGCGACCTGACCCGGTACCCCGTCGCGGATGTCCGTGACCCCGAGGACACTGGAAGGCGCCGCGGCCCGCGGCATCCCATCGTTCCCACAGGAGCAGCCGTGCCCAGTCTCAACCCCTATCTCTCCTTCCGCGACGACGCCCGCTCGGCGATGGAGTTCTATCGCGATGTGTTCGGCGGCGACCTGCAGATCTCCACGTTCGGCGAGTACGAGGGAATGGCCGACCCGTCGGAGGCCGACCTCGTGATGCACGCGCAGCTGACCACCGGCGACGGGTTCATCCTCATGGGCTCGGACACCCCGTCGGGGATGCCCTACACCGCGCCGGCCGGATTCTCGGTGTCCGTCAGCGGCGACGACGAGGCCCAGCTCGAACGGTTCTGGAACGCGCTCGCGGACGGCGGATCCATCGTCATGCCGTTCGAGGTGCCGCCGTGGGGCGGCCGGTTCGGCATGCTGCGCGACCGGTTCGGCATCGACTGGATGCTCGCGTACAGCCCCGCGCCCTGAATATCCCTTCGCGGGCGCATAGGCTTGCTCGTGCGACCGCCCGGTCGCGCGAGCGGACGGAGGCGCTGTGGCCGGTGGCCGCTACACCCCGCCGCTGGACGGCCAGCTGCGCCTGATGACGAAGGTCGCGCGGATGTACCACGAGCGCGGCGCGCGCCAGGCCGACATCGCCTCCACGCTGAACATCTCGCAGGCGAAGGTGTCGCGACTGCTCAAGCGCGCGGCATCCGTCGGCATCGTCCGGACGACGGTCACCGTGGCGCCTGGCCTGCACGCCGACATCGAGGAGCAGCTGGAAGCGCGGTTCGGGCTGGCCGAGGCCGTCGTGGTGGATGTCGACCCCGATGCGGACGAGAGCGAGGTCGTCGCGGCGATCGGCGCGGGCGCGGCCGCCTATCTCGAGACGACGCTCAGCGGAAGCGACCGCATCGGTGTCTCGTCATGGAGTCAGACGCTCCTCGCGATGGTCGACCGGATGCGACCGGCCCCTGCGGCGCGCGCGGCCGAGGTGGTGCAGCTGCTCGGAGGCATCGGCGTCCCCGAGGTGCAGGGTCATTCCCACCGCCTGCTCGGCGAGCTCGCCCGCACCCTCGGCGCGTCGCCGATCTACGTGCACGCGCCGGGGATCGTGGCCGGTCCGGACATCCGCGACAGTCTGCTCGAGGGCCCCGGCATGCAGGATGTCGCACGCCGCTGGCGCGAGCTCACCCTCGCGGTGATGGGCATCGGCGGCATCGAGCCGTCGGACGTCCTCGCCGAGAGCGGCAACGCCTTCTCCGATCAGGAGCGACGAGCCCTGCGCGCCGAGGGCGCGGTGGGCGACATCTGCCACCGCGTCTTCCGGGCCGACGGGTCGGTCGTGACCGGCGCGCTCGATGACCGCATCGTCGCGATCCCGGTCGATGATCTGCGGCGCGTGCCCCGACGGCTGGGGGTGGCCGGTGGTGAACGCAAACTCGCGGCGATCGAGGGCGCGATGGCGGGCGGATGGGTCAACGCCCTGGTGACCGACGTCACGACCGCCGACGCGCTGCTCGCCCGCTGAGCGAGAGCCGCTCAGAGCGCGGCGACGGTCTCGCCGAGTCGGCGGATGCCGGGCTCGAGACTCGTCAGCACGGGCACGTCGACCGATGCCGCCGCGGCGGCGCTCGCCATGGACGCCTGCGCCAGCACCACGACGTCGGCCCCTGGTGCGACCCGCTCGATCGCCTCGGCGACCAGTCGGTCGTGCGCGGGACGATCCCCGGCCGAGACGGCCGCGAACGCGCCGTCGACCACTTCGCTGATCACCGCGGGGTCGCGTCCGGCGAGGGCGGCGCGCTCGCGGATCAGCGCGGTGGTCGGCGCGAGCGTCGTCGGGAGCGTCGCCAGGACGGCGATGCGCCCGCCGCGCTCCACTGCCTGGTCGGCCATCGCCTCGTCGATGCGCAGCACCGGGATGCCGACGCGTTCGGATGTGGCGGCCGCGAGGTGCGAGATCGACGAGCACGTGAGCATCACGATGTCGGCACCGCCGCTGCGTGCGGCGTTCGCGAGGTCGACGAGGCGATCGGGCACCGATGCCGCCCGCTCGGGATCGCCGAGGTCGGCCACGATCTTGTCGTCGAGGTAGTTGACGGTCGTCGCGCCGCCCAGGTGCTCCCGGGCCAGCTCGCCGACCGGTCCGATCACCACCGCCCCGGTGTGCAGGAACGCGATCCGAGGACCCTCCGCCATCGCCGTCCCCTTCCCATCGCCGACTGGCGGCGTATGCATATTTATGCGCGGTTGCCACAACTTGCACGATGAGCCTACCCTGAAACGACTCACCCGCTCCACCGATTCTTCGAGGAACCCGCATGCCCGCATCCACCGCTCTCCGCGCGCACGCGCGACTACAGCCGCTGACGGCGGCGCAGGCCCGCTGGGCCGGCGGGTTCTGGGGCGCCATCGCCGATCGCACGCGGGAGGCGACGGTGCCGAGCATGTGGGAGGCGCTACGCGACCCGTCGGTGAGCCCCGGTCTGCGCAACTTCCGCATCGCCGCCGGGCTCGCGGACGGCGCCCACGTGGGCCCGCCGTTCATGGACGGCGACTTCTACAAGTGGCTCGAAGCGGCCATCTCCGAACTCGAGGTCGCACCCGATCCCGCGCTGGCCGCAACCGTCGAGGACATCGCCGCGCTCCTGGCCTCGGTGCAGCGTGAGGACGGCTACCTGCACACCCCCACGCTCATCGCCGACCGGCACGCCGAGGATGCCGTCGCCCTCGCCGACCGGTTCCACTTCGAGACCTACAACCTGGGCCACCTCATCACGGCGGGCGTGCGTCACCACGAGGTGACCGGGAGCACGACGCTGCTGGAGGTCGCCCGCAACGCCGCGCGGTTCCTCGAGGACCTCGCCGTGAACAAGCCCGTCGAACTGGCCCGCAGTGCGATCTGCCCCTCGCACTACATGGCCGTGATCGATCTGTATCGCGCGACCGCCGACGAGCAGTACCTCCGACTCGCGGAGGCGTTCGTGCGGGTGCGCGACGACTTCGAGGGCGGCGACGACAATCAGGACCGCCTGCCGGTGCGCGCGCAGACCGTCGTGGCCGGTCACGCGGTCCGCGCGAACTACCTGTACGCCGGGCTCGCCGACCTT
>JAESFR010000164.1_pt1 | contig 43430 bp, 38 predicted proteins | sample 9266191 | NCBI WGS metagenome assembly JAESFR01 (sample SAMN14503063, study PRJNA617104) | algae metagenome | isolation source: Pleurocapsa minor HA4230-MV1 and co-occurring heterotrophs from cement on... | place: USA: Nuuanu Pali Lookout, Hawaii | collected 2009-07-20
GCCGGCGCGGCCGGCGGGTCGTCCCAGTCCGCCGCGAGCACCGGCCCGCGGGCCTTGCGCTTGACGTACAGCGGCTCGCACAGCCCGCCCAGCGCGGCGACGGACGCGGCGGCATCCGCCAGATCGACCACGATCGCCGGAACCCGCACGTCGTGACGCGCGAGCACGACACCGATTCCGGCCGCCTCGAGGGTCTGCGCGACCAGCAGCAGATCTTCGGTGCGCGCGGCATCGGGGGTGGTGTGCTCGTGGGTCAGACGCAGCACGCCCTGGTCGAGCAGCACGTCCTCGCGCTCGAGGAGAGCGGACCAGTTGCGGGGCTGCGTGGGCAGGGCGGAAAGGGTCGCCAAGCGGACCTCCTGGGGGGATAGAGCGCCAGACTAAGCGCTCCGCGTTTCGCAGACGTTTCGCAATCCGACCCTTGACAAGCGCGCACGGGCGTGCCGCAGCGCAATCCGCGCTCGGCCCCGCGTCCGGGCCGGGCATCCCTGCCCACCTCGCGGTGCCGGGGATAGGCTCGGACGGTGACCGATGCACCTCGCTTCCGCCCCGACGTCAACGAGCTCCACCGGCCGTACTCCGCCGCGGCGGACCGGTATGGCGCCACCCGGTACCGCCAGGTCGGCACCTCCGGGCTGTTCCTTCCGCCGATCTCGCTCGGCCTGTGGTGGAACTTCGGCGACAACATCCCGTTCGACCGTCAGCGTGCCGTGCTTCGGCACGCCTTCGATGTCGGGATCACGCACTTCGACCTGGCGAACAACTACGGACCGCCGTACGGATCGGCCGAGACCAACTTCGGGCGCATGATGCGCGAGGACTTCGCGCCGTACCGCGATGAGCTGATCATCTCGTCCAAGGCCGGCTACGACATGTGGCCGGGGCCGTACGGCGATCACGGCTCGCGCAAGTACCTGCTCGCGAGCGCCGAGCAGTCGCTGCGGCGCATGGGGCTCGACTACGTCGACATCTTCTACTCGCACCGGGTCGACCCGGTGACCCCGATCGAGGAGACGGTCGGAGCGCTCGACACGCTCGTGCGGCAGGGCAAGGCGCTCTACGTCGGGATCTCGTCGTACAGCGCCGAGCGCACCGCGGTCGCGGCGGCGGTCGCCCGCAGCCTGGGCACGCCGCTCGTGATCCACCAGCCCGCGTACTCGATCCTCAACCGCTGGGTCGAGGACGGCCTCACCGGGGTGCTCGAGCAGGAGGGGATGGGGGCGATCGCCTTCACCCCGCTCGCGCAGGGACTGCTGACCGACAAGTACCTCGCCGACGGGCCCGCCGATCGCGCGCAGAAGCGCTCGTCGCTGCCGGATCGGACCGTGTCGGATGCCGGACGCTCGGCGCTGCGCGGCCTCGACGTGATCGCGCGGGAGCGCGGTCAGTCCCTCGCGCAGATGGCCATCCAGTGGGTGCTGAGGTCGCCGGTCGTCACGTCGGCGCTGATCGGCGCCTCCCGACCCGAGCAGCTCGACGAGAACGTGGCCGCGCTCGCCGGACCGGAGTTCGACACAGAGGAGCTCGAGCAGATCGACGCGCTCTCGGGGCGGCTGGACGTCGACCTCTGGGCGGAGTCGGCACAGCTGTGAGTCACGCGTTCGTCGCCGACCGGGTCCATGTGCGGGCGCCGGGCAAGCTCAACCTCTTCTTCGAGGTGGGAGACGTGCAGGACGACGGATATCACGAGGTCGCGTCGGCATACCAGGCGGTCTCGCTGTACGAGGACGTCTGGGCCGAGGCGTCGGACGAGTTCACCGTCGAGGTCTCCGGGACGGTCGATGTGTCGGAGGTGCCGGCGGATGACCGCAACCTCGCTCTGCGAGCCGCCCGGCTCGTCGCGCAGAAGATCGGTCATGACGGTGGGGTGCACCTCGACATCGTCAAGCACGTGCCGGTCGCAGGGGGGATGGGCGGCGGATCGGCAGACGCCGCCGCCGCACTCGTCGCGTGCGACGCGCTGTGGGGCGCCGACCTCGGACCGGCGGGCCTGCATCAGCTCGCCGCGCGGCTCGGGGCCGACGTGCCGTTCGCCCTCATGGGGGGAACGGCGATCGGCACGGGCCGCGGCGACGAGCTCAGCCCCGCACTGGCGAAGGGTCGATTCGACTGGGTGATCGTGCCGTCGGCCGGCGGGCTGTCGACGCCCGAGGTGTACGCGCACCTGGATGCGCTGCGCACCCGCCCCGACATCGTCGCCGCCGAACGCGCGCCGGCCGTCGACCCGGCGGTGCTCCACGCGCTGCGCGCCGGCGACGCGGTCGCCCTCGCGGAGCACGCCCGCAACGATCTGCAGGCGGCCGCGCTGTCGCTGCGCCCCGAGCTGCGCGCCGCGCTCGAACTCGGCGAGGAGGCGGGTGCCCTGGCCGGGCTCGTCTCGGGGTCGGGTCCGACGCTCGCGTTCCTGGCCGCCGATGCCGAGTCCGCCCTCGAGGTGCAGGTCGTGCTCTCGGCCGCCGGGTACGAGGCGCTGCACGTGCACGGACCGGTGCACGGCGCCCGGGTGCTCTGACCCAGCCGCGGGGAACCTAGCCTTCATTTCGCCGCATTGCAACGAGGCGGCCATTCGGAGCCGGCGTCGGTGGGGTTCGCTACGCTCGAAACCCCATGATCGAATTCACCGCGGTCACGAAAGAGTTCCCCGACGGCACACGCGCCGTGGCGGACTTCAGTCTCGTCATCCCTTCCCGCAAGACCACGGTTTTCGTGGGCTCCTCGGGGTGCGGCAAGACCACGCTGCTGCGCATGATCAACCGCATGGTCGACCCGACGGCGGGGGAGATCGCGATCGACGGTGAGAGCATCCTGCATCGCGAGCCCGTGGCGCTCCGCCGGAGCATCGGCTACGTGATGCAGAACTCCGGCCTCATGCCGCACTTCACGGTGATCGACAACGTCGCGACGGTGCCGGTGCTCAGCGGCGTGCCCAAGAAGAAGGCCCGCGAACAGGCGCTCACGCTGCTGGACACCGTGGGCCTGGACCGCTCCCTCGCGAAGCGATATCCGAGTCAGCTGTCCGGCGGCCAGCAGCAGCGCGTCGGCGTCGCGCGGGGCCTTGCCGCCGACCCAAACATCCTCCTGATGGACGAGCCGTTCGGCGCCGTCGACCCCATCGTGCGCGCCGACCTCCAGCAGGAGCTGATCCGGCTGCAGCGCGAGCTCGGCAAGACCGTCGTGTTCGTCACGCACGACATCGACGAGGCGTTCCTGCTCGGCGACCAGGTCGTCATCCTGCAGAAGGGCGCTCAGATCGCGCAGGTCGGCTCGCCCAGCGAGATCATCGAGAACCCCGCCGACGACTTCGTCGCGAGCTTCATCGGCGCCGATCGCGGCAAGCGGGCGCTCACGCTCAAGCAGACCGAGCGGGGCACCGTCGTGATCGACAGCGAAGGACGCACCCAGGGCGCGATCGTCGACGGCGCTCTCGCGGAGCGGTCGCCGTGAACTGGGTCCTCGACAACCTCGACCTGATCTGGGAGCTCGCCCTCGTCCATCTGCGGCAGTCGATCATCGCGATCATCCTCGGTTTCGTCCTGTCGGTGCCGCTCGGATGGCTCGCGTGGCGCTATCGGGCGGCGCGTGGCGGCATCCTGACCGTCACGGGGCTCCTGTACACGATCCCGTCCCTCGCGCTGTTGCCGATCCTGCCGGTCCTGCTCGGCACCCCGATCCTCAGCGAGGTCAACCTGATCCTCGCCCTCACGATCTACGCGATCGCCCTCATGGTGCGCTCCGTCTCCGACGGGCTCAGCTCGGTCGACCCCTCGGTGCGCCTGTCGGCCACCGCGATGGGCTACGGGACGGCGCGCCGGTTCTGGGCCGTGGACTTCCCGCTCGCCGGGCCCGTGATCCTCGCCGGCCTGCGCGTGACGGCGGTCAGCACGATCGCGCTCGCCACCGTCGGCGCGCTCATCGGGATCACGAACCTGGGGTACCTCTTCACGAACGGCTCGCAGCGGCGCATCATCCCCGAGGTCCTCGCCGGGATCGTCGCGGTGCTGATCATCGCACTCGTCATCGACGCCCTGCTCATCGCCGCCGGCCGCGTCCTCATGCCGTGGTCGCGCGCGCAGCGACGACGCGTTCGGCGCGGCGCCCTCCCGCTGGAGGTGAGCGTCGCGTGAACCTCATCGTGCAGGCGATCGCCTGGATCTTCTCGGGCGACCCGGGCGCCGGTCTGGCACCCATCCCGGTGGCGCTCGCCCAGCATCTGTGGTTCACGTTCATCTCGGTGCTGGTCGCCGCGGTCATCGCGATCCCGCTCGGATGGCTCATCGGCCACACCGGCAAGGGCCGCGACATCGCCGTCGCGCTCTCCGGCGCTGCGCGTGCGATCCCGTCGTTCGGCCTCCTCATCCTGCTCGTGCTGCTGTTCGGCGTGCTGCGCACCCCCGAAGCGGCGGTGATCACCTTCGTGCTCCTCGCGATCCCGTCGATCCTCGCCGGTGCGTACGCGGGCCTCGAGGCGATCGACCGCAAGGTGATCGACGCGGCGCGGTCGATGGGGATGACCCAGTGGCAGGTGCTGTGGCGCGTCGAGGTGCCGCTCGGCCTCCCGCTGCTCGTGGCCGGACTGCGCTCGGCGACCCTCCAGGTCGTGGCCACCGTCACGATCGCCGCGTACGTGAACCTCGGCGGCCTCGGTCAGTACATCCTCGCCGGCATCCCGCTTCGCCGCTTCGACATCGTGCTCGGCGGCGCGCTCCTGGTCGCGGCACTCGCCCTCCTGCTCGACGGCGCTTTCGCGCTCCTGCAGCGCGCGTCCGTCCCGGCCGGCGTGCGCGCTGCCGACACCGCCCATCGTTCCACCCGAAAGAAGTCGGCATCCGCTCGCACGGCGGCTGTCGGCGCGTCCTGACGCACCATCGATCCCAACCACCAGAGGAAGAACCATGTTCACAGCGAAGAAGTCCCGGCTGGCACTCGCCGCCGCCGTCCTGACCGGCGTGACCCTCGTCGCGGCCGGCTGCGCCTCGAGCGACCCGCTCGCCCCCGACACCGATGCCCCCGCCGCCGGCGGCGACACGATCGTGATCGGATCGCAGGCGTACTACTCGAACGAGATCATCGCCGAGATCTACGCGCAGGCGCTCGAGAACGCCGGCTTCGAGGTGTCGCGCGACGCGTTCAACTCGGGGCAGCGCGACGCGTACATCCCGGCGCTCGAGGCGGGCGAGATCACCCTGTTCCCCGAGTACTCGGGCAACCTCCTGCAGTTCTTCGACCCCGAGACCGAGGCGCGGACGTCCGAGGACGTCTACGCGGCGCTTCCCGATGCGCTTCCCGACGGACTCAGCGTGCTCGACCAGTCCAGCGCCACCGACCAGGACTCCTACACGGTGACGAAGGCGTTCGCGGATGAGAACTCGCTCGTCACGATCGGCGACCTCGCGAACGTGACCACGCCGCTCACCCTGGGTGGAGCGCCCGAGCTCGCCGAGCGCCCCTACGGTCCCACGGGCCTGCTCGACACCTACGGTGTGACGGTGGCGTTCTCGCCCACCGCCGACACCACCGTCGAGGCGCTGCTGGCGAACACGGTGCAGGTGGCGAACGTCTACACCGCCGACCCGCGCATCCAGACCGACGACCTCGTGGTCCTGGAGGACCCGGAGGGTCTGTTCCTCGCGTCGAACGTCGTCCCGGTCGTCAGCGGTGAGCTGCCCGACGGTGCGGCAGACGTCATCAACAAGGTCAGCGCCGCCCTCACCCCCGAGGGTCTGGTCGCCCTGAACGTGCAGAGCACGGTCGACCAGGAGTCCACGCCCGACATCGCGAAGGCGTGGCTCACCGAGAACGGTCTGATCTGATCGTCGCCTGACGCGCCCTCTCCGACCGCGAGACTGCAGCGGAACGCCGAGACCGCGGGGAACACCCGCCGTCTCGGTCTCCCGCTGCAGTCTCGCGGTGCGTGTGCCGTCGTAGCATCGAGGGATGCTGCGCGCCGAGGACATCGTCCGCTTCGACGACGCGCCGCCTCCGCCCGGCGTAAGCCCCTGGGTCGACGGCGTCGAGCCGACGACCCAGATCGCGATCGTCGAGGCCGACCCGCGGTGGCCCGGCCTGTTCCGGGAGCTCGAGAGCCGCATCCGCACCGCCCTGGACGAGGACGCGCTCAGCGTGACGCACGTCGGGTCGACCTCGGTCCCCGGCCTGCCCGCGAAGCCCGTGATCGACATCGACCTGATCGTCGCGGACTCGGCGGACGAGGAGGCGTACGTGCCGCGCCTGCTCGCCGCCGGATTCGCGCTCCGCACGCGCGAGCCCTGGTGGTACGAGCACCGTTGCCTCGCCTCCGACGCGCCGCGCAGCAACCTGCACGTCTTCTCGCCCGACACCGCCGAGCACGTGCGGCACGTGATGTTCCGCGACTGGCTCCGCGGTGACCCCGGCGACCGCGACCGCTACCGGGACGCGAAGATCGACGCCGCGGATGCCGCGACCCGAGCGGGCGAGCACGTCATGCAGTACAACGCCCGCAAGCAGGCGGTCATCCGGGAGATCTACGGGCGCGCGTTCGCGGCGGCGGGCCTGATCGCGTGAGCACGTCGCGCGTCGGTCTCAGTGACCGAGCGCCTCGCCGACTTCCAGCCAGCGCTCCTCGAGCCCTGCCAGCTCGCTCTCCAGGCTCTGCAGGTCGGCGTTGAGCTTGCCGACGCCCACGTAGTCCGACTGATCGTGGGTCGCAAGATCGTCGTGCGCGGCCGAGATGCGCTGGGCGAGTTTCGCCAGCTGCCGGTCGATCGCGTTGAACTCCTTCTGCGCTGCCCGGCGGTCGGCGCCGGTGAGCCCCTCGGACTGGGATGCCGGCGACGCTGCACGGCTGGGCGTGGCGGCGGTGCTCGCACCCGCCGCGCGGGCCGCGGCGCGTCGGCGCAGATACTCCTCGACCCCGCCCGGAAGGTGGCGCAGCCCACCGTCCTCGATCGCGTACTGCTGATCGGTGACCCGCTCGATGAGGTACCGGTCGTGCGAGACGACCAGCAGGGTGCCCGGCCACGAGTCCAGCAGGTCCTCGAGCGCGGCGAGCATGTCGGTGTCGAGATCGTTGGAGGGCTCGTCGAGGATCAGGACGTTCGGTTCGCCGAGCAGCACGAGCAGCAGCTGCAGGCGGCGCTTCTGCCCGCCGGACAGGTCGCGCACCGGGGTGGAAAGCTCCGACGAGCGGAACCCGAGCCGCTCGAGCAGCTGCGTGGGAGTGAGCTCCTTGCCGCCCGAGACGTACGAGGTCTTCTGCAGGGCCAGCACGTCGCGCACACGCTCGTCGGCGTACTGATCGAGCTCCGCCAGGCGCTGGCTCAGTGTCGCCACCTGCACGGTCTTGCCGCGCTTGACGCGCCCCGATGTCGGCTCGACCGTGCCGGAGATCAGGCCGAGAAGCGTCGACTTGCCCACGCCGTTCGGCCCGAGGATGCCGGTGCGCTCGCCCGGCGCGATGCGCCACTCGACGTCTTTCAGCACCTGGGTCGTGCCGCCCGACGCCACGGGGTACGCGACGCCCGCGTCGAGGAGATCCACGACGTCCTTGCCGAGGCGGGCGGTCGCGAGCTTCGCGAGCTCGACCGTGTCGCGGGGCGGCGGCTCGTCCTCGATCAGCTGCGTGGCGGCCTCGATCCGGAACTTGGGCTTCGAGGTGCGGGCGGGGGCACCCCGGCGCAGCCAGGCGAGCTCTTTGCGCAGGATGTTGCGCCGCTTGGTCTCGGCGAGATTCGACTGGCGCTGCCGCTCGACGCGCTGCAGCACGTACGCGGCGTAACCGCCTTCGAAGGGATCGACCTCGCCGTCGTGGACCTCCCACATGCGCGTGCACACCGCGTCGAGGAACCAGCGGTCGTGGGTCACGAGCAGCAGTCCGCCGGCGCCGCGCGGCCAGCGGTCCTGGAGGTGTGCGGCCAGCCACGCGATGCCCTCGACGTCGAGGTGGTTCGTCGGTTCGTCCAGCGCGACGACATCCCATTCGCCCACGAGCAGCCGCGCCAGCCCCACGCGCCGCCGCTGCCCTCCGGAGAGCGACGAGACGGCCGAATCGAGCGGCACATCGCGCACGAGGCCGTCCAGCACATCGCGGACGCGGGCGTCGCCGAGCCACTCGTGCTCGGGGCGATCGCCGACGATCGCGTGTCGCACGGTCTCGTCATCGGGCAGGTCGTCGTCCTGCGCGAGCATCCCGACCCGCACTCCGCCACGCAGCGTCACGCGTCCGGCGTCGGGGTCGAGCCGGCCGGTCAGCACCCTCATGAGCGTGGACTTGCCGTCGCCGTTGCGTCCGACGATGCCGATCCGGTCACCGCCGTCGACCCCGACCGTCACGTCGTCCAGGACGATCTTCGCGGGGAATTCGACGTGCAGATGCTCGCCGCCGAGGAGGTGGGCCATCCCTCCAGCCTAGGCGCGTGCGTCGCCGGTCACCCGCCGGGCGGGCGGTGGCGGGACGGTCTTGGCGGCGATCACCGCGGCGAGCACGACACGATCGGGCCCGCGCCGAGTCTCGATCACGACGCTGGCGGCATCCCGTTCGACGAGCAGGCCGAGCGCATCGGTCGCCCGGCCGTCGGCGAGCAGGTACCGCGCGACGACCCGGGTGCCCAGCGGGATGCCGAGCAGGAGCTCCTGCGGCGTCACCATCGTCCGGGGCTCCGCCCCAGACCCCCGGCTCGCTGGCGCGTCACCATCGTCCGGGGCTCCGCCCCAGACCCCCGGCTCGCTGGCGCGTCACCACTGTCCGGGGCTCCGCCACAGACCCCCGGCTCGCCGGCGCGTCACCAGCTGCCCACCGAGTAGTCCTTGAGGAACACGCCGAACACGTCGTCGCCGGCCTCGCCGCGCACGATCGGGTCGTACACGCGGGCCGCGCCGTCGACCAGATCGAGCGGAGCGTGGAACCCCTCTTCGGCGAGGCGCACCTTCGTCGGGTGCGGCCGCTCGTCGGTGATCCAGCCGGTGTCGACGCTCGTCATGAGGATGCCGTCGCTCTCGAACATCTCCCGGGCGCTCGTGCGCGTGAGCATGTTCACCGCGGCCTTCGCCATGTTCGTGTGCGGGTGTCCGGGCCCCTTGTATCCACGGCCGAACACGCCTTCCATCGCGCTCACGTTCACGATGTACTTCCGTCGGGCCGTGCTCGCCGCCATCGACGGACGCAGCTTCGAGATCAGCAGGAACGGCGCGGTCGTGTTCGCGAGCTGCACCTCGAGCATCTCCAGCGGCTCGACCTCCTGCACGTGCTGCGTCCACGAGTTCGAGTCGTGCAGGTCGGGCACGAGTCCGCCCGCGTCGATCGCGGTGCCCGCGGCGAGACGGTCGAGCGAGCTGGAGCCCGCCGCCATCGCCTGCTCGGTCAGCTCCTCGGCGCGTGCGGCGGCCGCCGCGAGGATCGGGTGCGCACTCACGGACTGCGCGAGGGCGAGGGGATGCGCGTCGTTGGTGTGCCCGAAGGTCTCGAGCTCGGGAAGCGGACCGTCCGGGAGCGGTGCGAGTTCGGCATCCACGAGCGGTTGATACGCGCCGGGGGAGCGGCGCACGGTCTGCGTCGCGTTGTTGATCAGGATGTCGAGCGGGCCCTGCTCGGCGACCGACTCGGCGAGCCCGATGACCTGCGCGGGATCGCGCAGGTCGATGCCGACCACGCGCAGACGGTGGATCCACTCGTGCGAATCCGGGAGGCTCGTGAACCGCCGCACGGCGTCGCGGGGGAAGCGGGTGGTGATCGTCGTGTGCGCGCCGTCGCGCAGCAGGCGCAGGGCGATGTACATGCCGATCTTGGCCCGGCCGCCGGTCAGCAGGGCGCGCTTGCCGGTGAGGTCGGTGCGCGCATCGCGCTTCGCGTGGCTCATCGCGGCGCACGTCGGGCACAGCTGGTGATAGAACGCATCCACGACGGTGTACGGCTGCTTGCAGATGTAGCAGGGGCGGGGCTTGAGCAGGGTGCCGGCGGTCGGGGCGCTCACGCGTGTCTCGAGCGGGATGCCGCGCGTCTCGTCGTCGATCCGATCGGGCGCTCCGGTCGCGGTGGCCGCCACGACCTGCCGGTCGGCCTCCGCGATCGCTTCGCGGATCTCGCGCCGCCGCTCGCGCTTGACCGCCTTGAACATGTTCGCGGTCGCGCGACGCACCGTCACGTAGTCGGGGTGGACGGGGTCGACCGCGGTCATCTGCGCCAGCACGCGCAGGGTGGTCGCGAGGTCGGCGGGGTCGATCCCGCTGGGCCCGACCGGTTCGCGCGCGTCAGACATCGAAACCCAGGCTCAGCTTGCGCAGCAGACCCGCGAGACGGTCGCGGTCCGCCCGCGAGAGCGTGTCGAGCAGGATCGCCTCGGCGTCGACGAGACGCGTGATCGCGGCATCCACGCGCGTGCGACCGTCGCCGGTCAGGGTCACGAGGATGCTGCGGCCGTCGTCGGGGTCGGCCTCGCGGTGCACGAGACGCCGGCCGACGAGCCGGTCGATCCGGTTGGTCATGGTGCCGCTCGAGACGAGCGTCTGCTGCAGCAGGGCCTTCGGGCTCAGCTGGAACGGCTCGCCCGCGCGCCGGAGGGCCGACAGCACGTCCCACTCCCAGGGCTCGAGGTCGCTGCGGCGGAATGCGTCGCGCCGGGCGCGATCGAGGTGGCGGGAGAGGCGGTCGACGCGCGAGAGCACTTCGAGGGGCGAGAAGTCGAGGTCGGGGCGCTGGGCGACCCATGCCTCGACGATCCGGTCGACCTCGTCGCTCTCCTGCGCCATTGCTCCATTATCGCCGGGGCGCCGCGTGCGGCCCGACCGCGCCCCGGCGGCGGCCCGACGGCGGTCTGGCAGACTTGTCGGGCGGCCGCCCCCTGAGCAGGCGGGGGCCGTGGTCCGCCGTGGTGTAATGGCAGCACGACAGCCTTTGGAGCTGTGAGGTCTAGGTTCGAATCCTGGCGGCGGAGCATGTCTGAGAACCAGAGCACCACGCAGGCCGCAGCCGACCAGCCGCTGGCCGTCATCATCCTCGCGGCCGGGCAGGGCACGCGCATGAAGTCGTCGCTGCCGAAGGTGCTGCACCGCATCGGCGGGCGGCCGCTCCTGGGCCATGTGCTCGACACCGCCCGCACGCTCGGCCCGCAGAGCATCCTCGTCGTCGTCCGTCACGAGCGCGACCTGGTGGCCGATGCGGTGGTGGACATCGCGCCGGAGATCGTCGTCGTCGATCAGGACGAGGTGCCGGGCACGGGACGCGCGGTCGAGGTCGCGCTCGCGCAGGTGCCGGACTTCAGCGGCGATGTCCTCGTGCTCAGCGGCGACGTGCCGCTCCTGGATGACGAGACCCTCGGCCGGCTGATCCGCCGGCACCGCGAGAGCGGTGCGGCCGCGACGGTGCTGAGCGCGGTCGTCGAGGACGCGACGGGCTACGGCCGCGTCATCCGGGACAGCGCGGGCGGCGTGCAGCGGATCGTCGAGCAGAAGGACGCGAGCGACGACGAGGTCGCGATCACCGAGATCAACGCGGGCGTGTACGTGTTCCAGGCGCCCGCGCTGCGCGCCCACATCTCGCTGGTCGGAACGGCCAACGCGCAGGGCGAGCGGTACCTCACCGACGTCGTGGCGCTGCTGCGCGACTCCCGCCTGCAGGTGGGCGTCTCGCAGGCGACGGATGCCGCGGCGGCGCTGGGCGTGAACGACCGCGTGCAGCTGTCGGAGGCCGCGCGCATCCTCAACGCGCGCACGGTGCGGCGCTGGCAGCTCGAGGGCGCGATGATCCTGGACCCGGCGACGACCTGGATCGACGTCACGGCGACGCTCGCCCCTGATGTCACCGTGCTGCCGAACACCCACATCCTGCGCTCCACGGCGATCGCGCGCGGCGCGACCGTCGGCCCCGACACGAGTCTCGTCGACTGCGAGGTGGGGGAGGACGCGACGGTCACGCGGGCCGATGCGACCCTCGCGGTGATCGGCGCGCGCGCGACCGTAGGCCCGTTCGCATACCTTCGGCCGGGCACCTACCTCGGCGAGCGGGGCAAGATCGGCACGTTCGTCGAGACCAAGAACTCCACGATCGGCGAGCGCAGCAAGGTGCCGCACCTGTCGTACATCGGCGACACGTCGATCGGCACCGGCGTGAACCTCGGCGCGGGCGCGATCACCGCGAACTACGACGACATCGCCAAGCACCGCACCGAGATCGGCGACGAGGTGCACTCCGGCTCGCACAACGTGTTCGTGGCTCCCGTTAGGATCGGAGCTGGCGCGAAGACCGGGGCCGGAGCGGTGATCCGCAAGGATGTGCCCGCCGGTGCCCTGGCCCTCAGCGTGGCTCCTCAGCGCAACGTCGAGGGGTGGGTCGAGACGAACCGACCGGGCACGGCCGCGGCAGATGCCGCCGCGAACGCCCGGTCCGCACAGAAGGCGGACGATGGCGCGCAAGAGGAAGACGGTTGATCTCGACCGCGAGAACGACATCGCCCCCGGACTCGTCGCCAAGACCAAGAAGCGCCTCGTCGTCGCCTCGGGCCGCTCGCACCCCGCTCTTTCCGCGGACGTCGCCGATGCCCTCGGCACCGAGCTCGTCCCGACCGAGTACCGCACGTTCGCGTCGGGAGAGATCCTCACGCGATTCCAGGTGTCGATCCGCGGGTGCGACTTCTTCCTGATCCAGAGCTTCGGGCCGCCGGTCAACGAGTGGCTCATGGAGACGCTGATCATGCTGGATGCCGCCAAGCGCGCGTCCGCGAAGCGCATCACCGTCGTCGCGCCGTACTACCCGTACTCACGGCAGGACAAGAAGAGCCGGGGACGCGAGCCGATCAGCGCGCGCCTGGTCGCCGACCTGCTGAAGACGGCGGGTGCCGACCGCGTGATGAGCGTCGACCTGCATGCGGCGCAGATCCAGGGCTTCTTCGACGGCCCCGTCGATCACCTCTTCGCGAAGCCGGTGCTGCTGGAGTACTTCGAGCAGACCCTGTCGGCGCAGGACCGCGCCAAACTCACGGTCGTCTCGCCCGACACGGGCCGTGTGCGCGTCGCCGACACGTGGTCGGACAGCCTGGGCGCGCCGCTGGCCATCATCCACAAGCGCCGCGATCCGAACGTCGCGAATCAGGTCACGGTGAACGAGATCGTGGGTCAGGTCGACGGCCGGGTCTGCCTGCTCGTGGACGACATGATCGATACCGGCGGAACGATCGTCAAGGCGGCGGAGGCCCTCAAGAAGAACGGCGCCGAGCGGGTCATCGTGGCCGCGACGCACGCGATCTTCAGCGATCCGGCCGCCGAGCGCCTGCAGTCCGACGCGATCGACGAGGTCGTGGTGACCGACACGGTGCCGATCCCCGAGGCCAAGCGATTCCCCTCCCTGACGATCCTTCCGATCGCGCCGCTGCTGGCCCGCGCGATCCACGAAGTGTTCGAGGACGGCTCCGTCACGAGCATGTTCGACGGCGCCGCCTGACCCTTCCGGCGCGGCATCCGCGGGCCGACGTCGGGCCTCGAACTCATAGCGGGTTCATAGCGTGAACCGGACCGGCCCCCGATCCGTGTCGTTAGCGTGGGAATCAACCCCGCCGCGAGGCACCGCAGAAGGAGGACCGTCATGATCCGCACCGCCGCAGTACCCCGACCCGTCCGCATCGGAGCCGCCGCCGTCGGCATCGCCGGCGCGCTGGCCCTGGCCGGCTGCTCGACCGCCGCCACGACGGCCGGCACGGCACCCGACGACACCGAGACGACCGCCCCCGAGCCCTCCGGGTTCGCGACCGCGGACGCGGGCACCGACGACTCGTCGAGCACCAGCACGTACGCGGACGGCACCTACACGGCCGAGGGCTCGTACTCCACGCCCGAGTCGGTCGAGACCATCGTGGTCACCGTGACGCTGCAGGACGACGTCATCACGTCGGTCGACGTCACCGGCGATCCGCAGAAGCGCGAATCGGAGCAGTACCAGAGTCAGTTCATCGGCGGAATCGCCGATGTCGTCGTCGGGCAGGACATCGACTCGATCTCGGTGAGCCGGGTCGCGGGCTCGTCGCTGACCAGCGGAGGCTTCAACCAGGCGATCGACACGATCAAGTCCGAGGCGGCCTAGCCGGGCGCGCCGTGCACACCGTCGCGGGCACGCTGCCCGACGTGTGGGAGTTCGACGCGATCGGAGCACCGTGGCGGATCGACACCGCCCGCCCGCTCGATCGGTCGGCGCGGGCGAGCGTGCTCGAGGTCGTCGACCGATTCGACCGCGAGTGGTCGCGCTTCCGCGCCGACTCGCTCGTGACCGCGCTCGCCGACGGTCGGGGCGAGGTGCGCGCGCCGGAGGACGCCGCCGACATGCTCGACGCGTTCGCCGAGCTCGACCGCGCGACCGGCGGGGCGGTCAATCCGCTCGTCGGGACGGCACTGGCCGCACGCGGATACGACGCGGGGTACGGTTTCGTCGACCGCGGACCCCAGCCGGCGCCGGCCGATTGGGCCGACCTGCTCTCGTGGGGGGACGGACGCCTGCTCCTGCGCGAGCCCGCGCTGATCGACGTCGGCGCACTCGGCAAGGGGCGCCTGGTCGATCTCGTGCTCGCAGTGCTCGAGGCGAGCGCCCCGGACGCGATCCGGGACGGCGTGGTCGTCGATGCGAGCGGCGATCTCAGCGTGCGCGGCGCGCTACAGCGGATCGGCCTCGAGCATCCGTACGACGCGCGTCGCGCGATCGGTGTCGTCGACGTGACGGATGCCGCCCTGTGCGCGTCGGCGACCAACCGGCGCGCTTGGGGCGACGGCCTGCATCACGTGCTCGATGCGCGCACCGGCGAGCCGGTGCGCACGATCGCCGCGACCTGGGCGATCGCCGCGGCGTCGGAGCCGAGCCCGGCGATGCGCGCGGACGCGATCGCGACAGCTCTCTTCTTCGAGGGCGGACCGCGCCTCGCGGCCGAATGGAACGTGCAGTGGGTGCGCATGACGACCGACGGCCGCGTCGAGTGGTCGCCCGCCAGTACGGCAGAGTTGTTCGTGTGATGGGAACTTTCACTTCGCTGTGGAACCGCGTGTTCGCGGTGCTCGGACGCTTCTCGATGTACCGGCTTGCGCTGCTGTCGCTCGCGGCGCTGGCGGTGATCGCGCTCGCGGTCTCGTTCTTCCAGCTCGTGGCCCCGACACCGTGGGAGCTCCTCGCGACCGCCGCTCTCCTGGTCGTGGTGTGCGTCGCGGTGGACGCCGCCGCCCAGGCGGTCGTCCGGCTGCCGTGGCGCATCGAGTCCTCGCTCATCACCGCCGGCATCCTGCTGTTCATCCTCCGCCCGACCCTCGACCTGGCCGGGCTCGCCGGGATCGCGCTCGCGGGCGCCGTCGCCTCGCTCTCGAAGTACGTGCTCGCGTGGCGGGGGCGCCACATCTTCAATCCCGCCGCGATGGGCGCCGCCGTGCTCACGATCGTGAGCATCGCCGCCCCGGCTCTGGGGGCGTCGTCGTGGTGGGTGGGAACGCCCGTGCTCGCGGCGCCCGTGATCGTGCTGGGCCTGGCCGTGCTCGTGCGCACCGAGAAGGTGCGCGTGATCGCGGTGTTCCTCGTGATCGCGGTCGCGGTGGCCGTGCTGCGGACCGCGGCGCAGTACCAGGCCGCCGGGCTGCCCGTCGACAGCGGCGAGATCTTCTGGACGGTGCTGTGGTCCTCGCCGTTCCTGTTCCTCGGCGCGTTCATGCTGTCGGAGCCGCTCACGATGCCGCCACGGCGCTGGCAGCAGTTCACCGTCGCGGCCGTGGTCGGTGTGCTGGCCGGGTGGCCGATCGACCTGGGCGCGATCAGCCTCGGTCAGGAGCGCGCGCTTCTCGTGGGCAATCTGATCGCGTTCGCGTTCGCCTTCTCGGCGCGCTCGGCGGTCCGGCTCACGCTCGAGTCGCGCGCCGACCTCACGCCGACGGTGCGTCACCTCACCTTCCGCGCCCAGCGGCCGGTCGCCTTCACACCGGGGCAGTACCTCGAGCTCGACGTCCCGCACAAGCATCCTGACGCGCGCGGCACGCGCCGCGAGTTCAGCATCGCCTCCGCCCCCGAGGACCTCCCGCTGCTGACCGTCGCCTTCCGCGAGGTGCCGGGCGCGCCGTCGCAGAGCTCGTACAAGAAGGCGCTCGCGAAGGTGGATGCCGGCGACGCGCTCGCGGTCACCGGGGTGTGGGGCGACTTCGTCCTGCCGAAGAGGCCCACGAGCCCGGTGCTGATGGTCGCGGCCGGTATCGGCATCACGCCGTTCGCCGCGCAGCTGCGCCACGCACGTCTTGCGGGCGAGGAGCGGGACATCGTCCTCGTGTACGTCGCATCGGATGCCTCGGAGCTGGCCTTCCGCGAAGAACTCGAGGCATCCGGCATCCCGGTCGTCGTCTTCACGCGCGACAAGCCCGAGAACCTCCCGCCGCACTGGCTGTGGGCACGCGGTGTGCGGCTGGATGCCGAGGGCCTTCTCCAGGTGGTTCCGGACATCGGCGCGCGGCACGCGTACATCTCCGGCCCCGCCGCGCTCATCGCCGACCTCGCACCGGCTCTGGAGCGCGCGCGATCGATCACGACCGACGCGTTCAGCGGGTACTGAGCCTCACGCCGCGACCGGCGCGGCGACCAGCGGGAGGCGCACCTCGAAGGTCGTCGAGCCCGCTGCGCTGTCGACCGCGATCGAACCGCCGTGCGCGGTGACGATCGCCTGGGCGATCGAGAGGCCCAGGCCGGTCCCGCCCGTCTTGCGCGCGCGGGAGCGATCCGCGCGCGAGAACCGCTCGAACAGCTCGTCGGCGATCGCCGGGTCGATCCCGGGCCCGTCGTCGTGCACCCGCAGCACCGCTTCGTCGCCGTCGCGCGTGACGCCGAGCGTGACATGAGTGCCGGCCGGGGTGTGCGTGCGGGCGTTGGCCAGCAGATTCGCCATGACCTGGTGCAGGCGCGCCGTGTCGCCGGTGACCACGACGGGCTCTTCGTCCAGATCGAGCGCCCACGCGTGGTCGGGGCCGGCGGGCGTGGCATCCGCGACGGCTTCGACCGCGAGTCGCGACAGGTCGACCGTGCCGTAGACGAGCTCCTGGCCCTCGTCCAGCCGGGCGAGCAGCAGGAGGTCCTCCACGAGGCCGGTCATGCGGATCGACTGCGCCTGGATGCGCTCGAGCGAGGCTTCGGTCGTCTCGGCGGTCGCCGGTCCGTGCGGCTGCTGGAGCGCGCGCAGCGAGAGCTCGGAGAACCCGCGGATGGAGGCGAGGGGAGTGCGCAGCTCGTGGCTCGCGTCCGCGACGAAGCGCCGCATCCGCTCCTCGTTGCGCTGGCGTGCGTCGAGGGATTCGCCGACGTGGTCGAGCAGGGTGTTCAGCGCGTGGCCGACGCGTCCGATCTCGGTGTCCTCGTCGGTCTCCTCGTCGGGGACGCGCTCGGTGATCGAGACCGCGCCCTCGGACAGCGGGAGCGCGGCGACGCGCGTCGCGGTGTCGGCGACCGCGCGCAGCGGCTTGAGGCCGGCGCGGATGACGAATGCGATCGCGGCGGCCAGCAGCAGGAGGCCGCCCGCGGTCACGAGCGCGATCGTGGTGAGCGTCGCCCCGATCGTCGCGCGCACCTCCGCGACGGGCAGGCCGGCGATCGCGAAGAAGCTGTCGCCGCGGACGGGGACGATGCGGTAGTCGCCGATCCCGGCGCCCAGCGAGACCGTCGTGAAGCCGCCCTGGCCGATGCTGTCGACGGCGTTGTCGATCTCGGCATCCGTCATGCGCACGACTTCTCCGTCGGACCCGACGTACGCCCCCGACAGTTCTCCGTCGATCGGCTGCATGATGAACAGGAAGCCCGGCTGCTGAGGTCCGCGGTTCAGCGCGTCGTAGGCATCCAGCGTCTCGCCCGCGAACTGCGGCTGCTGCAGTGCCCGTCCGGCCTGCTGGGCCGAGCTCTCCAGCCGCGTGTCGAGGTTCTGCTCGAGCACTCGCCCGAGCGCGGCGCTCGTCGCGATCGCGACGACCACGAGGATCAGCGAGACGATCCCGATGACCGTCGCCATGAGCCGCGTCTGCAGGCTCCAGCGTCGTCGGGCACGGGTCACTGAGGCGCCTTGATCATGTAGCCGACGCCGCGCACCGTGTGGATGAGGGGCTCCCGACCCTGGTCGATCTTCTTGCGCAGGTACGAGATGTACAGCTCGACGACGCTGGATCGACCGCCGAAGTCGTAGTTCCACACGCGGTCGAGGATCTGCGCCTTCGAGACCACGCGGCGCTGATTGCGCATCAGGAAGCGCAGGAGCTCGAACTCGGTCGCCGTCAGCTCGAACTGGTCGCCGCCGCGCTCGACCTCGTGGCTGTCCTCGTTGAGCGTGAGGTCGCCGACACGGAGGATCGGCTCGGCATCCGCGGACTGCGCGGTGCCTGCCCGCCGCATGAGACCGCGCAGCCGAGCCACGACCTCTTCGAGGCTGAAGGGCTTGGTGACGTAGTCGTCGCCGCCGGCGGTGAGACCCGCCACACGGTCGCTCACGGCGTCCTTCGCGGTCAGGAACAGCACGGGCACGTCGTTGCCGGACTGACGGAGTCGCTGCAGGACGGCCATGCCGTCGAGGTCGGGCATCATGATGTCCAGCACCATCGCGTCGGGATCGAAGTCGCGCGCGGCCTGCAGCGCATGGAACCCGGAACCGGCGGTGCGCACGTCCCACCCCTCCATGCGCAGCGCCATCGAGAGCAGATCGGTGAGCATCTGCTCGTCGTCCACGACGAGGACGCGGAGGGCGGATCCGTCCAGGCGACGGAGCGAAGCGGCGGGTGCGGCGGTGGTCATGCCTCCATTGTGCGCGCGTTCCTATGTGCTTCCTATGGAGCCGGCTATGCGGTGGCTGTGAGAATCCGCCGGCGACGCATGTGTCATCCCGCCGTGCGCGCGTACGCGACCATCCGGTCGAATGCGCGGTCGCGATCTTCGTCGATGCGCTGCCGGTCCGGTTCGGCGTCGTAGTGCGCGACGATCCGGCGGGCCCCTTCGTCGAACGTGATCGTGGTCCGGAACTCTGGCACCAGGGCGGTCACCTTGCTCGCGTCGAAGAGCGCCGAGTGCGCCTTGTCGCCGAGCAGGCCGGGTCCGAGATCGGGCGCGAACGCCGCGATCGCGTCGGAGGCGACGTGCACGAGCTGCGGATCCCGGACGCCGGCGGCATCCGCGAGCCAGCCGTAGATCTGGTCCCAGGTCGGCGCGTGCGTGCCCGTGATCGTGAACGCCTCGCCGATCGCGGCCGGGTTGCCGAGCAGACCGGTGAACGCGACGGCGAAGTCGTCGGAGTGCGTCAGGGTCCACAGGCTCGTCCCGTCGCCGTGCACGACGACCGGATCGCCCCGGCGCATCCGTGCGACGTCCGTCCAGCCGCCCATCGTGGGGATCAGCCGCTCGTCGTACGTGTGCGACGGACGCACGATCGTGATCGGGATGCCGCGCTCCCGGTAGGCGTCCACCAGGAGGTCCTCGCACGCGATCTTGTCGCGCGAGTACTGCCAGAACGGGTTGCGCAGCGGCGTCGACTCGAGGATCGGCAGGCGCTGCGGCGGCTTCTGATAGGCCGACGCGGAGCTGATGAACACGTACTGACCGGTGCGGCCGGCGAACTGTTCGAGGCCCGCCTGCACCTGCCCCGGCGTGAACGAGAGGAAGTCCGCGACCGCGTCGTACTCGGCGGACCCGACGGCTTCGCGCACCGCGGCGGGGTCCCGCACGTCGGCGACGAGGTCGCGCACGCCCTCCGGGAGCGGCCGGCGCGACGAGCCGCGGTTGAGCACGGTCACATCGTGGCCCTGGGCCACCGACCGCCGCACGCTCGCGGCGCTGATGGTGCCGGTGCCGCCGATGTACAGGATTCGCTTCGCGTTCATGGTGCCATCCTCGCGGACGCAGGCACGACGCGGACGTAGAGTGTGCGCGGGAGTGAAATGACTGTCGTCGACAATGCCATCTACGTGAGCGGACACCGCACGTCCGACCCGTCGTCCCTCGACCAGACGTTCGAGGAGATGAGCGAGCGCCACGGCATGGCCTGGATCGGCCTCTACCGGCCCGAAGAGGCCGAACTGCGCGAGATCGCGGACGAGTTCACGCTGCATCCGCTCGCCGTCGAAGACGCGCTCGCCGGGCATCAGCGTCCGAAGCTCGACCGGTACGGCGACTCGGTCTTCGTCGTGCTGCGACCCGCCCGCTACGTCGACGCGACCGAGGAGGTCGAGTTCGGCGAAGTGCACGTGTTCGCAGGTCCGGGCTTCGTCGTGACGGTCCGCCACGCCGAATCGCCGGACCTGGCGCGCGTGCGCCGGCGCCTCGAAGCGGATCCCGAACTCCTCGCGCGCGGTCCGATGGCCGTGCTGTACGGGATCGTCGACGAAGTGGTGGACGAGTACGAGCCCGTCGTAACGGGCCTGGAGAACGACATCGACGAGATCGAGAACCAGCTGTTCGCGAACGACCCGGCCGTCGCGCGGCGCATCTTCGGCCTCACCCGCGAGGTGATCGACTTCCAGCGCGCGGTCGGACCGCTCGTGCCGATCCTGGAGCGCCTGCAGACCGAAGCGGAATCCTTCGGGATCGACCTCGAAGTCAAGCGGGCGTTCCGTGACGTGCACGACCACGCCATCCGCATCGTGGAGCGCTCGGCGAGCTTCCGCACGATCCTCGAGAACGCGCTGCTGCTGCACGCGACGCTCGTGACGCAGCGCCAGAACGACGCGATGGCCGAGATGACCGAGTACAGCCTCACGCAGAACGAGCAGGTCAAGAAGGTGTCGGGCTGGGCGGCGATCCTGTTCGCACCCACCCTCGTGGGCACCGTGTACGGCATGAACTTCGACTACATGCCCGAACTGCACTGGCGGTTCGGGTATCCCATGGCGCTCGCCCTCATGCTGACCACCAGCGTGTCGCTCTACGCGATCTTCAAGCGCAAGGGCTGGCTCTGAGCCCGATCGGCGCGAAGCCCCTTCCGGCGTGTCCGGGCCCCGGAGTAGCGTCTGTGCGATGCAGATCGACGGCCTGATTTCCGAGCTTCCGGGGCGCGTGCTCGCACGCGGCGACGACGGGTGGGAGACCGCTCGTCATTTCCACTCGGGGTCGGGTGATCCCGATGCGCTCGTGCATGCGGCGTCCGTGGCTGATGTCGTCGCGGCGGTGCGGTGGGCGGCCGACCAGCACGTGCCGGTCGTCGTGCGCGGCGGCGGGCACAGCGCGTGGGGCGGCGTCCCGGGCGGCCTGACGATCGACCTCTCGTCGCTCGACGACGTCACGGTCGAGGCGACGACGGCGCACGTGGGCGGAGGGGCGACGTGGGGGTCGGTCGCCGAGACGCTGACGGCGCACGGGCTGGGGCTGAGCTCCGGCGACACCGCGTCGGTCGGCGTCGGCGGGCTGACTCTGGGCGGGGGGATCGGGTGGATGGTGCGGGCGTGGGGACTGGCCGCCGACCAGCTCGTCGGGGTGCAGCTCGTGACGGCGAACGGCGAGATCCTCGAGGTCGACGACGCCTCGCACCCGGAGCTCATGTGGGCTCTGCGCGGTGGCGGCGGCAACTTCGGCGTGGTGACCCGGTTCGACTTCCGTGCGCATCCCCTCGATGCGGTCGTCTTCGCGACGCTGGGCGTCACCGGTGACGCCCGTCCGATCCTCGCGGCGCTGCGCGACACGATGCAGCGCGCCCCGCGCGAACTGACCGTCACCTACATGGACATCCCGGCGATGGATCCGAACGCTCCGGCCGGCGCGTCGATCACCGCCGTGTGGACGGGCTCCGACGAAGCAGCCGCGCGAGCGGCTCTCGCGCCGGTCCTGGAATGCGACGGCGTCACGGAGACCGACGTGTCGATCACGAGCTATCCCGAGATCCTGCTCGACATGCCCGCGGCCGAACCGGGAGCGCCCATGCCCGGTTTCATCGGGGGCAACACCCTGCTGCGCGAGCTCGACGCCGAGGCGATCGATCGGCTCGTGTCGTTCCGCGAGGCGAACGAGGCCTCCGTCCTGCTGCTGCGATCGCTGGGCGGCGCGTACGGCGACGTTCCGCAGGAGCGGTCGTCCTTCCCCGCCCGCGATGCGACGTGGTTCGCGATGGCCGGAGCGTTCGACATCCCCGGCCTGATCGATGACGAGACCCGCGCGCGCACGGTCGTGGCATGGGACGCCATCGAGGCGCTCGGTGCGGGGGTCTACGGCAACTTCACGACCTCGACGGACTCGTCGTTCGTCGCGCGGATGTATCCGGCGCCCACCATGGCGCGGCTGCAGGCCGTCAAGCGCGAGTGGGATCCCCTGAACGTCTTCTCCCGCAACCACAACGTGCTGCCCGCCTGAGAACCGGTCTCAGACGGGCAGGACGCGTGCGATCCGCTCGGGGTCAGTGGGTGTCTTCGGCCTCGATCTCGGTGCGGTCGCCCGACCACAGCGTGTGGAACGTGCCCGGCTTGTCGATGCGCTTGTAGGTGTGCGCGCCGAAGAAGTCGCGCTGACCCTGCACGAGCGCAGCGGGCAGACGCTCCGCGCGCAGGCCGTCGTAGTACGACAGCGACGACGAGAACGCCGGGGCGGGGATGCCGGCTCCCGCGGCGATCTGCACGATCCTGCGCCACGAGCCCTGCGCCCGGCCGAGCGCCTCGACGAAGTACGGAGCGGTCAGCAGGACGGGCAGGTCGGGCGTCTGGTCGTACGCGTCGGCGATGCGGTTGAGGAACTGGGCGCGGATGATGCAGCCGCCGCGCCAGATCTTCGAGACCGCGCCGAGGTCGATCGACCAGTCGTACTCGGCGGCGCCGGCCCGGATCTCGTCGAAGCCCTGCGAGTACGCGACGATCTTCGACGCGTACAGGGCCAGGCGCACGTCCTCGATGAACGCGTCGGCGTCCTCGACCCGGAGCGCCTCGACCGGGCCGGGCAGGTCGAGCGAGACCTCGCGCTGCTCGGGGTGCGATGACAGCGACCGCGCGAAGACGGCTTCGGCGATGCCGGAGACCGGCACGCCGAGGTTGAGCGCGGTCTGCACGGTCCACGCGCCGGTGCCCTTCGCGCCGGCCTGATCGAGGATGACGTCCACCAGGGGCTTGCCGGTCTCGGCATCCACCTGGCGGAGCACCTCGGCGGTGATCTCGATGAGGTAGGACTCCAGCTCGCCGCGGTTCCACTCGGCGAACACGTCGGCGATCTCCGCCGGCGACTTGCCGGTGCCGCGCCGGATGAGGTCGTACGCCTCGGCGATCAGCTGCATGTCGGCGTATTCGATGCCGTTGTGCACCATCTTCACGAAGTGGCCGGCGCCGTCGTGACCGACGTGCGTCACGCACGGTTCGCCCTCGGCGACCGCGGCGATCGAGCGCAGGATCGGTCCGAGCGTCACCCACGACTCGTCCGAGCCGCCCGGCATGATCGACGGTCCGAGCAGGGCGCCCTCTTCGCCGCCGGAGATCCCGGCGCCGACGAAGTTGATCCCGGTCTCGCGCACAGCTTTCTCGCGGCGGATCGTGTCGGTGAACAGGGCGTTGCCGCCGTCGACGATGATGTCACCCGGTTCGAAGACGTCCACGAGTGCGTTGATGACGGCATCCGTCCCGGCACCGGCCTTGACCATGATGACCGCGGTGCGCGGCTTGGACAGGGAGGCGGCGAACTCCTCGTACGTCGCCGCCGGCACGAACTCGGCTTCCGGGTGGGCGCCGACCAGGTGCTGCGTCTTGTCGTGGCTGCGGTTGTAGATCGCGACCGTGTTCCCCTCGCGGGAGGCGAGGTTGCGTGCGAGGTTCGAGCCCATCACGGCCAGGCCGACGACACCGATGTTCGCGACCCCGTCACCCCGGGTCGCAGGGCCTCGCGCGTCGCCGGTCTCGAGGGGGACGTCCTCGGGAGCGGGCTCCGCGGTGTGGGCCGGTGCGGAGTCGGGCGCGTCCTCCCGGTCGTGCGAGATGTTCGTCTGTGCCGGGTCGTTCGAGGACACGCCTGCTCCTTGCGTTCAACGGGGGTTCGGATTCCAGCCTAGAGTCTGCCGGATCCGCGTTACGCGGCGGAGGCGAGGCGCTCACGCCCGCCTGATCGGCGATGTGAGCGCCCAGGCGCGTCAGTCCTTGCGGTACCCCGCGCGGCCCATCGTCCAGAACGCCAGAACGGTTCCGACCAGGCCGAGCGCTGCGATGACGCCGATGACGCCGACGAGGACCATCGAGGCGGTCTGGCTGTCGATCTCGATCATGGTTCCTCCGGGGGTTCGAAACGGGCGTCTTCATCGTAGCGGGAGCGCTGGTAGACTCATCGATTGAAACTTCGGCGAGGGATGCCTCGCACCGGCTGCAACGGCCGGCGCGGCATCCGTGATCGACGCGGCGATGCAGGCCTCCGGCTTTCCTCACGCGATCGCGTTCGAGTCGAATCCAGAACCCCCGGGCCTGCGGGCCCGCGAATCGGAACGGGCCGTGTGCCCGCAAGGAGAATCACCATGGCCACGAAAGAGATCGACACCAAGGTCGTCGCCGAGGTTCGCGAGAACTTCGGCAAGGGCTTCGCCCGCCGCCTGCGCGCGGCAGGCAAGATCCCCGCTGTGATCTACGGGCACGGCACCACGCCGGTCCACGTCGCGCTGCCCGGTCACCAGGTCGCGCTGCTCATCCGCCGAGCGAACGCGGTGCTCGAGCTCGACGTCGACGGCAAGGAGCAGCTCACGCTGGTCAAGGACGTGCAGAAGGACCCGGTGCACCAGGTCATCGAGCACATCGACCTGCTCGTGGTCAAGAAGGGCGAGAAGATCCAGGTCGACGTTCCGGTGACCCTGGTCGGCGAGCCCGCTCCCGGCACGATCGCCGCGCAGGACGCCAACACCGTGTTGCTCGAGGTCGAGGCCACCCACATCCCCGAGCGCATCGAGCTGGACGTCGAAGGCCTCGAGGAGGGCACGCACATCACGGCGGCCGACCTCACGCTGCCGCGCGGCGCGACCCTCGTGGTCGACCCCGAGACGCTGATCGTCGCCGTGTCGATCCCCGTCGCGGCTCTCGAGGCCGAAGAGGAGATCGCCGAGGCGGATGCCGCGCTCGCGGCCGAGCAGTCGGAGGAGTCCGAGCAGGCCAAGGAAGAGTCGGACTCCGAGTCCGACTCCGAGTAGGTCGTCCGGCGAGAGGGAGGTGCGGTGTTCCGCACCTCCCTCTCCCGTTCTCCCGGTCAGGCAGGATTGTCCTATGGCGAACACGTGGCTGATCGTCGGGCTCGGCAACCCCGGTCCGCGGTACGAGCTCACCCGGCACAACGTCGGGCAGCTTGTCGTCGACGAGCTGGCGGCCCGGCGCAGCGAGACCTTCCGCACCCACAAGGCGAACGCGCGGGTCGTGGAGACGTGGCTGCGCCCCGGCGGCGCGAAGCTCGTGCTCGCGAAGCCGAACACGTTCATGAACGTCTCGGGCGGCCCGGTGGCGGGGCTCGCTCAGTTCTACGGCATCGAACCCGATCACGTCGTCGTGGTGCACGACGAGCTGGACATCCCGTTCGACGCGATCAAGTTGAAGACCGGCGGAGGGCACGGCGGTCACAACGGAGTCCGCGATGTGGCGAAGGCCCTCGACTCGGCCGACTTCGCGCGCGTGCGGGTGGGGATCGGGCGACCGACGGGCCGTCAGGATCCGGCGGACTGGGTGCTCGAGCCGTTCGGCGCTCAGGAGCGCAAGAACCTGCCCGTCCTCCTGGAGGATGCCGCCGACGCGGTCGAACAGCTCGTCGACGAGGGGCTGCTCGCCGCGCAGCAGAAGCACCACGCGCCGCGGGTCTGACCCCGCCGCGCCCGCAGCGACGGGTCAGCCGCCCAGTGTGGCCGCTCCCGCAGCGAAGCCGGCGGCCAGGAAGGCCTGCACGCCCGTGGCGAAGACGACCGGACCGAGCACAGCGATGACGACCGCGGCGATGCCCCAGCCTCGACCCCGCGGCTTGACGATCGCGACGATGCCCTGCACGAGCGCCCAGATGCCCAGGACGGTCCCGCCCCAGAAGGCCACCTCGCCGATGAGCACCCAATCCCGCACGGGAGTGAGGATCGACCAGTCGAAGTCGATGTTCGCCGGGTCGGACGCGAACTGCTGCGTCATGCCGAGTCCGATGTTGTAGGCGGCGATCGAACCGACGATCGTCGCTCCGATCGCGGCGAGCACCGCGAACGCGAGAGCCATGATGCCCAGTCCCGGCGCTCCCGGGGCCTTGGCGACCGGAGGCGGCGCGGCATACGGGCCATAGCCCTGCGCGGGCACCGGGTATCCCTGCGGTGCCGCATATCCGTACGGCTGGTTCGGCACGTAGCCCTGCGGCTGACGCGTGAAGGGAGGGGTCTGTGCGTAGGCGGGCGGCCGGTTGTCGGCCGGCTGCGGCGCGGTCGCGGGGGGTGCGTACGCCGCGTCGGTGCCGGCCGGGTATCCGGGCGGGTACGGGCGGGTCTGCGCCGCGGTGTACTCCGGAGGAAGGGGGTAGCCCTCGCCGGCGCCGGGTGCCGCGGAGGAGGGCGGGAGGGCGCTGGCCGCGGCGTACGGCGGGGCGGCCGGGGGCGCCGGGGGAGCAGGCGGCAGGGGCGGCACAGGCGGCGCGGGCGGCGGCGCGGCGGCGCCGGGCTGCGGGTCGGGGCTGGTCTGGCCGGAGTCGCTCACGGCACTCATCCTACGAGCACGCCCGAGCGCGGCCGGGGCATCCGAGCCAGGGCGTCGGCGGGCCGCCGTAGACTCTTCCGGTGACAGTTCCCGGGATCGTGCGCGCCCTCGAACAGGCGCCGACTTTCGAGGATGCCGTCGCCGCGGCATCCGTCGACGCCGACTTCTCGCTCGTGGAGGGTCTCGACGCCCCCCTGCTGGCCGCACTGGTCGAACGGCGTCGTGCCGCCGGTCGACCGGGTGCGCTGTTCCTGATCGCCCCCACCGGCCGGCGCGCCGAGTCGCTCGGACCCGCGGTGGAGGCCCTGCTGCCCGGCGCGGAGGTCCTGCACTTCCCGGCGTGGGAGACGCTCCCGCACGAGCGGCTCAGCCCGAGCCCCGAGACGGTGGGGCGGCGCCTGGATGTCCTGCGACGGATCGCGCGCTGGTCGGGGGAGGCACCGCTGGTCGTGACGGCATCCGTGCGCGGCGCCCTGCAGCCGCTCGCGGCCGGCCTCGCCGACGCACGGGAGATCCATCTCGCGGTGGGCGAGCGCGGGCACGACCTCGCCGATGTGTCGGCCCGCCTGGTCGAACTCGCGTATCACCGCGTCGACATGGTCTCCCGCCGAGGCGAGTTCGCCCTGCGCGGCGGCATCCTCGACGTGTTCCCGCCGATCGCGGACCACCCGTTCCGCGTGGAGTTCTTCGGCGACGAGGTGGATCAGATCCGGGCGTTCTCGGTGGCGGATCAGCGGTCGCTCCCCGGCGAAGTCGCCGCCGTCGATCTGCCTCCGAGCCGCGAGCTCCTGCTGACGCAGGAGGTGCGCGAGCGCGCACGGTCCCTCAAGGACGAGTTCCCCGGCATCCGCGGCATGCTCGAGAAGATGGCCGAGGGCATCCCGGCCGAGGGCATGGAGTCGCTGATCCCGGCACTCGTCGACGAGATCGTGACGATCGTGGACTATCTGCCCGAAGGCTCGGCGATCGCGCTCGCCGATCCGGAGCGCGCGGTGACCCGGGCGATCACGCTGCTGGAGACGAACCGCGAATTCCTCGAAGCCGCATGGAACGCCGCGACGGCGGGTGCGGCGAGTCCGGTCGACATCGGCTCGGGCGACTTCGTGAGTCTCCCCGCCCTGAAGGACGCCGCGGGTTCGCGCGGGATCGCGTGGTGGACATTGAGCGCGTTCGACTCGGGAGAGGCGGATGCCTCGGCCGAAGGTCTCCTGGAGGCGACGGAGGACGGCGCGATCCGGGTGCCGGGCGCGTCCGTCCCCTCGTTCCAGGGCAACGTCGAGGGCGCGACGGCGCACGTCGGTCAGCTGCTGGGCGACGGCTGGCGCGTCGTCGTGGCGGCATCCGGAACCGGTCTCGTCGAACGGGCGCGCGACGTGCTGGCCGAGCGCGGGATCGCGGCGCGCCGGGTCGACGACGTGCTGCAGGCGCCGGAGGCGGGAGTCGCGCACCTGGTCGTGGCCACACTCGAGCGCGGATTCGAAGCGCCGGATGCGAAGCTCGCGGTGCTCACCGAGACCGAGTTCTACGGGCGCACGATCGGCGGAGACTCGCGGGTCGTGAAGAAGCTCGCGTCGCGACGCCGCAACGTCGTCGATCCGCTGCAGCTGAAGACCGGCGACTTCGTCGTGCACGCGACGCACGGCATCGGGAGGTTCGTCGAGCTCACGCAGCGGGAGGTTTCCAGCGGCGGCCGGAATCCCGTCAAGAGCGTGCGCGAGTACCTCGTGCTCGAGTACGCGCCGTCCAAACGCGGCTATCCCGGCGACAAGCTCTTCGTGCCGACCGATCAACTCGATCTGCTCTCGAAGTACGTCGGCGGCGAGGCGCCGGCGCTGTCGAAGATGGGCGGCAGCGACTGGGCGCAGGCGAAGGGCCGGGCGCGCAAGGCCGTGCGCGACATCGCGGTCGAGCTCGTGAAGCTCTATTCGGCGCGCATGGCTGCGAAAGGGTACGCGTTCGGCCCCGACACTCCGTGGCAGCGCGAGCTGGAGGAGGCATTCCCGTTCGCCGAGACCGCCGACCAGCTGCAGACGATCGATGAGATCAAGGCCGACATGGAGAAGCCGATCCCGATGGATCGGCTGCTGTCGGGCGACGTCGGCTTCGGGAAGACCGAGGTCGCCGTGCGGGCGTCGTTCAAGGCGATCCAGGACGGCAAGCAGGTCGCGATGCTCGTGCCGACGACGCTCCTGGTCAAGCAGCACATCGAGACCTTCACCGAGCGGTTCGCGGGCTTCCCGGTGCAGGTGCGCGCCCTGTCGCGCTTCCAGACCGACAAGCAGGTGCGCGACACCCTCGCGGGCCTGGCCGACGGCACGGTCGACATGGTGATCGGGACGCACCGCATCCTGACCGAGGGCGTCGTCTTCAAAGACCTCGGGCTCCTGATCATCGACGAGGAGCAGCGCTTCGGCGTCGAGCACAAGGACAAGCTCAAGAAGCTCAAGACGAACGTCGACATCCTCGCGATGAGTGCCACGCCCATCCCGCGCACGCTCGAGATGGCGGTGACCGGCATCCGGGAGATGTCGACCCTGCAGACGCCTCCCGAGGACCGGCATCCGATCCTCACGTACGTCGGCGCGCGCAACGACAAGCAGATCGCCGCCGCGATCCGCCGCGAGCTCCTGCGCGAGGGCCAGATCTTCTACGTGCACAACCGCGTCCAGTCGATCCAGCGCGTCGCCGCGCACCTCGCCGAGCTCGTGCCCGAGGCGCGCATCGCCGTCGCGCACGGCCAGATGGGCGAGCACGCGCTCGAGCAGGTCGTGGACGACTTCTGGGAGCGGCGCGCCGACGTGCTCGTCTCGACCACGATCGTCGAGACGGGGCTGGACATCGCGAACGCGAACACGATCATCATCGATCGGGCCGACAAGTACGGACTCTCCCAGCTGCATCAGCTGCGCGGGCGCGTCGGTCGCGCGCGCGAACGCGCGTACGCGTACTTCCTGTACGACGAGAACAAGCCCCTGTCGGAGACGGCGGCCGACCGCCTCGAGACGATCGCCGTCAACAACGACCTGGGCAGCGGCATGCAGGTCGCCCTGAAGGACCTCGAACTGCGCGGCGCCGGAAACCTGCTCGGCGCCGAACAGGCCGGCCACATCGCCGGCGTCGGCTTCGACCTGTATCTGCGCATGATCGGCGAGGCCGTCGCGACGTTCCGCGGCGAGGACACCGAAGGCCCGACCGAGTTGCGGCTCGAGCTGCCCGTCCAGGCCCGCATCCCCGAGTCGTACATCGACAGTGAGCGTCTGCGCCTCGAGGCGTACCAGAAGCTCTCGGCCGCGGCGTCGGCGACCGCGAAGGACGACGCGATCGATCTCGTGGTGGACGAACTGCGTGACCGGTACGGCGAGCTGCCGTCCGAGACCGAGGGGCTGCTCGCCGTCGCGCGGCTGCGTCGGCGCGCCGCCCGCGCCGGGCTCGCCGATGTCGTCGCGATGGGACCCAACCTGCGGATCGCCCCCGCCGACCTGCCCGACTCGATGCGGGTGCGCGTCCAGCGGCTCTATCCGAGCGCGAAGATGCTCTCCGGCGGCGAGGCCCTCGTCGTGCCGCTGCCGCGCGCCGGGGGCGAGCGGGTGTCGGATGCCGATCTCATCGCGTGGGTCGGGCAGCTGCTGGATCAGCTGTGGCCCGAGAAGAAGAGCGAGTCCGCAGACGCCGCCGGCGCTCGAGATTGACGCTCGCCCGCTTCGAGCGCGACGATGAGGCGGACGCGGCTGTCTGCCGGCGAGAGGAATGACCGATGCAGTTCGAGCATCTCGGGGCGCGGCCCCGCATCCACGCGACCGCCGTGGTGGCCCCCACCGCCGTGATCAGCGGTGACGTCACGATCGGCGCCGACTGCCAGGTGCTGCACGGCGCCGTCATCACGTCGGAGGGCGGTGCGATCACCCTCGGCGAGAACGTGATCGTCATGGAGAACGCGCTCATCCGGGCCACCGCCACGAATCCGGTCCACATCGGCGACCACGTTCTGGTGGGTCCGATGGCGAGCGTGTCGGGCGCGCTGATCGAGGACGAGGTGTTCCTGGCGACCGGCACTCGCGTCTTCAACGGTGCCCGGATCGGGGCGCGCAGCGAAGTGCGCATCAACGCCGTCGTGCATCTGCGCACCGCGCTCGCGCCGGAGACCACGGTGCCGATCGGATGGATCGCGGTCGGCGAGCCCGCGCAGCTGCTCTCGCCCGACCGGCACGAGGAGATCTGGGCGGCCCAGCGCGAGCTCGACTTCCCCGGGTACGTGTTCGGCCTGGACCGGGAGACCCCCGACCTGATGGTGCAGCTGACCGAGCGCTACGGTCGCAGCCTCGCCCGTCATGCGGGCGACCGGCAGATCGAGTAGACCTGGGTCCCTGGTCCCGCGCGAGGTCGGCCGCCTAGAGTCGCCTCATGCGGCTGGGGGCGGGCGAGCGGCTGCGCCAGGCTTCGGACGCGTTCGCGAGCAATTGGCGCAATCCGAATCTGCGGCGCGCCCAACTGAGCTTCCTGGGCGCCTGGACGGCGGAATGGGCCTTCACGGTCGCGCTCGGCATCGTCGCCTACAACGCCGGCGGCGCACTGGCGCTCGGCCTGGTGGGCCTGCTGCGGATGCTGCCCTCGGCGATCCTGGCGCCACTGCTGTCGCCGTTCGCCGACCGCGGCAGGCGCGAGCGCGTGCTGGTCGTCGTGTCGATCGTGCGCGGGGTGGCCACTGCGACCGCCGCCGTGGTGGTCGCACTGTCGGGGCCGGTGATCGTCGTCTACGCGCTCGCCGTGCTCTCCACGATCGCGGCCACGCTGTTCCGACCCGCGCACTCGGCGCTGCTGCCCACCCTGTGCCGCACGGGGCACGAGCTCGCGAGCGCGAACGTGGTGCGCGGCTTCCTGGACTCGGTCGCGACGCTGATCGGTCCGCTCCTGGCGGCGGTGCTGCTCGCCTTCACCGACGTCTCGATCGTCTTCGCGGTCGCGGCCGCCGCGTCGTTCTGGGCGGCGCTGCTCTTGTTCCGCGTCCGATACGACGCCCCGCCGCGCCCGGCGGCCGCGCGGCCGCACCTGCTGAAGGAGGCCGTCGAAGGCGTGCGGGCCGTCGCCGGCGACCGCGACCTGACCTTGATCCTCGCGCTGGCGGCCGCGCAGTCGGTGACCCGCGGCGCACTCACGGTGTTCTCCGTCGTCGTCGCGATCGAGCTGCTCGCGATGGGAGAGGCGGGCGCGGGTGCCCTCATGGCCGCGGTCGGGGTCGGCGCGGTCGTCGGATCGCTCTCGGCGTCGCTGCTGGTCGGCACCGGGCGCCTCGGCGCCTGGTTCGCGGTCGGCGTCGCGCTGTGGGGCCTGCCGATCGCGCTGATCGGGGTGTTCCCGCAGCAGGCGGCGGCGCTCGTGCTGCTGTCGTTCGTCGGAGTCGGCAACGCGCTGATCGATCTGGCCGGGTTCACCCTGATCGGCCGGCTGGCCCCCGACGCCGTCATGGCACGCGTGTTCGGAGTGCTCGAGAGTCTGGTCGCCGTCTCGATCGGTGTCGGTTCGGTGCTGGCGTCGGCCCTCATCGCCTGGATCGGCCTCGCCCCTGCGCTCATCGCGATCGGTCTGCTGTGTCCCGCGCTCGCCGTGGCCTCCTGGTGGCGACTGCGCCGACTCGACAGCACCGTCGACGCGCTGGACGAGGACGTCGGCCTGCTGCAGCGGGTGCCGATGTTCCAGCCGCTTCCCCTTCCGGCGATCGAGCAGCTGGCGCGCGGCCTCGAGCCCGTGACCGTGCCCGCGGGTGCCGCCGTCTTCGCGCAGGGAGACCTCGGAGATCGCTACTACGTGATCGAGTCCGGGCACGCCGATGTCATCGGCGACGGCCGGGTGGTCGCCCACCTCGGCCCGGGCGAAGGGTTCGGGGAGATCGCACTCCTGCGCCGGACACGCCGCACGGCCGGCGTCGTGGCGCGCGACCCGCTCGCGCTGCGCGCACTCGAGTCCGATCGGTTCGCGGCGGTCGTGCTGGGGTACGCGCCGAGTGCGCGCGCCGCGCAGGACGGGGTCGACGGACAGCTGAGTCGCTTCACCCCGGCCGATCCGGATGCCGAGGACCGGATCGAACCGCCCCCGACCACCCTGAACTAGCGTGAGACCACCTCATCGCAACGGAGCGCACAGATGACCACCGCCCGAACGACCCTCATGATCGCCGACATCGGCGGCTACACGGAGTACATGGGCAGCCACCGCATGACGCTCGCGCACGCCGAGGTCAACACGGCGCGGATGCTCGACAGCATGATCGGCGCGGCGCGCGGCTTCGACCTGGTCGAGGTCGAGGGCGACGCCGCATTCCTCTCACGCCGGGCCGGGTCGCGCGACTCGGAGACGGCGCTGACCGAGGTGCTCCAGGCGGCCGTGGCGATGCACCGCGCGTTCCATCGCGAGCGCGAGTACGTCGTGGCCAACCTCTGTCCGTGCGGCGGATGCCGGCAGGCACGGGGCCTCACGCTCAAGTTCGTCGCGCACGTCGGCGATGTCGCGACGCAGAGCATCCGAGGCCGCACGAAACCGGTGGGCATCGACGTGATCCTCGTGCACCGCCTGCTGAAGAACGACGTCTCGATCCCCGAGTACGTGCTGCTCACCGACGACCTGTACTCGGCAGGCGACGGATCGCGACCCGCCGGCGTGCAGGAGATCACGCACGACCTCGACGGGATCGGCGCCGTGCGCGCCCACTTCGTGGACGTGGCGGACCTGGACCAGGACCCGATGCCCGAGCGCCGCCCGGGCATCGGCGCGCGGCTGGGCAGCACGTTCTCGGCGGTCGGCCGGGGCCTCCCGTACATGCTCGGCACGAAGAAGCCCCGCGTGCATCGCTGAGTCCGGTCAGCCGGTGTTCTGAAGCCCGGCAGCGACCCCGCTCACCGAGAGCAGCAGCAGGCGCTGCTGCTCGGGATCGGCGGGGGAGCCGGTCGCCGCGTCGGCGCGCAGCTGCCGCAGCGCGCGCAGCTGCAGCAGGGACAGGGCATCCACATACGGGCTGCGCATCTTGACCGCGCGCTGGAGGACCGGCTTGTTGTCCAGCACGTCGCGTCCTGCGGTGACCCGCATGACCCACAGGCGCGTGAGCTCCATCTCCTCCATCACCAGGTCGGCCAGGTCCTCGCGGTCGCCGAGATCGAGGTAGCGCCGGGCGATGCGGGGGTCGGCCTTCGCGAGGCTCATCGCGACGTTGTCCACCATCGTGTGCAAGAGCGGCCAGTCCCGATAGGCGCTGCGCAGCAGCTCTTCGTCGCCGACGGCATCCAGCGCGGTGCCCAGGCCGAACCATCCCGCCAGGTTGATGCGCGCCTGGGTCCACGCGAACACCCACGGGATCGCGCGGAGGTCCTCGAGGGACTCGACCGACAGTCCCCGGCGTGCCGGGCGCGAGCCGAGAGCGAGCAGCCCCACCTCCTCCATCGGCGTGACCTGTGCGAACCACGGGGCGAAGCCGGGGGCCTTCACCAGTTCGAAGAAGCGCTCGCGGGATGCGGCATCCATCGTCGCCGCGACCGGGGCGAAGCGTGCGGCGGCCGCGCGATTGCGGTTCTCGATCGACGGCGCGGAGGCCAGGAGCACCGCGGCCGCCACCTGATCGATGTGCCGCATCGCGATCGCCGGATCGCCGTAGCGCGCGAAGATCACCTCGCCCTGCTCCGTGAGCTTGAACCGTCCGTCGACCGAGTGCGGCGGCTGCGCCAGCACCGCGGAGTTCGCGGGTCCGCCGCCGCGCCCGAGGGCTCCGCCGCGACCGTGGAACAGGGTGAGCTCGATCCGGTTCTCGCGCGCCCACGCGGCGATGTCCGCCTGCGCTTCGTACAGGGCGAGGTTCGCGGCGACCGGGCCGACGTCCTTCGACGAGTCGGAGTACCCCAGCATCACTTCGAGCCGCCGACCCGTCTCCTCCAGACGTGCGGCGAACTCGGGGTGCTCGACGATCTCGGCGAGGATGCGGGGCGCCGCCCGCAGATCGGCGAAGGTCTCGAAGAGCGGGATCACATCCAGCACCGGCGGCGTGGACTCGGCAGTCGCGTAGCGCGCCAGGCGGTGGACGTTCGCGAGGTCCTGCGCGGACTGCGTGAACGACACGATGTAGCGACCCGCGGCGCGCGGGCCGTAGCGCTTCTGCAGGAACGCGATCGCGCGGAAGACGTCGAGCACCTCTTCGGCGAGCTCGGAGCGCGGGCCGCCGGCATCCAGCTCGGCGAGCACCTTCGCGTGCACGGCGGAGTGCTGGCGGACTTCCAGCTCGGTCAGGTGGAAGCCGAAGGTCTCGACCTGCCACAGGAGCTGCTGCAGGTGACCGTAGGCTTGACGGGGCGCCCCCGCCTGGATGAGCGAGTCCTGCACGACCCGCAGATCCGCCATGAGCGCGTCGGGCGCGGCGTACCCGAGGTCTGCGTCCCGCGACCTGGTCGCGGCGATCTTGCGCGCGATCAGCAGGACGATGCGCCGGTGCGGCTCGTTCGGCGATCGCTTCGCGATCTCGGTCGCCGCGTCCTCGTCGGCGGCCTGCAGGCGACGCCACAGGGCCAGGAGCGCATCGCTCGGCGGCGTCGTCGACGCGTCGAGGGTCAACCCGCGCCCGATGCGGTTCGCGGTGCGCTCGAGGCCGAGCAGCACGTGTTCGCTCGCGATCGCCGCGGCCTTGCGCGTGACGGATGCCGTGACGAATGGGTTGCCGTCGCGGTCCCCGCCGACCCACGAGCCGACGCGTACGAACGGACGCACGACCGGAGCGCGTCCGCCCGCCGCCGGACCCTGGAGCGCGTCATCGACGCGCCGGTAGACGTGCGGGATCGCGGTGTACAGGGTCTCGTCGAACACGGCCATGATCGCCCGGACCTCGTCGGTGGGCGAGGGCTTCTCGGCCCGCAGGGGCGCGGTGCGCCACAGCGTGTCGATCTCCTCGAGCATGCGTCGCTCGGCGCGGCGCTGGTCGGCGCCGTTGCGCAGCGACGCGTCGTGCTCCTCGAGGAATGCGGCGAGCCGGCGGATGCTGGTGGAGATCGCGCGGCGGCGCGCCTCGGTCGGGTGGGCGGTGAAGACCGGGTGGAAGCGCAGGGCCTGCAGCCGCGCGAGCGCGGTGTCGTCACCGACCTCTCCGGCGAGGTGCACGAATGCGGCCGCGACGGAATCCGTGGCGTCCTCCCGGTCGGGACGCCCGTCGCGCTCGCGCAGGATGCGCACGCGCTGGTGCTCCTCGGCCAGGTTCACCAGATGGAAGTAGGCGGTGAAGGCGCGGGCGACCTCGTCGGCCCGCTCGATCGTGAACGAGTCCGCGATCTGCGCCGCGCTCGCGAACGCCTCGGGCGTGTCGTCGGTGTAGGCGTGGATCGTCGCGAGACGCAGTCGCTCGACGTCTTCGTAGAGCCCGGGGGAGCCGCTCTCGCGCAGCACCTGCCCGAGGAGCGAACCGAGCATGCGCACGTCGGCGCGCATCCGCTCGGGGATCTCCTGGCCCGCTTCGAATCGGCCGACGAGGTCGATCGCTTCGGTCTGGGTGAACTCGCGCATGCGCACAACGGTAGTGCGGTTGTGTTTCCTGCTCGTCACGTGTGACGCCCCGCGGACCGCCGTCGCTAGAGTGGGTCGCGGAGTGCCGGGAAGTCTGGTCGGCGGCGGTGCGCGCGCGCCGCCGTCCACCCCGATGAAAGGTCGCCGTGTCCCTGCTTCGCTCTGCACGGTTCCCCGCGATCGTGCTGCTGGCCGCCGCGCTGCTCGCGCTCCTGATCGCGAACTCCCCGATCGGCCCGGCGGTGCTGGCCGTCAAGGACGCGTACATCGGCATCCCCGGTCTCTTCGAGCTGTCGGTCGGGCACTGGGTCCAGGACGGCCTGCTCGCGGTGTTCTTCTTCGCCGTCGCGGTCGAGCTGCAGTTCGAGCTCACGAACGGCGAGCTGAACTCGGCGCGCAAGGCGATGCAGCCGGCGATCGCCGCGGCGGGCGGGGTGATCGTGCCGATCGGCGTCTTCCTCGCGGTCGCGGCGGGCTCGGACTCGCTCCGCGGGTGGCCGATCCCGACCGCGACCGACATCGCGTTCGCCCTCGGGGTGCTCGCGGTGTTCGGCACGGGCCTGCCGGCCGGCATCCGCATCTTCCTGCTGGCTCTCGCGATCCTCGACGACATCGTCGGCATCGTGTTCATCGCGGTCCTGTTCACGGACGGGGTCGACCTGGGGATGCTGGGGCTCGCCGCCGTCGCCGTGATCGCGTTCGGCGTCCTCAGCCGGCGGCTCGACTCCCGAGCGCGCGTGCCGATCGTCATCGCCCTCGTGCTGCTCGCGGTCACGACGTGGGTGCTCGTGTACGAGTCGGGGGTGCACGCCACGATCGCGGGCGTCGCGCTGGGTCTGGCGATGGCCCAGCGCCCGGCGCTGCGCACCCGGCACGCGATCGAGCCGTGGGTGAACGGCGTCATCCTGCCGCTGTTCGCCTTCTCCGCCGCGCTCGTCGTGATCCCGGCCGTCGCACCGTCGCAGCTGGCACCCGCCTTCTGGGGCGTCCTGATAGCGCTGCCGCTGGGCAAGATCCTCGGCATCTCCCTCTTCGGGTGGGTCTCCCTTCGCCTCGGCCGACGCGGGTCGACGCCGCCTTTGTCCTTCGCCGACCTGCTCGCGGCCGGCGCGCTCGGCGGCATCGGGTTCACCGTCTCGCTGCTGCTGTCGGAGCTCGCGTTCGCCGGCGACCCGCTCCTGCGCGACGAAGCGACCCTGGGAGTGCTCGGCGGCTCGCTCGTCTCACTCGTGATCGCGGGTATCCTCGTGGCGCAGCGCGCACGGCATCACCGCCGGGCGGCATCCGCGGCGGAGACCTCCGCCGAACCCGGATCGATGAAGGGACAGATCGGATGAGCACGGCCGAATCCACCCCCGACCCCGGCGCGGACCCGCTGCGCGCCGCGGCGGATGCGATGCACGCCGTGCGGGATCGCTGCGTGTGGACGCAGCAGATCGACCATCGCGCCCTGGTGCCGTACCTCGTCGAGGAGAGCGCGGAGCTGATCGACGCCGTCGAGGCGGGCACGCGCGCCGAGCTGCGCGAAGAGCTCGGCGATCTGCTGTGGCAGGTGCTGTTCCACGCCGAGATCGCGTCGCGCGACGCCGACGATCCGTTCGACATCGACGATGTCGCCCGCGGCCTCACCGAGAAGATGGTGCGCCGGCATCCGCACGTCTTCGGCGGAGAGACGGCGGAGACCCCCGAGCAGGTCCTCGTGCTCTGGAACGCCGCGAAGGCCGCCGAGAAGCACGAGCGCACGAGCGTGCTGGACGGCGTCTCTGCGCACATGCCCGCGCTCGCGCTCGGGCAGAAGCTCGTCGGCAAGAGCGCGCAGGTGGGCAGGCCGGTGGCCGCCTCCTCCGACGCGCCGGCTTCGGAGGAGGAACTCGGCGCGCAGCTGCTCGCCCTCGTCGCGACCGCGCGCGCGCACGGGTGGGATGCCGAGCGCGCGCTCCGCGAACGTCTGAGGGTGCTCGAGGCCGACATCCGCGATACCGAGGGTGCCTGACAGACTAGAACCGTGGCATCCGTGAACCCGCCGCGCGGCATGCGCGACTTCCTCCCGTCCGAGAAAGCGCGCCGCGAGCGCGTCCTCGCCGTCATCCGCGCGCGGTACCGCGCCCACGGATTCGACGAGATCGAGACGCCGGTCCTGGAGGACCACGCCCGCCTGCACGCGGGGATCGGCGGCGACAACGAGAAGCTCGCCTACAACGTGCTCAAGCGGGGTCTGGACGCCGACGCGATCCGCGCGGCCGCCGACGATCCGGCCGCCCTCACCGATCTGGGACTGCGCTACGACCTCACCGTCCCGCTCGCCCGCTTCTACGCCACGAATCGCGCCGCGCTTCCGGGCGTGTTCCGCGCGATCCAGATCGCCCCGGTGTGGCGGGCGGAGCGCCCCCAGAAGGGCCGGTACCGGCAGTTCGTGCAGTGCGACATCGACGTCCTGGGCGACGCGTCCCCGCGGGCGGAGGCGGAGCTGATCGTCGCGACGCTCGACGCTGTGGACGCGCTCGGTCTGGACGGCGGGACAGTGCGGATCAACGACCGTCGCGCTCTGGACTGGATGCTGGGAAGCTTCGGATTCTCCGCCGAGGAGCGTCCGGGGGTCCTGATCACGATCGACAAGCTCGACAAGATCGGAGCGGACGGCGTGGCGGCCGAGCTGCGCGAGCGGGGCGCGACGGCCGCGGCCGTCGACGCGTTCGAGGCGTTCCTGCGGCGGCCCCAGACGCTCGATTTCGTCCCGTACGGCGACCGTCAGATCCGCCGCGCACTGCCCGACGGCGCACCCGATGACGTGGTCGCCGACCTGGTCGGGATCGGACTCGCCGTCGCGGCGACTCGATCCTCGGACGGGGGAGGGGGCGACCTTCCGCTCGTCTTCGACCCGTTCCTCGTACGGGGCATGGGCTACTACACCGGCACGATCTTCGAACTGGCCCACCCGAGCGTGCCGTACTCGCTCGGCGGCGGCGGCCGCTACGACGGCATGATCGGTCGATTCCTCGGCCAGGACGTACCGGCGGTGGGGTTCTCGCTCGGGTTCGAGCGCCTCGTCGAGCTGGTCCCGGATGCCGACGAGGCGGCCGTGCGCGCCGTCGTGCTCGTCCACGACCGCGACGTCGACCTCGGCGAGCTGCTCGCGCTGAAGGCGTCGCTCACGCGCGACGGCGCACGGGTGCGTCTCGAGCGCCGCCCGAAGAACCTGCGTGCGCTGCTGGATGCGGCGGCATCCGACGGCTACACGGCCTTCGCGTCGGTCTCATCGGGTCTCACCGCCGCGGAGCTGGAGTTCAAGCCACTGGCGTGAGGTCTCGGGGTTGACGGCGCGCGCCCGCACTTGTTGGCTGGCGGGATGGCCGATCCCACACCCGACGCATGGCGTCGCGTCGACACCTACCTCACCGACCTCCTCGTGGGTCACGACGCCGACCTCGAGCAGACCGTGGCGGCGCAAGCCGCCGCAGGCCTACCGGCGATCGAAGTGGCGCCCGTGAACGGCAAGTTCCTGCATCTGCTGGCGCGCATCGCCGGCGCCCGGCGCGTGCTGGAGATCGGCACCCTCGGGGGGTACTCGACGACGTGGATGGCGCGCGGCATCCCCGCCGACGGCACGGTTGTCACGATCGAGGCCGAGCCGGCGAACGCGGCGGTCGCGCGGGCGAACCTCGATCGCGCGGGAGTCGGCAGCAAGGTCGAGATCCTCGTCGGGCGCGCCGCCGACGTGCTGCCGACGCTCGACGGCGGCGAGCCGTTCGATCTCGTGTTCATCGACGCCGACAAGGAGTCCAACACGATCTACCTCGATTGGGCCGCGCGCCTCGGGCGCCCGGGGACCGTCGTGGTGGTGGACAACATCGGCCGCGGGGGCGAGGTCGCGAACCCTGCCTCGACCGCGTCGCATGTGATCGGCACGCAGCGCGGCCTCGAGATGCTCGCACGCGATCCGCGCTTCGACGCCACGGCGCTGCAGACGCTCGACCTGAAGGGATGGGATGGCGTCGCGCTCGCGCTCGTGACGGACGCCACGGCCGCCGCGCCCCGCACCTGACCGCGCCCGTCGGCGTCGCTAGACTGACGGCGGACCGACGACGCTCCCGATCCACCCTCCACCACACAAGGAGTCCTCTGTGGCACTTATCGAGGCTGTCAACGCGCGCGAGATCCTGGATTCGCGCGGAAACCCGACCGTCGAAGTGGAGGTCCTGCTCGACGACGGCATCGTCCAGCGCGCGGCCGTCCCCTCCGGCGCATCCACCGGCGCGTTCGAGGCGTACGAGCTGCGCGACGGCGACAAGACCCGCTACAGCGGCAAGGGCGTGCGCAAGGCTGTCGCCGCGGTCGTCGACGAGCTCGGGCCGGCCCTCGAGGGCGTCGAGGCCAGCGAGCAGCGCATCGTCGACGAGATCCTGATCGAGGTCGACGGCACCGAGAACAAGCAGCGCGTCGGCGCGAACGCGATCCTCGGCGTCTCGCTCGCGGTCGCGAAGGCGGCGGCCGATTCGGCCGACCTTCCGCTGTTCCGCTACCTCGGCGGACCGAACGCGCACGTCCTGCCTGTCCCGCTGTTCAACGTGATCAACGGCGGCGAGCACGCCGACAACGGCATCGACTTCCAGGAGTACTTCCTCGCCCCGATCGGCGCCGACACGTACTCCGAGTCGCTGCGCTGGGGCACCGAGGTCTACCACGTCCTCAAGGGCGAGCTGAAGGCCGCCGGATTCAACACCGCGCTCGGCGACGAGGGCGGCTTCGCCCCCGATCTGCCCAGCAACCGCGAGGGTCTGGACTTCCTCCTCAAGGCGATCGAGAAGGCCGGATTCACCCCGGGCACCGACATCGCGGTGGGCCTGGACGTCGCGGCGACCGAGTTCTTCTCGGACGGCGTGTACACCGTGGAGGGTCAGGCGTGGTCGGCTGACAAGCTCACCGAGTACTTCGCCGACCTCGTCGCGAACTACCCGATCGTGACGATCGAGGATGCCCTCGCCGAAGACGACTGGGACGCCTGGAAGTCGCTGACCGATGCGATCGGCTCGAAGGTGCAGCTCGTGGGCGACGACCTGTTCGTGACGAACCCCACCCGCCTGCAGCGCGGGATCGACCTCGGCGTCGGGAATGCGCTCCTGGTGAAGGTCAACCAGATCGGCACGCTCTCCGAGACGCTCGACGCGATCGCCCTCGCGACGCAGAACGGCTACCGTTCGATGCTCTCGCACCGTTCGGGCGAGACCGAGGACACCACGATCGCCGACCTGGCGGTGGCGGTCAACTGCGGTCAGATCAAGACCGGTGCGCCTGCCCGGAGCGAGCGGGTCGCGAAATACAATCAGCTTCTGCGCATCGAGGAGGAGCTGGGCGACGCCGCGGAGTTCGCGGGCCGCGCGGCCTTCCCGAGGTACACCGCGTAGGAAGACGTTCGACAGGAGGGGGAGCCGTGGCAGCGAAGACGGCTCCCCCTTCTGGCGCTTCGACCCGGCGCCCGGCACGGGCCCGCCCGGCGCGCGGACCCGTGGACGTGCGGGGCTGGCTGGGCGGCATCCGCCTGTCGGGGTTCATGGTGATCATGCTGGGACTTGTCGTGCTCGCGGCCTTCGTGCTCGTTCCGACCATCGGCACCTACGTGGACCAGCGGCAGCAGATCGCCGCGCTGCAGGCGTCGGTGGAACTGAGCCGCGAAGACGTCGCCGACCTCGAGGCGCAGCGCGACCGCTGGAGCGATCCCGCCTACATCACCACCCAGGCGCGGGAGCGCCTGTACTACGTGAAACCGGGCGAAGTGGTCTACCTCGTCGACAACGACCTGCCGCCGGCGCTGGAGCCGCAGGAGCAGGCACCGGTGAGCGAAGACGTCGAGCGCACGCGCACCGACTGGATGGCGCAGTTCGTCCGCTCGGTGACCGAGGCGGGCATCGCCCAGACGGTGCGCGCGCCCACGATCGGAGTGCCCGACCCCGAGCCCAGCGGCACACCCGCGGTGTCGCCGTGAGCGGGACAGGGCCCAGGTGCGGTTCAGCCGCCGACGGTACCCTGGCCGGGTGAGCACCCCGCCGTTCCCGCCCGTCCGCGAGATCGACCTCGACGTCCTGCGCGCCCAGCTCGGCCGCCCGGCGCGGGGAGTCGTGGGCATCGCCGCGCGGTGCGTGTGCGGCAACCCGACCGTCGCGGCCACCGCCCCGCGGCTGGCGGACGGCACGCCGTTCCCGACGTTCTACTACCTGACCCACCCCGCCGCGACCGCAGCGATGTCGGGCCTGGAGGCCACCCAGGTGATGCGGGCGCTCAACGAAGAGCTCGCCGACGATGCCGATCTGGCGGAGGCGTACCGACGCGCGCATGAGGCATACCTGCACGACCGCTCCGGATTCGGCGACGTCGCCGAGATCGACGGCATCTCGGCGGGCGGGATGCCGACCCGCGTGAAGTGCCTGCACGCGCTCGCCGCGCACAGTCTCGCGGCCGGCCCCGGTGTCAATCCGGTCGGCGACCGCGCGCTCGCCCTGTCGACCTGGTCGCCGGAGCGCTGCGTCTGCGCCGAGCCGGGCGCCGCGGCATGACCCGCACCGCGACCAGGCGACTCCTGACGCTCGTCGTCGGGATGCTCGTGGTGGCGGTCACGACCGGAGCGGCGGTCGTGCCTCTCGCCGCCACCGACCCGGTGCGCTCCGCAGAGTACTGGCTCGACGACTACGGAATCCGCGACGCGTGGACCACGACCCGCGGATCGGGAGTGCGCATCGCGATCATCGACACCGGGGTGGGGCGCGGGCCGGTGGAGTTCGAGGGCGCCGTCGTGGGCGGGACGGATGTCTCGGGCATCGGCTCGAGCGACGGACGCACGCCGGTCGGGGCCGTCGATGCCAATCACGGCAGCTGGGTCGCCTCCCTCGCGGCGGCGCGGGGGACCGGCGCGGACACCGGGATGATCGGCGTGGCGCCCCAGGCCGAGCTGCTCGCGGTGTCGGTCGGGTTCGGCGCCTCGGCCAAGGTGCCGTTCCCGGAGCAGATCGCCGAGGCCATCCGCTGGTCGGTCGACAACGGCGCGGACGTGATCAATCTGTCGCTCACCACGAACACCCCCGATTGGGACGAGAGCTGGGATTCGGCGTTTCTGTACGCGTTCGACCACGACGTGGTGGTGGTCGTCGCGGCCGGCAACCGCGGCAGCGGCACGTCGCGCGTCGGTGCGCCGGCCACCATCCCGGGAGTCCTCACGGTCGCGGGTGTCGACCCGCAGGGCCGCGCGAGCCTCGAGGCCTCCACGCAGGGCATCACGATCGGGGTGTCGGCGCCGAGCGAAGACCTCGTCGGCGTCTCGGCCGACGGGC
>JAESFR010000165.1_pt1 | contig 41973 bp, 41 predicted proteins | sample 9266191 | NCBI WGS metagenome assembly JAESFR01 (sample SAMN14503063, study PRJNA617104) | algae metagenome | isolation source: Pleurocapsa minor HA4230-MV1 and co-occurring heterotrophs from cement on... | place: USA: Nuuanu Pali Lookout, Hawaii | collected 2009-07-20
ACCCTCACCGCACCTCGACCCTCTCCTCCGCCGCGCGCGCGCGCGCGAGCGCCCGGCTCACCCGCACCTTCGCAGCCACGGCGACGCCCAGAACCCCGAGCGCCACGTACTGCAGGAAGTCGTTCCGGAGGAAGAAGCCGGCGATGCTCTCGGGCAGCGTCGTGAACAGCCCGAAGTCGAAGTAGTAGAAGCCGAGGTAGGCGAGGAAGACGATGGCCGACAGGGCGATCACGCCAGACAGGGCCACATTGAGGATTTTCATCATGCGTCCACGTTCGCGCTCGCGCGCCCGGGCGGGAAGTGACGCGGTGTCACGATCATCAGTGACAATCGGCACTCCCCACCGACGGCGCCAGGCGCTGCGATGGAACCATGACCGCCACGAGCTCCGTCCCCGTCTCCGCCGAACCCACCCCTTCCTGGCGACGCCCCTTCCGAGTCATCCGCGAGAACCGGCGCGCGTATCTCCTGCTCAACCTCGCCGCGTACGGACTCGTCGCGATCGGCTTCGTGATCGGCCTGCTCTTTCCCGAGCTCACCGCCGCACGCACCACCGCGCTCGAAGACAACGGCACCGCCGAGATGGTGACGAGCGTGTTCAACGCGCCGCCCCTGTTCGCCTTCCTGATCTTCGTCGTGAATCTCTTCCTGATGAGCCTTCCCCGGATCATCCTCCCCTCGCTGATCGTGCCCTTCGCCGGCCTCGCGTTCTTCGGATACTGGGCGGTCGAAACCGGCATCACCCTCGTGCAGACCACACCCGTGGGCTGGGTGGGGCTGATCCCGCACTCGCTGACCCTCGTGATCGAATTGCAGGCGTACATCCTGTTCCTCCTGGGCGCATACCTCCTCGGAAAGGCCTGGATCTTCCCGCGCACCGTCGGCGCTCCCACCCGGCGCCGCGGCTACCTGTGGGGTCTCCAGCGCATCGGCCTCCTGGCCCTTCCCGCCCTCGCCCTGCTCGTCGTCGGCGCCATCTGGGAGGCGTACTCGCTGCGCTACCTCGTCTACCCGCTCAGCGAGCTCCTGCTCTGATGACGGGGATCGGATGCCGCAACGCGGCCCACCGCCGACGATGATCCCCTCCATGACAGCCACAAGACGGAGACAGACGACCATGACGAAACGCACCTGGACCCAGCAGCGCGCGGCACGACGCGTCCGCGCGGGTGACGGCCGACCGCTCGCCCCGTTCCGCTGGTGGCAGCTGATGGGCCGGTCGCTGTTCTTCCTCTCCCTTCCCGCCGACGACGGTCCGCTGGAGACGTACGCCGTCGACGTGCGGCAGGCGGGGGACCCGGATGACGGAGAGGTGCGCGCGCGCCTCTACCGCAACGGCGCACAGATCGCCGTCTCGAAGCTCCCGGCCCGCTTCACCGTTCCCGGCGGACACATCGAGGTCGCGGTCGGCAGTTACGGGCTGCGTCGCTGCCACTACGTGACCGCCGACGGCCGTGAGCGCCAGCTCACCCCGCACCCGGGCTCGGCCGAGGGCTGGCGGGCGCGGCTGCACCACCGGCATCCCGTTCTCAGCCGATCGATCGGCGTCCTGTCTGCCCTCATCATCCTCGTCGGGGTCTGCATCGCCGTGCCCCAGCTGGTGGAGACGATCTCGCAGGCGCCGCCGATCGCCGAAAACCTCGGTGTGTTCACATCGCCGTTCCACCTCCCACCCGCCCTCAACGTGACGGTTGCCGTCGCCGTCTTCCTGGCGAGCACCGAGCGCGCGCTGCGGCTTCGATCGACCTGGCTCGACGCGTTGGCGAACTGACCCGCGCTCTACTCCGGCGCCGCCATCCGATCCAGCGCGCCCAGCGCTTCCCGCGCGGCCGCGATCCGTTCCGCCTCCGCGCGATCCCACCAGTACGGACCTAGCTCACCCAGCCCGCGCTTGGCGGCACCGACCCGCTCCCGCGCCGCCGCAATCCGAGCCTCATCGCCGTCGCGCTTCGCCACGCGCACCGCCGCCCGCGCCCGCCCGAGATGCGACGTCAACGCCTCGACGAGCTCGGTCGGAAGTGCCGGATCCGTCCGCCGCCACCGCCGCCCGTCGATGACGAGCCACCGCTCGTCATCCGTCACCGGGCGCTCGTCGTCGGACACACTTCATTGTCCTCCGCCCCGTGCCTCACCGATCGAACGAAAGCGGATGTCTCCGACGCCCCGCTCCTCGCACCCGCCCCGTCGCGCACCCCGGCCCGCACCGTACCAAGCATCGCCCGCCGCCGCGCCCCGTTGAACCGCGCCGCCCCCGCGCCTAACGTCGCACACGGCGATGAAGCCGCGCCCCCCCGCGCAGCCCACGCCGACACCTCGACCCCCGGAGGACCCGATGTCAGGCCGGTTGATTCGCACCCCCGCCCTCTGGGCGCGCCAGATGACCACCCCCGCCCGCCTTCTCATGGCGCTGAAGGCGGGGGTCGCCGCGGCGCTGGCCTGGGTACTCGCACCGTTCCTGCCGTTGGCCGAAGACCAGTACTCCTACTACGCGCCGCTGGGCGTGCTGGTGAGCATGTATCCGACGATCGCGGCGTCCACCCGGTCGGGCGCGCAGGCGCTTCTCGGTCTGGCGCTCGGCATCGCGCTCGGTCTCGCGGGCATCGCCGCCGCCTTCGCCGGGGTTCCCGCCGTCCTCACCCTGGGCGTCATGGTGACGATCGGGGTGATGTTCGGCGGCATCCGGGTGCTCGGCGCGGGTCGCGACTGGGTCGCCATCGCCGCCCTCTTCGTCCTCCTTCTCAGCGGCTCCTCGGCCGACGACTTCTCGCTGTCGTACCTGATCACCATGGCCTTCGGGGTCGTGGTCGGTGTCATCACGAACCTCGTGCTCCTGCCGCCCGTCTACCTCCACGAGGCGAGCGGCCGCCTGTCCGATTTGCGCGACACCGTCGCCGGTCTGTTGCGAAACCTCGCCGCCCGCGCGGAGCGCGACGAGGTCGACGCCGCAGATCTCGAGGGTGCCGTGCAGGAACTGGATGTCGCCATCGCCGACGTCCATGACGAGGTGCACGAAGCCGATGAGAGCCTTCGCGGCAACCCGCGCAGTCGCCGGCACCGCGGCGAGCAGGCCGAGAACCTGCAGCGCCTCCGGGCGCTCGAGCGCACCGCCTTCTACACCCGCGATCTTCTCGACGTGCTCGAGGAGTCCGACAGCGTGCACGAGCTCGCCCTGAGCGCCGAGGCGCGTCAGCAGCTCGCCCGGGCCATCCGTGCCTGCGCTGACCTCGTCGAGACGCCGGTGAACGACTCCGACGCCCGAGCCCGCGTCATCGCCGCTGACGAGGCGCTCGACGCCTACGTCTCCGCGCTCGCGAAGGAGGGGGAAACGGTGCCCGCGTCCAGCGCTCGCCGGTCGACCCCTGCGGTCTTCCTCCGCCGGATCATCGACGCCTCACTCCCGTTCGTCCCTGCCGACGACTGATCGCCCGTCGCCGATCGAGGCCGCCGCCTCACGACCCCGCCGTCTACAACCCCGTCGCCTCCGATCCGCACAGCGCCCAACTGCCCACCACGGCACGGTGATCACTCCCCGAGATGGCGACGCTCTGCCACCCGGTCGGCTCGGCGCCGCGGGCCAGCACATGATCGATCGCGGTGAAGGCCGGTACGGGCTTCTCCTCCGGCCACGTGGGCCAGGGAATCGGTCCCGCCGCCTCGGCCGCCGTCCGCAGTGACGACGCCAACTGCCGGAACGCGGGATGCGCGAACGACGCGTTCAGGTCGCCCGCGACGACGAGGTGCTCATCCGAGGTCCCGCGGATCCAGTCGTCGATGTCGCTGACGGCGTCGTGCCAGTCGACCGGCTGCCCGACGGGTGGGGGTGGGTGCACCGCGGCCAGGCGCACCTCGGTGCCATCCGCAAGCGTCGCGACGGCGCTGACCTGATCGAAGACGCTCCCCGCGATCTCCTCCTCGTCGCTGAGGGGATGAGCCGAGAGGATGACGCTGCCGTTGAACCCGCCCGCGCTGACCTCGCGGGTGCGGTACGGCAGCGCCGAGGAGAGTCCTTCACCGTTCAGCAACGCGTCGATCTGCTCCTCATCGGTCTCGAGCAGTGCGACCGCATCCGCTTCCGACGACCGGATGAGACCGGCGAGCTCTCCGGGGTCGCCCTGCGCGACCTTCGCGTTGAACGACAGCACGGTCAGCGGCGTCGCCCCCGCGCACTCCGCCGGCGCCTTGACCGAAGTGAGCGCCGGAACCCCCGCGAGCAGAGCGCCGAGAACGAGGATGCCGGCGGCCAGCCATGCCCGCGCGATCAACGGGACCACGGCGAGCACCAGCATCGCCACGGCCGCCACCGGCAGCAGCGCCTGCAAGATCGGCACGATCCCGCCGGCCAGCACGTTCAGGTGAGGAAGGACGGCCGCGGGCACCGCCACGACGAGCGCCGGGATCGCCCAGGCGAGCTGCCGGCGCGACGTGCGCTGCGTTCCACCCGTCATCTGCTGCCCTTTCGCCGCGAGGTCGGGTCACCGTAGCCCGACATCCTGAGTGAGGTCTGCCGGGTGTCGCACCGCCGTTCGCCGACTCTATAGTCAGCGGGAGAAGCATCCCCGAGGCGAAGGAACCGACATGGCAGAAGGGACGCTGGTTGCGCTCGTCACCGGCAGCAACCGCGGCATCGGATTCGAGGTCGCTCGTCAACTGCACGAAGGGGGCTTCACCGTCGTGATGACAGCCCGTCGTCGGGACGCGGCGGAGCAGGCGGCGGCGTCGATCGGCGGCGGGGTGCCGCTGGCCCTGGATGTCTCCGACGACACCAGCGTCGAGCACGCGGCCTCTTGGCTCACCGAGCGGTTCGGGCGACTGCGAGCGCTGGTCAACAACGCCGGCGTGGAGTACGACGTCGGTAACCGCGCCACCGACCCCGACTGGGACATCGTGCGGCACGCGATCGACGTCAATCTCCTCGGAGCGTGGCGGATGGCCGGAGCCTTCCTTCCGCTCGTGGAAGACGGCGGATGCCTCGTGAACGTCTCGAGCGGTGCCGGCTCGTTCGGCGAGTCGGGCGGCAGCGCGGGAACCCCGGCCTACTCCGTGACGAAGGCGGCCCTGAACATGCTGACGGTGAAGCTCGCCGCCGAGACCCGGGGTCGCGGCATCCACATCAACGCGGTCTGCCCGGGATGGGTCGCGACCGACATGGGCGGCTCCGGTGGCCGTCCGGTGGGCGACGGGGCCGCGGGTATCGTCTGGGCCGCCACACTCGGCGTCGATGGACCGACCGGTGGGTTCTTCCGCGACCGGCGACCCATTCCCTGGTGACGTCTGCGCCTCATCCGATGCCGGCGCGCTCGGCGAGCGCCGCGGCGTCGCGGCGGAAGAGGTCGAGCTGCGTGCCGCCGCCGTCCGCGGCATCCTTCCTCGCGTTGAATCCCCGGTGCCAGAGCGCCGCCGCCCACGCGGCCCGGCGCTCCTCCGCGTCGAACGGTCGCCCGCGTTCGACCTCGTACGCCGCGATGAACTCCTCCGCCTGATCCACCGTCGCGCACCACGCCACCACGCCTGCGGGCCAGACGGCCGCAACGGCGCCGATGGCGGCGCATTCGGGAAGCACCGCGAGGCTGTCCCAGTCGTGGATGACGAGGATCTGGTCGCTCTGCCATCGCAGGTTCTGGTCTTCGAAGTCGGCGTGCGTGATGATTCCGGGCCGGTCGAGGTCGCGCAGCACCGCGCGGGCGGCGGCGCCCAGGTCGTCGACGTCGGGCGGACCGGGAACACGGATGTCTCCGCCCGGCGTATCGCGCGCGGGCCAGATCGACGCGCCGTCGTGGGCCCAGTCGACCCAGGGCGGCGTGCCTTCGCGCAACTCCGGGAATTCCGCCGCGTCGGGCGCTGCCCGAAGGATGCCCCTGAGGACGCGAGCGAACGCGCTCGCCGCACCCGGTCGAGGCCCGAGGGTCTCGCCGCCCGGCACGAGCCGCTCCACGGAGACCCCGCGTCCGTCGACCCGTCGCACCCCGCCGACGGGTGCCGGCACGGCCTGCCCGCGCTCGTGAAGCGCTGCTTGCACCGCCGCGACCGCGTCGAGGCGAGGGGAATCGGGCCGCGACTTGATGACGAGCTGCTCCCCGGTCGTCGTCTCGACTCCGACGACTCGGCTGAGGTTCCCCGACGCGAACAGCACCCGCGCGACCTGTGCGCCGAGGAGCTCGACCGGGTCGAGGTCGCCGAGTACTGCCTCAAGCTCTCGAGCGTCGGGGATATCCGGCATCGTCACCCGTGTTTCGTCTGGATCCAACCAGCCTTCAGTCAACCGGATCGCCGGAGGCGCCGCATCCCACGCTCACGGCTCAGAAGGGCGCGACGGCGAGTCCACCATCGTCAGAAGGGACGAACACGACCCTCGATGGGGGATGGTCTTCGTACGTCTTCCCGCCTGGGCTGGTGAACTTCAGCACCCCGCCCGGCAACTGTTCGACGTGCCAGCTCGTGGCGTGCTTGAGCGTGTGATGTCTCTTGCACTGGGCGCAGAGGTTGTCGTTACGCGTCTCGCCGCCGAGCGCGAAGTCGTACGAGTGGTCTTTGTCGCACCGTTTCGCCGGTCTCCGGCATCCCGGTGTTCGGCAGGTCACGTCTCGCGCGTTCAAAAAGCGGGTCATCGACGGATGCGGGTGATATCGATCCACGGATACGACGACTCCGCTGATCGGGTCGGTCATCACCCGGTCCCACAACCGGGTGGTGCCGGCCATCCGCCGCGCGGTTTCGGGATCGACGGGAGTGACGCCGTTCAGTTCCGCCCCCGACCCGCTCACCCCGGTCAACGTGGTGATCGGGATCGTGATCTGCACCTCGGCGGTGATGGCTCCGAGGCCCCCGTTGCCGCCATCGGTCGGGTCGATGACGGGGGACGCGGCGAGAAGCATGTCCAGCGCGAGGTCGCAACGGATCTCATCCAGCATCCGGTCATCGAACCACGGCTCGGCTTCCTCCCGACCGCGATCGTGAGCGTCGAAGAGCCCGAACGACGAGCCATCTCCCGCACCCTCCCCGGCGGCACCAGCAGCGACCGCGGCGGCGTGCTCACGCCGATGCTCCCGATCGGCCGCCTTGATCGCGTTGGCCTGCTTGGTGAGCCGGTCGTAGACCCCGTGGATCTCCACGCTCCCGCCCAGCACGGTCAGGGTCGACATGGCGTCATCCAGGTCGGTGACCCACACCCGGCGTTCCCGCAACGCCCGGTCATGCCGTTCCTGCAGCGACCTCGGGTCGAGGGCGGCGGCGCGGGTGACGGCGAACTTCTTCGTCCGGGGCACGGACTGCCGCTCCGCCTCGCGCAGCACGACGTGCTCGAAATCGGCGCGCACCGTCGCATCCTCCAATACCCGGCCCGCATCCTGCAGCACCTGCGCATGCGCGCGGCTCACCCGCCCCTCCGCGAGTGCCTCCATCGTCATCGGGTACAGGTGCACCAGTTCGTGTGCGTCGAACATCTGGGACTGCATCGACCGGTCGTTGACCCGGGCGGCCATTCCGAGTTCGAGCGCCATCGACCGCAGCGGCATGTCTCGTTCGCGCGACGACACCGACCCCACCCGCGACCGCTGCTCCAGCGTCAGCGCGTACGCCTCCGCCAGCAGCCGCGTCTTCTTCGCCGCGAGCTTCGCCTCACGCCGCTGCAACCGGATCAACTCATCCGCGAACGCGCCGGCGCGCTTCTCCTCCGCCCGCCGCCGCTTCTCGTCCGCGTCCACTGCAATCCTCGTCTCGATGACCTACGGACATCCTCGCAGAGGGTTCCGACATCGGTGGGGAAGAGACGCGCCGCACCATAGAAGAAATATACGAACAAAATGACTTGCCGGCAGCGGACCCCCGACACTCGGCGACGGTTCCCTCCCGGATAGGCGGGAGGACCGTCACCTCGTGACGGCCGCCCGTTCCGACACCGGGGAGGCCGCGCCGTCTCGGACCTTCGCTTCCTGGTCCTCCGTCGACCGCTTCCCGAGAAGGGACAGCAGGATGCCGCCGGAGGCCCACCCCGCCAGCACCAACCATGGGAACGTCGTGTCGGCGCTCGGGAAGTAGGAGAGGTCGCGGAGAAGTGTGGCCGCGGCCCCGGGTGGGAACCACTGACCGACGGCGCCCCAGGGCTGCGCGAGGAACTCGACGGGAACACTTGCTGCGGAGATCGGATTGGCGACGAGGACGAAGGTGATCGCCCCCAGCGCAAGACCGGGTCGACCCAGGACGGCGGCGAGCCCGATGATGGTTGCCGCGATGGCCAGGAGCGTAAGTGAGATCGCCAGAGCGTTCAGCCAATAGTCGCCCTGCAGCGCGCCGTACCAGCCCTGCAGGATGCCGGCGAGGAGCAGGCCGCCGGTCGCGGCGTAGATCACGACGCCGGCGACCCGGCGCATCCGACCGCTGATGAGGAGGGTCAGACCGACGCCGCCGATCATCCCTCCGAGGAGCAGCGGGAACATCGCTGCGCTAAGGCCGGTGCCGCGGGGATCGGAGTCGGCCAACGGCACGATGTCGGTCGTCTGCACGACGGGGCGCGTCAGCTGCCCGGGGTCCGACGACGGGCCCGACGGCGGCGCCGCGCTCGCGGGCGGTTGACCTGCGGCGAGAGCCTGGAGTGTCGCGGCCGCCTGCTGCAGGGCGGTCTGCAGCTGAGTGAAGATCTCACCATCGATCTGCGCCTGCAGCTGCGCGGCGAGACCGGTGAGGATCTGCGCGACCGCGGGATTGGCGGCGCTGGCGATGAGCACCTCCGGTGCGTCGGTCATCATTGCGGGCAGAATGACCGCTCCGTAGACGTCTCGCTCTTCGATCGCGGCGACGGCCGCCGTCCGGTCATCCACTCGTTGCAGGGCGATGGCCCCGTCGCTCGCCTCAGCCAGGCTGCTCTCGACCTGGGCCACGGCGTCATCGGACCCGCTGATCGCGATCGGTAGGTTGCGCGGCTCGGATGTCACCGAGGGCCAAGTGAAGGCGAGGACGACGACTGTGAGGGCGAGGACCAATGCGAGTGCCGCACCGGCAACGCGCCCGAAGCCAGACGGCGGGCTGGGAATCGGGCCGACGGATCCCACCCGGCCGCTGGGGAGAGTGTCATTCATCGTGAGCCCTTCCGTGGAAAAAGAACGAGTGTTCGTTTTAAGTAGACTCCCGCGACATACTCTTGTCAAGACGAGAGGGAGGGCCAGTGCCGAAAGTGACCGAGGCGTATCGGGATGCGCGTCGCAGCGAGATCACGGATGCCGCCCTGCGCTGCTTCTCTGCCAAGGGATTCCACCGGACCTCTATGGCCGACATCATCCGGGAGGCGGGGCTGTCGGCCGGCGCGATCTACGGTCACTTCCCGAGCAAGGAGGCCCTGCTCGCGAGCGTCGCGGAGAGGGTGCTGAGCTCGCGCAGCACCGAGCTGGAGCAGCAGGCGCAAGAGAGTCCTCTCTCGCCGAGTGACATCTTCACCGTCCTCATCCGCGGATTTCGCGCGGAGACGTTCGACACGAGCATCCTTCTCCAGGTGTGGGGCGAGGCGGTCACCAACCCCGCGGTGCGCGGAGTGCTGCAAGATGTGATGAGCCGCGTCCGGGCGACCCTGCGCCCGCATCTTCGCGGATGGGCTGCGGCGAACCCCGATCGCGCGGGCGATGATCCGGACGCCTACGCCGATCGGATCCTGCCGGTTCTCATGGGCCTTCTCCCTGGGTTCGTCCTGCAGCGAGCGATCGTCCCGGGCTTCGACGAGGATGCCTTCGTGGCTGAGCTGGCAGCACTCCTGCCGAGATGATCGAGGTGACCGTCAGACCGGTCGCGCAAAACGAAGCTTTCCACCACCCCACGGTGGTCACTGCCGAGACATGAGAGCTCTCCCACCCCGTGGACGGTGAAAAGCCGCCGCTCTCGGCCGCGAGCGCGTGAGCGACGTACCGAACCCCTGCGCTCGGTCGAGCGCCGCGGGGGCCCGTGGCCGACACATCCGTTTCCCGGAGCGCTCCGAAGCATTGACAGTCCGCATCGTCAAGCCTGACAGGAGCACGCAATGAAGCGCATGAAGTGGGTCGCATCCGGAGTGACCCTCGGGTTGTTCGCCGCATCCGTGGCCGCCGCCGGTATAGGGGGAAGCCCGGCCCCGCAGGCGATCGTCACCGCCAAGCCCGCCGTCGGTCTCACTGCCGACGGCAAGCTGGTGTCGTTCAACACGCTGACGCCTGCCGTCGCGAGGTCGGTCGGCGCCGTGACCGGACTGAGCGGCGACTCGCGCTTGATCGGCATCGACTACCGCGTGCAGGACGGGCTGTTGTACGGGGTGGGCGACCTCGGCGGTGTCTACACGATCGCCGGCGCCACCGCGACGAAGGTCTCACAGCTGACGGTCGCCCCGTCCGGCACGCACTTCGGCGTCGACTTCAACCCGGCCGCCGACCGGCTGCGCGTGATCAGCGACACCGGTCAGAACCTCCGGCACGACGTCGTGGGGGGAACCACGGTCGCAGACGGCCCCCTCACCTACCCGGCGACTCCGACCACGCCCGCCACGACCGGCGTCGGGGTGACCGCCGCGGCCTACACCAACAACGACCTCGACCCCAACACCAGCACAACACTCTTCGACATCGACACGACGCTCGATCAGGTCGTGCTGCAGTCGCCGGCCAACGCGGGACTGCTGGCGTCGACCGGCAAGCTCGGAGTGGATGCCGCAGCCGACGCCGGTTTCGACATCACCGCCGACAACGCCGGCTTCGCGGTGCTGCAGGTGAACGGCGAGACCAGGCTCTACAGCGTTTCGCTGTTGACCGGTGCTGTCGATGCGCAGGGGAAGTTCCCGCGGGGCGTGACGGTGACCGACATCGCGATCCGCATCGGCTGATAGCCGGGCACTCGGCGTCGGACCTCGGGAGCCGAGCAATCGGCGCCAACACCGTTCGCCGGGGAGCCGCGTCAGCAGCGTATCGAGATCAGGGCCGCCCCATGCCGTAGTACGTCCATCCCGCATCGCGCCACGCGCCCGCGTCGAGACAGTTGCGGCCGTCGACGACGATCTTGCCGCGCACGAGCGACCCGGCGTGCTCCGGCGAGAGCTCCCGCCGGTATTCGTCCCACTCGGTGACGACGATGACGGCGTCCGCTTCGCGCAGCGCTTCATCGCGATCCTCGACGTAGTTCAGCTGCGGATGCACCCGCTGGGCGTTCTCGATCGCAGCCGGGTCGGTGATCGTCACCCACGCGCCCAAACCGTGCAGCTTCACCGCGACGTCAAGGGCGGGGGAGTCACGGATGTCGTCGCTGTGCGGCTTGAACGCCGCCCCCAGCACCGTGATGTTCTTCTTGAACACCGACCCGCCGAGCGCCTCGACGACAAGCTGTGAGGCGCGGTCGCGCCGGCGGAGATTGATCTCGTCGACTTGACGCAGGAACGCGACCGACTCTCCACGCCCGAGCTCTTCCGCGCGGGCGGAGAAGGCGCGGATGTCCTTCGGCAGGCATCCTCCACCGAAGCCAATCCCGGCGCCCAGGAACCGGCGCCCAATCCGCGCGTCGTGCCCGATGGCGTCGGCGAGCTGCGTCACGTCGGCGCCGGTGACTTCGGCGATCTCAGCCATGGCATTGATGAACGAGATTTTCGTCGCCAAGAACGCGTTCGCGGCGACCTTCACCAACTCGGCAGTCGCATAGTCGGTGAGGATGAACGGCGTCCCCTTAGCGACCGAAGGGTGATAAACCTCGCGAAGAACGGATGCCGCGCGCTCGCCCTCCTCGCCGGCAGGAACTCCCGCGACGAGGCGATCGGGGTCGATGGTGTCCTGCACCGCCCACCCCTCCCGGAGGAACTCCGGGTTCCAGACCAGCGTCGCGCCCGTGTCGGAGACCCGAGGCGCGAGACCTGCAGCGGTGCCTACGGGGACGGTCGACTTCCCCGCAACGATGTCGCCCTCCGCGAGATACGGCAGAAGCCCTTCCACCGCCGCGTTCACATACGTGAGGTCGGCGGCGTACCCATCCTTCACCTGCGGAGTCCCGACACCGATGAAGTGGACCTTCGCGCCGGCCGCCTCCGCCATGTCAGTGGTGAAGCGCAGATTCCCCGAGGCGATGCCCTCGGTCAGGATCTCCTGAAGGCCAGGCTCGAAGAACGGAGCTTCACCGCGCGACAGCGCGTCGATCTTCCGCGCATCGACGTCGATCCCGACGACTTCGTGGCCGATGGACGCCATGGCGGCCGCGTGCACCGCGCCCAGATACCCACAACCGATGACGGACAGACGCATGGAAATCTCCCTGACTGAGGTGTTGAAGGCGGCACTCAGCGTCGAGCCCGCTTCCTTCTTAGCAGGGATGTCTGTCCCATATACGACGCGCGACCGGCCCTCAGTCTTCCTCGCAGCCGTTCGACCGCATGAGATTCTTCGTAGCACGGCTATCCGTTCCGACGGCGCTCGCTCCCACGCCTATTCGAGTGGCTCTACCAGAGGGAGCATCTCGGGATGAAGTCTGCTCTGGCAGCTTCACGGGGTTACTTTCGACCCGTCCAGGAAGGGGCCGAGACGGTCAACCTGCGACCCATCCGAATAAGCGGTTGCTCCGCCGCGCAGCGAAGCATCAAGGAGACGGCGACGGGTGCAATAAGCAGTGCCGCAAAGCGGCTCGCCGCGGGCGCTGGTTATGTCTGACCCGGTTCGATTGCGCGTTCTACGAGCTCACCCACGAAGGGGTGAAACAAGCAGAGCGCGTAGGCGAGGTGCGAAATACACGATGGGTCGAACGCTGAGGAGTTTCCGCTGCCAGCCTTTGCAGACGAGGACACGGGGCAGCGCAATCAGCATTAGCGTGCCGAATGACCAGTTGACGGCGTAAGCCCGAGCGGATCAACACCCCCTTAAGGAGGATAGAAGCGCGTTCAGCAAGGAAAAGCGCGATGGTCTGGCGCAAGCCGGTGACTTGTTTGCCCATCCGAACGGCGACGGTCCGTCGTGGGAAGCCCAGGCTGACGAAGACCTTTCCTGCGGACGCATCGAGCGAGAGCCGCGAGAAGGGTTCTCCGCCTTTCGGCCGGCGCGCCATCGCGCGGCGAGGGTGGTGTCGAGAAACATTGACGTCACGTTCGCCATTTAGACTCGCCGGGTGGCACGAGGCGACGCAACAGAGGCCAAAGCCGGTTTTAGGCTGGACATTCAAGGTCTTCGCGCGGTCGCAGTTGCGGCCGTAGTGCTGTATCACTCCGGCGTTCCCTTCGTTACCGGCGGATACGTTGGCGTCGACGTCTTCTTCGTCATCAGCGGCTTCCTGATCACGTCGCACCTACTCAGCGGTCTCCGCGTGACCGGCCGCGTGAACTTCGGCAGCTTCTACGCACGACGAATCCGCCGCATCCTCCCTGCTTCCTTCGTGGTGCTGGGCCTGTCGATCGCTGCCGCGCTCATTTGGTACCCGCCGCTACTGATGCGGGAGGTGTGGGCTGGAGCTGTCGCGACCGCGTTCTACATCCCCAATTACCTCTTCGCCTGGCAGGGAACCGACTACCTCGCAGAGACGACGCCGTCCTTATTCCAGCACTACTGGTCCCTCGGCATTGAAGAGCAGTTCTACTTAGTTTGGCCGTTAGTGCTGGCGTTCGGCTTCGCCGTCGTGAAGCGGACGCGAACCCTCTTCCTACTGCTCGTCGCGCTCGTAGTGGTGTCGTTCGTGGCTTGCGTCATTCTGACGTTTCGATCGCAACCTTGGGCCTTCTTCGGACTCCCGACGCGCGCATGGGAGTTGGGCGTTGGCGGCATCATCGCCTCCATCCTGACGTACCGCCCCAAGCTCCTCAGCGGGGCGGTAGCGGCGACGGTCGGGTGGATCGGAGTCGTGGGGATCGTAGCGTCCGCCACCCTCTTCACGAGTTCCACCGGGTTCCCCGGATACTGGGCCGCGGTGCCGGTGGTGTCGACCGCTGCTGTCATCCTCGCGGGGGACAGTAAGCCCAGGTTCGGGCCAGCGGCGCTGCTGTCGGTTCGTCCGATGCTCTTCGTCGGCCTGATCTCCTACTCGCTGTACTTGGTGCACTGGCCGCTACTGCAGGTTCCTCAAGCGGCTGTCGGCTTCGAGAACCCGCTTCCGCTCTGGATAACACTGCTCCTCGGTGCCGTGAGCGTCCCCGTCGCGTGGCTGATGTACCGATTCGTGGAACAGCCAGCGCGAACCGGTAAGTGGCTTGCCGCCGCCCGCCCACGCAGGTCGCTGCTCGCCGCCGGAGCGGCCTCCGTGGTGCTCGCCGTTGGCGCGACCGGGGGGTTCGCCTACTCGAACTCGCTGCCACTGCATTCGGACCGCGTGGCTGCCCCCGCGGCGCCCTCCGTTCCGCCAGTCTCTACGCCCTTCGTTCCGGCCAACTTGTCGCCTACGCTGCGTGCTGCGGCGGAAAACCAGCCAATCATCTACGCGGACGGCTGTCATCTGAACTTCGCTGACGTCGAGCCCGCCCAGTGCATCTATGGTGACCCGTCGGCACCGCGACTTGTGCTGTTCGGCGATTCCCACGCGGCGCAGTGGTTTCCTGCGTTGCTTGGCTTCGCCGAGAGCAATGGCTACGCCGTCGAGTCGCACACAAAGAGTTCCTGCCCGTCCATTTCCGCGGAGGTCATCCGAGACGGCGTTCCTTACGTCGCGTGCTCGCAGTGGCGCGACACCGTAATCGACCAGATCAACCTCGAGCAGCCCGCGCTTGTCGTTCTTGCCAACTACGGCAGCGCGAACCTCGCCTCCGGGGATGCGGACTACGCCGCCGCTTGGGGCGACGCGCTCCGGAGGACGATCGATGCGATCGATGCGCCAACTGTGGTGCTCGCCGACACCCCTGACCTCGGTACCACTCCATCCGTGTGCTTGTCAGCGAATCTTGACAGCGCGGAGGAGTGCGGCAAGCCGCGCGACGTGGCGCTCGCCTCCGACGCGCGTTCGGCGGAAAGAGCTACCGCGGCCGCGACGGCCGTGCCGTACGTCGATCTCACGGATTACATGTGCAGCGACTGGTGCTTCCCCATCATCGGCGACGTGCTGGCGTACCGCGATTCGCACCACATCACCGCTGAGTTTAGTGAGACGCTTGCGCCAGCAATCGGCGAACAGCTCGCCGCTCTGCTGAGCCAGCCGTGACGTTCTCGGCGACCGGAGTTGCTGGCTGCTCCCGGAACGCGTCCCCGATGCCAACGCCAACCACTGCGGCGACAATGGAGATCGGTGCAAGCAGGCCCCAGTACCCGGCGAGGAGCATGGCCACCATGAGCGCTCCGACGGCCGCAGCGCCCGCACGAGCGTAGATCGAGGGGCGTCGAGCCAGCCATATCGCAGTCGCCAGAAGCATCGCGACGAAAGCGAGCACTCCGAACAGGCCCGTTTGGATGCCGATGAGGAGGTACCCGTTGTCGGTCGTGAGCGCGCCGAAAGGCGCGAGGGTGGGGAACTGTCCGCTCACGGGTCCGGCCGCACCGGCACCGGATCCCCACGGGTTGTAGTTGAAGGCGGCGAATCCTCGCGGCAGCGTCTGAGACCACCGTGCGACAAACGATGTGTCCCCGGTGAGATCGAACAGTGTGCTGGCTCGTGCGAGGGCGTCCTGGATCCGGACATTGTCCAGCTGAGAGAGCACCGCGACGCCGAGGCCCACCAGGACGGCTATTACCGCGGTCACTCGGACCATTCGGCCAACAAGCGGCCCCCTTCCCCACGCGAGGAGGGCGAGGACTCCGATTGCGACGCTCGCGACCAGTGCGGTGCGAGTGAGGCTCAGTAGGACGACGAGGTAGATGAGTCCTGACGCGACGAGCAGCAGTCGCCGATATCGAGTGGCTGTGATCCCGACCACCAGCAGGGCCGGCGCGAGACAGGCGGTGAAGAGACCAAAGTCCTGATTGGTCGCGAATGTTCCCATCAAGCGGATCTGATCGCCGACCGCGAAGGTCGACTCGCCTTCCTCAGCGGCGCGGATTTCCTGGAACGTCATCCCACCGAGAGCTTGACGCAGCGCCCAGAAAGAGTTCAGTAGGCCGACCGCGACGATCGTGCCGAACACAAGGTCACGCTGCCGAGTCCCGCTCTTCCGTCCAGAGCGAGTCGCCGACGCGACCGCGAGGGCGGCGAAGACCGGAGTGACGAGGCTGAACCATCCGCGGAGTCCGAACTCGAGGGAGCGTTGCAGCGCTGGAACTGATGCAGCCGTCGCGATCAGGACGTAAGCGACGGTGGGGATGGAGACGAGCATCGGGACGCGGACTCGGAAAACGCCGAGGAAACCGAGAGCGATCAGGGTGAGCACACCCAGCTGGGTCAGGGGCTCTGTCACGGGTACGTAGATGGCCAGCGCTCCGGACAAGCCGAGGAGAAGAATGCATGCCGCTGTCGTGGTGGCGAGCACGCCGAAGCGGAAAGCCATTAGGAGAGCGATGACGAGGAGGAACGCCGCCAAGGCAGCCAACGGCAACTCGACCGCAAGTACCACCATCGCGGTGAGAACCATCACCCCGAGAGCCGCCAGGGCGATCAACTTCCCTCTGCCTTGCATGGTGACATTCTTGCTTATGGGGGGTCGGGACCATGACGCGGCCGCCGAGAAGGCAGAAGAGCCCGGACTCGACGTACTGGCGCGTGAGTTCGGAAGTCAAGATGAATGCTCAACGAATCCGCGAGGGGCACGTGCATCTTGGATGGCCCGCCCTTGTCGCGGGACCGGGAGATGGCGTCGATCGCCTACGCGCCGAACGCGTCGAGCGAGCGCGTCGACGTTTCCGTCGCGACGCCGATCGAGCATCGCAATGGGCCTTCGAGGCCGCGAAGCGAGGGCGCCCGGTGCGTTTCTGCAGGGCGCGGACCCGAGGCGTCGTGGCGTCTCTTTTGCTCCCCGGAGCACGAGGAGGAGTGGGTCTCGTCGCAGGCGTGGTGACCACACCGGCACCTATCACCGCTCCGGGGGGCGCAAACGCGACTGCGTCGCGCCGCGTAGGTAGCCGGTCAATTCGTCCTGACCCTGCCGATAGTCACAGCGGATGGAGACGACGATCACGAGCACCGATGACCGCGTTGCACTTTGCTGAGGCGGACACCGTCGTGCGTCATTCGTCCCGCATGACTGCGCCCCTTTACGGGTCTTCTTAGTCGCCAGAACCTAGGCCTCATTCTCCATCACCTCTCGATCGCAGCTGATACGGCGCGAGTTGTTCCTCGCAGAGATTCGTCGCCGGAGCTTCCCCGAACCCCATCGGTGAAAGCGCCGTGCCAATCCGGGAATATGCCTCGCCCATCATGCGGCCGAGTCTTATCCAAGTGAGCCCGAAGAGCGGACCACCAATCACGCTTCGCCACGCTGTCGACGGTTGGCCCCGCCGGTCGGTAGCGTCGCTCCTCCGATGTTGGTGCCATCAACGTGCGGGGATGACGCTCAACTCGAGAAACAGACCCTCGGAATCACTCCTTCCGCTGTCTGATCGCGAAGCCCTGGTTGCGAGCTCACTCCGTCAACCGTGTTTCCGGTGATCAGATCGTCCGGAACTGATCCAACGCCCGCTTGTGTGAGGAAGGAATGAGCCCCTCTGGATCAGCCTTGCCGATTGCGATGAGCATGAGAACTTGCTCGTCGTCCTCGAGTTGAATGAGCTTTTTGATTGCCGCGTAGCGTGACCCGACGTCCGGCCAGTTAATGCAACACGAAGACAACCCAAGAGTTTCAAGGCCGAAGAGGAAGCCCATCGATGCCAGGCCACCATCGATGAAGATGGCGTGCCGGTCGAAGCCATATCGGTAGCCTGCGAGGCGTCCGATCAGTATGGCCACAGCAGGAACCTGATCGCCGAAGCCGCGGGTGCCGCCGACAGTACTCAGGATTCTCTTTGTCTCGGAAGTCCCGTACACCATGTGGAATCGGATGTTCTGGCGATTGCATGCGCTCGGCGCCTGCCCTGCGATCTTGAGTGCCTGATCGACAAGCTGAGGATCGACCTCAGTTTGCTCGAACCAGCGAACTGAACGACGTTGTTGGGCCAGTTGCTCAAGTTCGTCGAAGGTGACGGTACTGATAGCGCTCTGCGAACGTGGTCCTGGAACGAGGACGGGAAGGCGGTCGGCCCTGACGAGTGCCTTGTAATCGCTTCGTGCTTCTTCGAGCCATGGCTCCTGGACCCCGGCAGTCACCTCGAAGTACGTTTTCAGGACGTCATTTGCCCAGGCGAGGTCGGCTTCGGGCACCAAGTCGGCCGCAGTGAGAGTTCTCAGCGACGCGACCAACCCGGGCACATAGTCCTTACCGAACGGCACGCGCCTGGGTCGCATAACGAGGCCCTTTTCAACCCTGTGCACGTCACGGCGGAGCGATGTGAGCGCGGCGCGATCCTCACCCTGCCGACTGTGATAACGGCCCCATACAACGCTCGTCGCTTCTCGGCGCAGGTCCACCAGGGTGAGGAGGACTGCGAAGAAGCGAACGACCGGGCTGTTCGAATGATCGACAAGGAAGGCTTCGACAGACCGGTAGAACCGGGCCAAGACGGACTTCATTCGGACCTTCTTTCAGACATCGACTGTGCGATGCGCTGCACCGCAGGTGCTGACCACCGCTTGGGGATGGAAGACCACATAATCATGAAAAACATCGGCCGAGACCGGCGTGATACGAGCAGGAAAAGGACTCCACTTGTCGCATACGACGCGACGGAGGCCCATGCCGCTCCCACAATTCCGAATTGCGGTATCAATGCGAAGTTCAGTACAACATTCACTGTCGCTCCCATGAGATGGGAAACAAGCGAGAAGATGAAGAGGCCCTCAATGATGAGCCAACGGGAAACGGCCGTACGGACGAAGAGAAAAACGCCGCCGAACACGTGTACGGCGAGGACCGCGGCCGCCGGGGCAAACTCTGAGCCGTAGATGAGTTGGATGATGATCGGCGCAGTGGCGGCAATGGCGATACCGCCCAGAACGGAAAGCCATATCAGCCACCTGAGCAACTGGGCGAGGTCTCGGCCATACGCCGCCACGTCGGTCCTAGCGAGCTTGACAAGCGCAGGAAACGTTGCGGTCACGATCGCCATCGCTAGGACGGACCAGGACTCGGACAATCGGCTCGCCGCGGAGTAGATCCCGACATCAGGAATCGACAGCAGTGCAGCGATGATCAGGGCGTCAACACGAAGATTAATCTGAGCGAAACCGCCGGAAACGAGGATCGGCCAACTGCGGCGCAGGAGCCTGCGCAGTTCGCCGAGCTCGACGCGCAGCCTGAAGGCGCCGCTCCGCAGGCCAGCGTCGCGGCGTACCAAGAAGTCGATCGACGGCAACAGATAGACCAGGCTGTAGTCGAGCGCGTAACCGACCGCGACCCAACGGATGTCCAAGCCGGCCAGGATCACGAAGACCTTTGCGGTCGTAGAGATCGCCAGCGCGGTCATGCGAAGCGCGACCAGCCGCATGAATTCTTCGCGTGCGTTGTAGAGGCAGTCGACCGTGTCGAGTGACGCGAACAGGTACCCCACACCCATGATCAGGGTGAGACTCGTGAGCGACGGGTCGTTTGCGAAGGCATTGATCGACGCAATCATCCCGACAAGTAACGCCGCGCCGGCTGCGAGCTTGGCCAGCGTGACCGTCAGCATGATCTGACCGCGGAGGTCGGCCTTCTCGACGAGTTCGCGCACCAGCACACCGCTGAGGCCGAGTGCAGAGAACCCTAGAAAAATAGTGACAGAGGCGCTTGCCGTGGTGATCAGACCGAGACCGTCTGGCCCGTACTGGCGTGCGATCAGGATGGCCACCACAAAGCCGGCGCCCATGCGAGTGATGCTCTCTCCCATCAGGGCGAGGCTGTTCCGCCGAGTCTTGGCCATCACAAGCTAGGCGTGACTAAGTGCGGATGAGACCTGATCCCACACTTCGTTGACGCGTCCGGAGACTGCATCATGGACGCTGCGCAGTCGAGCCCGCTCGGCCCCGAGATCCAGAGCTCGGACGCGCTCGATGGTTTCGGCCGCGATCGATGGATTAGCCAGCCCGTCCTCAACAGCGAAATCCCGCATGAGCGCCGCGTATTTGTGCGACCAACTGTGCCCGATCGCAGGGACGCCCGAGGATAAAGCGCTGACGAGAGCATGATAACGGCCAGCGATGACTAGCTCACTCCCCGCGATGATGCTCTTGCAGGCGACACCGGACCTAGGGTTGACCACCGGCATGCCTCCAACGCGTGAAGCTACCTCTTCAATGAGGTCGAGGTCCTGCTGGCCTTCGTGGGACATTCCGACCACGTCTCGCCCATCTTCGCGCAAGGCGCGCACCACAGTGCTGAGCGAGGCGATGTAAGCCTCTCGTCCGCCTTCCCCCGAGCGCTGGGCGAGGTTCCAGTTGGGAACGATGAGTATGCGCCCTCGCGCCTCATCGCTGATTCTGGGTGCTGCAAAGCCGATCGTGATATCGGGGGCGATTGCCACCGGTGCGGAAGTCCCCAGGGCATTGATGTGCTCGTAGGATGTCTCATCCCGCGCCCAAACTCGGTCGGCGTAGTCAGCAATTCGCTTCACGCCCTCGGCTACGTCGGGTCGAGTGAAGGGGCCGAACGCCTGGGGCAGCATCGTGAAGCCGATGCCCCGCCCTGCCCAGCGACCCAGGCGCCCTAACCGTGATGTCACTGGGGCCATCCCCCACGCGTCCGTCAGGCTGAATCCGGAAGCGTCCAGTACGTAGTCGAAGTGGCCGTCGCCGACGATGGGTAGTCGGTTCGAAAGAGCCCGCGGGAGCAAGTCGAGACCTGCGCTGCGCAGCGGGCCAAAACGCTCCACTGAGAACAGACCCACGGCCCCGAATTCGCGACGAGATCCCGGTGTCACGTCCCGGGCACTCACAACGGGCTCGTGACCCCAGCTGCGTAGCTTGGAGGCGGCAGCTGCGAGGAGCAGTTGCGCCCCCTTGTTCTTTGAGTTAACTCCGTAGACGAGGATTCTCATGGGTCTCCAGGCGGCGATCGAGTGGGCGCGTCCGGTCACCGAGCGGCTCCAACTCGTCGCGCCGCCACGCGGCGCCGCTTGACCAGTCGAGACTACAGTGTGGCGTGGTCGCCGCCGCTCGCTGGGCGCTTCCTTCAAGTGAGAAGCCATCAGTGGCAGACACGGGCGTTGTGGCTAAGCTGCCCGTGAGAGCTCGGCGCGGGAACAATCGGCAAGATACGCTCAAGGGTCGTTCCCGGATGTACCGGCTCACCGCTCGCTCACCGACGTGCGCGGAGGGTTCCGGCGGCTCCAGCCCGGGCCGAGGGCCTTTACGGACGCAGCCAGCACATTAGTCACAGCTTTCTCTACGGTGAGAAGCTGAGCATTCGTTGAAACATGCGTGCCAACGTGTTCTCGTAGATCCGCGTCGGAAACGAGAGACCGTATCGCCTCCGACCAGGCCCGCGCCTCGTCGATGGGAAGCACGAATCGATCCCTCAGCGATTCATCGGTGTACAGCATCTCTGCGCATCCGAACTCGGCTGAAATGATCACTGGTATCCCAAGCATTGCTGCCTCAACTGCACTTCGCCCGAACGCTTCTCGAGACGAGGTCCCAACGTAAGCGATGGCACCAGTCCAGATTTCCGACTGCGTCCGCCACCCAGCGATCTCCACGTTGTCGGGCGCCAAGTGTCTCAATTCTCGTTCCAGCGGTCCCGTACCGTACATCACCCCCCGGGCGTCGGTGCGCGAAAGCGCATCAAGAAACAACTGGGGGTTCTTGTCGACTGAGTACCGCGCTGCCCACACAACCTCGGTCGGAGCAGCATCCGACAGCGTCGCCTGAGGCGGTCTGATGCCGGGCGCAACGATTTCGTCCACGAGCGTGCCGACCTCGCGGGCGAGCGTCGGCGTGGTCGCCCATACTTCGCGGGAACGACGAAGCGCGAGCTTCTCCATCAATGCCCACACCGCCCTTTTCGCCGCTGAGGTTTCCCCGCGCGCTGGCCAGGGCAAGCCTCTGAGATAGGCGACCCAAGGACGATTGAGCAAGGCGAGCGCCATGTCCGATTGAGGCACCATGCTGACGAGAAGATCCGCCTGAGCGATCGCTGGCATCGGCCGGATGCGACGCGCCAAGGACAACACCCCGGCCGGCCCGGCCGGTTCGATGATGTACTCGTGGATGCCTTCCGTCACGCTCCGCGCTCCTGCCGCGCGATCCGAAACGCCTATCACGGCCGACCAGTCGAGCCCGTTCGCCCGCGCCGCTTGGACGAGCTCGATCGTGGAGTTGTAAACGCCGCTACGAGCTATCACGGGGGCGACGACGAAGCAGATTCGGGGGTTCACAGGCCCACGACCTCACGAAGAACAGCGCCGATCTGATCGCGGATCTGCTCGTCAGTGAGAAGTCCCGGCGTCATCGACGCACCTTGAGAAACCGCGCGTCGCAGGGATGCATCCGATTGCAGGCGACGGAGTGCTGCCGCCAGCGATCGCTGGTCTCGGGGCGTAAACGTAAGTCCGTTCTCCCCGTCAGTGACCCACTCCGCAGGACCCCCTTCGCCCGAGACGATGGTGGCCTTGCCGGCGGCGAGATACTGGAGGACGTTCTGCCCGAGGGGTTCCGGCCGCAGAGACGCCTGGACGCAGATGTCGAGTGACGCGATCGCTGCCGGCACATCTTCGACGTGGCCGGCGAACTCCACCCGGTCGGCGACGCCCAGCTCGGTTGCGAGCACAGTGAGGTCGGCGACGAAGTCTTCGTGTCCGAACCCGGCGCTCCCAAAGAAGACAAGTCGCGATTCGCCCTCGGCGCACGCGTCCGCGAACGCCCGAAGAAGCAACTCCTGTCCCTTCCACGGATCGATCCGCGCGACCATCCCGATTCGTTCCACAGGTCCCGCCTCGGATGCGGTCCGAGTGGGTCGGATCCCGGAGGGACTGGGTAGTACCGCGCGGACGCAGTTCCCACGCACATATGGCTCGACCAGAGCGAGGGACGCTTGTGAATTCGCGATGATGCCGGCGGCGCGAGGTAGCACAAAGCGACGCATCAAAGCAACGGCCGCGGTCCCGACGGCATCCGGTTCGACGAGATCGCGGATGTGTACGACGACGGGCTTGCGGAGTATGAGGCCGGCCATCGTGACATAGACGCTTGCGCGCGTTGTGTTGGCTACGAGGACCTGGGCCGTGCGGACGTCGTGCGAGAAGATGAGCGAGAAAGCGGATCGAAGCAGCCGCATCGCAAGATGTATCGTCGCCCCGCGTCCTTGCCCCATGACGCGGCGAGCCGCGTGCTTCGGCCCAACTCGAACAGTAGTCGTCTCAGGCGGCACGGACGCGTACACATCTACGGCGGAGCTGTCGCCAGGGGGCACCACGAGTACCGGATGCCACGCCGTGGCGACGTTAAGCAGGCGCACTAACGCAAGCTCGGCTCCGCCACGCTCACTGGAGTGGTCCACAAATGCGACCCGTGGGATGGCGCTAGAGGCTTCGGTGATGGTCAACTTCGTTCGTCCTGCGGTGATCGGGGGGTGCTTCGCGTGTCGAGGGCTTCGATCTCCTCGCGGAGTCGACGAGCAAAATGCTCCTCCGCGAATGTCTTCGCGTGGGCGGTGATCACGTCGACATCCCAGTGCATCTCTCGACTGCGCACGACGGCATCGGCCAGTTGCTGGGGGTTCGGGGAATCGAAGTACACCCCGGTCTTTCCTTCGCGGATAGTGTCCAGGAACCCGCCCCACCGTAGTACGACGGATGGACGGCCGTAATTCGCGCCCTCGATCGGAGTCAGCCCGAAGTCCTCGAAGGACGCTGACACCACCGCGGTTGTCCTCGCATAGAGCCAGCGCATCTGCGCATCAGTCAGGTTCTTGACCATAAGGACATTCGGGCCTGCCAGCGAAGCGAGGCGTCGCTCCTCCGGCCCGGCGCCTACGACCACCAGTGGCAGACGGAGTCGGTTGAAGGCTTCCACTACGACGTCGACGTTCTTGTAAGGCAGCAGTCGAGAGATGCAGAGGTAGAACTCCGTATCGCTATCGAGGGGCGACAGGTCCACCGCCTCCTGCGGAAGAGATGCGTCCACCGAGTGGGGGGCGGGGAGCACTTCCGACTCGATGCCGTAGGCGTCGCGGATCCGCTGCTGGACGACGGTGGAGATCGCAAAATACTTTGTAGCTGTCGCCGCCTGCCGGCGGTCCCACCGCTTGAGGAAGGAAGACAGCACCGTGAGGACCGCTCGCGCAGGAGTCAGCTTGCTCGAGCCCAGGTAGGCGTTGGACTGGTAAAGCCATCGGGCCGGCGAATAGCAATAGACGATCTTGCTACCAGATGTGCGGAAGCCATGGGCCCAGCCGCTTGTGCTAACAATCGTGTGCCGAGCAGATACCTGAGTCGTGTTCGCCGCCCACGCGAGGAACGGCAGTGCGAGTCGGTGGGACCGGCGGAAAGCCCGAACCTTATTGAGAGGCGAGGCGATCACCTCGACGTCACTGAACTCGGGGTAGGTGAGCTCTGGCTCGAAGAGAGTGGTGTAGATGGGAGCTTCGGGGAAAGCGCGGTGGAGCGCCAGCACGACTTTCTCGGCGCCGCCCCTCTGCGTCAGGTAGTCGTGCGCGATTGCGATGTCCACCGCTTCGTTGCTCCGGTTGTTGAGCGTCACAGGCAGGCTCCTCCTGTCCTCGTCTGGCCATCAGCGCTGTCAATTGCACTCAAGCGTCAGCCTCGATGAAGTCGCGGATCGACTGATCCCACGAGACGTTTGGCTCCCAACCAAACTCTTGGCGAAGGCGCGTGGAGTCTCCTGCAATCAACGGGGGATCGTTCGGGCGGAAACGGGAGTCATCGATCGACAGCTCGGGCGCCTTGCGTCCGAGCGTCTCCGCGATGACGGCGAGGACTTCGTTTCCGGTGTGAGCCGTGCCGGTCGCCACGTTATAGACGTTGTGACGGTGGCTGGAGGCGAGTGCCAGCAGAAGGTAAGCGGCGGCGACATCGCGGACGTCCGTGTAATCCCTCGCCGTCCCCAGATTGCCCGCCAGCATCGGAGATCCGGCAGGCAGACTACGTAGCGCAGACGTCAGATCGGGAACGAGGAAACCAGGGCCCTGGCGTGGGCCGATGTGATTGAAGGGGCGTGCCACAACGGTGTCGAGTCCGCGCCCCGCGTAGTAGGCGGCTTGCGTTTCCACGACGAGCTTGGCGACCGCGTACGGCGAGTTCGGGCGTGTCGCGTGACTCTCTTCGATCGGCTGGTCGCCTACCGGCGGGCTATAGACCGCTCCAGAGCTGACGACGACAACGCGGGGTTTGCGTGTGGCGGAGAGAAGTGCCTCACCCATCACCGTCATGATTGCGCTGTTGACCGCGATGTACCGTTGAGGCTCCAGGAAGGACTGGCCGACTTGTGCGAGCCCCGCCAAGTGCACGACAGCGTCCGCAGTGTCGGGCGCGTTCCACTCCGCGGTCAGATCTGCTCCGAAGTACTGCTCGCAGAAAGGAGCGAGGTGCGGTGCCGCTTCCGGCTCGCGACCGACTGCCCACACGCGGTGCCCCTGACGCGTCGCGATCTCAGCCAGATGGGTGCCGACAAAGCCGTTCGCGCCCGTGATGACAATAGTGTTTCGCGTCACGCCGAGTTCACCAGGCTCATGGACTGGACCGCTAGGTCGTGCCTGACCATGCGCTTGACGAGACCCGGGAAGTCGATGTTCCGCTTCCAGCCGAGGACGCTTTCGGCCTTCGTCGGGTCGCCCAGGAGGATGTCTACTTCGGCGGGTCGCAGGAACGCGGGGTTCTGAACCACATAGGGCGTCCAGTCGTCGACGCCGATCTCTGCGAACGCGAGCGTGAGAAAGTCCGCGATGGAGTGCGTCTGGCCGGTGGCGAGCACGAAGTCGTCCGGCACGTCATGCTGCAACATTCGCCACATCCCTTCGACGAAGTCGCCGGCGTAGCCCCAATCGCGCTTAGGCCACAGGTCGCCGAGTTCCACTTGCGGTTGCAGCCCAAGCTTGATGCGGGCGACCGCGTGGGTGATCTTGCGTGTGACAAACTCGACGCCACGGCGCTCCCCCTCGTGGTTGAACAGGATCCCGCACGCGACGAACATCTTGTAGCTCTCGCGGTAGTTCTTCGCGATCCAGTGGCCATACAGCTTCGCGACACCGTATGGGCTCCGGGGATGGAACAGGGAGTTTTCGTTGTAGCCGGCGCCGGGGCGGTTGTAGTCCAACCCGCCGAACATCTCGGACGTCGAGGCCTGGTACACGCGCGTCTGCTGCGCGCGCCCGGTGATCCGGACCGCTTCGAGCACGTTTAGTACGCCCTTTGCGGTCACGTCAGCCGTGAGCGTCGGGTTCTTAAATGAATAGCCGACGTGGCTGATCGCGGCAAGGTTGTACAACTCGTGTGGGTCGCTGGTCTCCACCGCACGCACCAGCGAGGTTGGGTCGGTCAGGTCGCCTTCGATCAGGGTCACGAAGGGGAACTCCGCCGCGACTGCCTCTCGGCGAGGGTTGTTCTGACCACGTATCAGGCCGTAGACCTCGTACCCTTTCTCGTGCAGCAGTTCCGCGAGATGACCGCCATCCTGACCGGTAATCCCGGTGACCAGCGCGCGAGCCGCTTCAGCCATGTGTTTCCCTCACTTGGTTGGTGTTGTTAATGTGCCGTGTCGCCGGGTGCGAGAGCAGCCTTCGCCGTCTTGGCCAGGATGGCGATATCCCCGAGCACCGACCAATTCTCGACGTACGACAGGTCGAGACGCACAGTGTCCTCCCACGAGAGCGAGGACCTGCCGCTGACTTGCCAGAGACCGGTGATGCCGGGCTTCACAAGGAACCGGCGGTGCACGTGGTCGGCGTACTGCTCGACTTCAGACGGCAGCGGCGGTCGGGGCCCGACGAGTGACATCGAACCGTCGATAACGTTGAACAGTTGGGGGAGTTCGTCGAGGCTGAATTTCCGCATCAGGCGGCCGACCGGCGTGACGCGCGGGTCGTGCTTCATCTTGAACATGACCGTGTTGCCGGAATCCCGCTGCCCCCGGGCGAGCTCATTGAGGAGGTCCTCTGCGTTCAGGACCATCGAGCGGAACTTCAGCATGGTGAAAGGACGCCCGCGTAATCCGACGCGCGTCTGACGGAACAACACCGGCCCAGGGCTCGTGAGCCGAACGGTCAGTGCAAGGACTAGCAGGAGGGGACTGATGACGATCACGCCGACAGTTGCCACCGTGACGTCCATCACTCGTTTGACCAGGCGCTGACCGACACTGAACCGAGGCGTCTCCACGTGAACAAGAGGCAGACCCGCGACAGGTCGCATGTGTATGCGGGGACCCGCGATGTCCAGGATGCTCGGGGCCAGCACGAGGTGCTGCTTACCGGCCTCTAGGCTCCAGGAGATCTCCTTAACCTTCGCGGGGGGAAGATCGTCGGTGCTAGTAATCGCGACCGTGTCGGCACCCGTGGCTGCGATGGCGCGATTGATTGAGTTCACGGTCGATACAACGGGGATATCCGCGCCCGGAATGGAGGCTGTGGCTGTCTCGTCTGGTAGGCACGCGCCCACGACCGAGTAGCCCGCGGTCGGGGTGCGCGCCAACTCCTTGGCAATCTGGGTCACCGACTCGAGTGAGCCCACCAGTAGAACGCGCGCCGAGTAGGCCCCGGTCACCCTCTGGGCGTTGAGCCACTGCCGCCATAACCAGCGCGTGGCGAGGAGCATGAGGACGCCGAGGGGGAGGGCGATGAGGAGGTAACCGCGCGCCACGTCGATTCGCGTGAGGAACGCGACGATCGCGATCGCACCGAAGAGGCGCAAGCTGCCGTCCACGACACGCACGTACTCGGTGATGCCGTGCCCGATGATGCGGAAGCTCCGCGAATCGATCAGGCTTAGTGTCAGCATCCACAGCACGATGACGAGACCGGAAAAACCCCAGTACGAGAGCTCGGTGATGCGGCTGTCTTGCCGCATCGCGACCTGCGCGTTGCCCCACCCGAACCACAAAAGCTGTGTGCCGTACACCGACCAGATCAGGGCAAGGAGGTCGGTGATCCACAACCGTCGGGCGTAGTTGCGGCGCCACTGAGTCTGGCGCGGAGATGCCGGCCGCGAGCCGCCCTGCGGCACGCCGCTCAGCGCTTTGGCGCCGGTGGGTGCCGGATGCTTCTGCGGTGTAGTGCTTGATGTCATGTCAAGCGACGTCGTTGTCGCGTCGAGCTCAACGTTCGACGTCACTCAGTCCCTTTCCCCCCAGAAAGCGCTTGGCGTCCCCGCAGGCACCATAGCAAAAGGAATGTGACGCTGTGGTTACGACCGGTGACGCGGTGTTCACTTGAGCACGTGAGTGGCTTCTCGTTTCGCTCCGCCTGGGCCAGGAAAGGGGGTCTTTCGTCTCGCTGTGCACGCCCGAAGACGGGGGTCACGAGGCGGGGAGGAGTTGGTCGGCTGACCACAGGATGGGAGCGCCGGTTGCGAGGGCGAGCGCCGCCGGCGAAGCGGGATCGGCGGCTGCGAAGCAACCCGCCGGCACGGGCGCGTCGAGGGAACCGGCTGGGAATCGCGTGACGGCCGTGCCGTCGCATCGGTCATCGCGCCATGCCACCATGACGTCGCCACCATCCATAGCGACAGCTGCCGCCTGCGGCGCCGCGAGCTCGCGCCAGCCTCCACCATCTGAGACGAACGGTGTTCCCTGGCAGAGTAAAGCGACCGTCGGACCAGAGGCCCGCAGGCCGGTCGGAGCGTCGCACGGGGCGGCGATCGTTTCCGCGCCGAGGTCGACGGTCGCCGGAACCGCTGGGTCGATGAATCGCGACGCCGCGAGCACATCGGGGTACGACTCCCAGAAGCGACCCTCCGTGTAGGTGCGAAGTGCCTGCACCTCGCAGTTCTGGCCGACCTTGGCAACTAGCTGGCCGTCGACGGAGGTGATGGCATCGAGCGACAGCACCTCGGACAAGCCGAGGTACCGCGGCGTCACGTCAGTCCACGTCTGGCCTTGGTCGACCGAGCGCTCGACCACGGGCTCAATCTCCCCGCAGCGTCCCGCCGTCGCGCGCCACCACGCGTCGGCGCCGATGGAGAAGAAGCGCTCCGCTCCGGGCGGCGCCGGATCGGGAGGGGAGGTCGGCTCGGGAGTCGGTGTCGGCGTCTGCACACCGAGCGAGAACGACGGCACCAGGTTCGGCTGAGCCGAGGCGTCCTCGCGCGTCCGCTGCAGAGCCAACGCCGAGAGGGCCAGGACGGCGATCGCGAGGACCCCGACGAGGGCGACCGCCAGCCAGCGGGCGCCAATGAGCTGCACCGACCGTCGAGACACGTCTCAGCGTTGCGGCGCGCGAGTGACGTCGGAGGGACGGCGGATGGACGAGTCCGGCGCAGATCCGGTCGTCGGCTGCGGCGTCGTCGGCGCCGGCGCCGGCACGGGCGCGGCGGCCAAGGGTGCGCCTCGACGGCGGCCAGCAGCCCTTTCGGTCTTCCCCCGCCGACCCGTCGAGGGCTGCTCCTGAAAGTATCCGTAGCCATAGCCGTACCCCGCGCCGTATGCGTAGTACGCGTCGGGGCCGCGCGTCGGGACCATCGTCATGACGAGGCCGGCGATCTTCGCGCCGACCGTTTGGAGCGCCTCGATCGCGCCCTCGAGCTGATGGCGGTTGGTCTGCCCCGACGCGACGATGAGGATCGCGCCACTTGTCGCCTTCGCCAGGATCGCAGCATCCGTCACGGGAAGGAGCGGCGGCGCGTCGCACAGCACGACGTCGAAGTCGCGCTCGAGCACCTCGAGAAGGGTGTGCATTTGCGCGGAGCCCAGCAGCTCGCTCGGGTTAGGGGGCACTTTGCCTGCTGGCAGCACGTACAGGCTGCGCTGCCCCCAGGGCAGCATGACGTCGCCGACTCTCGCGCGGTTGATGAGGACGTCGGTGAGGCCGGCACCTCCCTCGATGCCGAGGTACTCGGCAACTTTGGGCTTGCGTAGGTCGGTGTCGATGAGGGCGACGCGCTTGCCGGCATCCGCGAGCGCGATCGCGAGGTTGATCGTCGTGGTCGACTTGCCCTCACTCGGCACGCTCGAGGTGATGACGAAACTGGAGCGCCCGTCCATGTCGAGGAACTGCAGGTTCGTGCGAAGCGCGCGGAACGACTCGGCCCGCGGACTCAGCGGATCGGCGTGGACGATGAGCGGGCGCTCCTTGACCTTGGGGTCGAAGGGGATCGCGCCGATCATCGGGCGGTCGGTCACCTGCTCCACGTCGCGCGGTGCGCGGATGCGGGTATCGAGCACGGAGCGAAGGACCGCCGCGCCGACCCCGATCGCGAGACCCACGAGCGCGCCGAGCGCGAGATTCAGCGGCACGTTCGGGCTGGACGGAGCGAGAGGGGGAAGCGCGTCCTGCACCCGCGTCAGCCGAACCGGGCTCGTGTCCGAGCCGTTAGGGGTCTCGATCGCCTCGACAGCCGAAGTCAGGCTGGAGGCAAGCGCATTGGCGATGTCGGCGGCGAGGATCGGGTCAGGGTCGCTGACGGAGATCGTGATGAGGGTGGTGTTGAGAGCAGAGGATGCCTCCACCTTCGCGTCGAGCTGCGCTGCAGTAATGCCTAAACCGAGCTCAGCAATGACGGGATTCATCACGATCGGCGTGGAGACCAGATTCGTGTACGTCGTCACGCGCGCCTGAGTGAAAGTGTTCCCCTGCTGCAACTCCTGGATCGTTGAGCCGGTCTGGCTCGACACGAAAACAGTGCTCTGCGTTTCGTAAAGCGGCGTCCGCGTCAGCGAGTACACCGCGGCGATGCCGATGCCCAGGAGCGTCGCGACCACGATGATCAGCCAGTTTTTCCGCAGAATACGGATGTAGTCGATGAGCTCCATGGTGCCTCTCGTGTCCCGAACTTGCGGACCATACTGCCACGAGGGTGTTTCGGGGGAGTGTCCGGCGGTTTGTAGGCGGACGCTTCGCCAGGCTCAGCGTCCGGGACTCAACGACCGGCGACTGCGAGCTTGAGCGCTCGGACTGTCGAGTTCACCGCGGGCTCGAGCTGTGCGGCCGACAGTTCGTACGTGTTCCACGAGCGTCCGTAGGGATCGATGACGTCGTCGTCAGCGGGGTCGGCCGGCGGGAGAACCAGTCCGCGCTGCGAGGCCACCGCTGCCGACAGAGCGCGCACTCGCGTCGAAGGGTCGGAACCCCCGGCATCAGCCGCTGCCTGCAACTGGTCGTCGGTCAGCGAATCGGCGAGCCGCGCGAACTCCCGGATCGTGAACGTCGAACGCAGGCGCGACGGCGCGAGCTCGACGATCTCCCGTCGGTGATCGCGGGTCATCGCGAGGATGAGATCCGGCGAGGTCAGGTGATTCTCGAGCAGGAAGCGCGCGCGGTGGAGCGGTGTCTCGTCGGGGGAGACGCCAAGTGCGTGAGCCAATCTCACCGTCTCGGGCGTCATCGGTGAGTCGGTCATCCCGCGCGTTCCCGCGCTACCGACGACCACGTCCAGCGGCGCCAGCCGGGTGCGCAGAAGGTAGGCGGCGAGCGGCGAGCGGCAGATGTTTCCTGTGCACACCGTGAGGATCTCGAACACCGGGTCCCCTTTCCCCTCCGGGGTAACGTGAGCGAGTGCTCGATCACTCTAGCGACGCCGACGGTTTCCCCTCGCGCCGCGACAGGCGGCCCGAAGCCGACACGGCGACCATGACTGAATCCGCCGCGCCGAAGACATCCTCTCGTCAGCCCCGCACCGACTGGCGGCTCGGCAGCCGAACCGTCCGCCGCTGGCGTGAGTGGACGCTCGCCTGGGCGCTCATCGGACTCGGACTCGGTGCGCTTGCCGGCTCCGCCGTCGAATGGCTGTGGGATTGGCCGCTCGCCCCGGTGGTCGCAACGGGTCTCGTGTGGGCGGGGATGCTCGTACCGGTCATCCGCGCCTTCTCTCGGTCGACGCCCGTCGGTCTGCTTCGCTTCCGCCCTATCGACCTGCTGTGGGCATTGGGTCTCGCGGTCGCTCTCCGGATCGTGCAGGGGTGGCTCGCGGCCGCACTCGATGCGGATGGCTCGTTGCCGTCGTATCCCCTGATTGATGGCCAGCTGCCCGCCGAATGGTGGTTCACGAGTCTTGTCGCGCCGGTGGTCGTTGCACCCCTTGTCGAGGAGTTCTTCTTCCGGGGAGTGCTGCTCGTCTCGATCTTTACGCTGCTGCGTCGGCCGCTCGGACAGCTCTCGGCCGGCGTCGTTGCGGGGCTTGCGTCTACGGGGCTTTTCGTCCTTGCACACACCGTCACCGCGACCCTGGGCCCTGGGGAGATCTTGTCGGTTGCGGCCCTCGGGGCGGTGTGCTCGGCCCTCGTTCTGTTGACCGGTCGGCTGTGGGTAGCGGTGCTCACACACGCCATTTACAACGTGAGTTTCGTGTCTATCGCCCTCCTCGGCACGTATCTGTGATAGGTGCAGCGCCATTCAGCGATTCGCTTAGCATCGTCCCCCAAATGGGGGACAAGCGTTGTGCAATGTCCCCCATTTGGGGGACACGACAGGGCATATTGTTACCTGCCGGAAACGTCTCGACTTGCGGTAACCCCTTGCTGTGCCGCTAAAGTGGGGCGAGCACCGGCGACACAGCGTGAACACAGCGTTTTCTCATGTCGCTCTCATCCTGAATATCGCAGACAACGCACGGACCTTGTGGGGGGTACCAGCGCATGATCAAGAAAACTTTCGCCGCAGCCGGCGTGGCCGGCCTGCTGGTGCTTGGAGTCGCCTCTGCGGCTCACGCTGAACCGTACCCGGCCACCGTGTCGGTCACCGCGGACGACGTCACCCTGACCCCGGGTCAGGCAACAGTCGTCACGGCCCTGAACGTCGATGGCGGAGTGGTCTTCGAAACCACCGGCCCCGGCGTATCGCCCAATACCCTGACTTCGATCTCCTTCGCCTCGGTGAACGCCACCGACACGGCGGAGAAGGTCGCCGACGAGAACCGCACCGCGCGGGCCACCTTCACGGCACCGACCGTCGGTGGCACCTACGTCATCATCGCCACTGACGAGGACGGCGACCGGGACTCGGTCACCGTGACCGTCGCGGCCGCCACTTCGGGCGGCAGCGGCTCTGGTGGGTCGGGCTCGCTGCCCGCCACCGGCGGCGACGCTGTTCCTGCCGCGGCGGTCTGGCTCGGAGCCGGCGCCGTCGGCCTCGGCGGCATCGCCGTCACCGCTGCCGTGGCTCGTCGCCGCGCAGCATCCACCCGCTGACTTTCAGCACCCATTCGCAACGGACCTTGTGGGAGGTACCAGCACCATGTTCAAGAAATCACTTGCTGCAGTCGGCGTCGCCGGTCTGCTCGTTCTCGGCGCATCGTCGGCCGCCATGGCCGACGACAACTACACCTCCGACGTTCAGGTCACCGCGACCGATGTCACCCTGACCCCCGGTCAGGGAACCGTCATCACCGCGACGAATGTCGACGGCACCACGGTGTTCGAGACCTCTGGCGCGGGCGTCAACGCGAACACGCTGACCTCGATCTCGTTCGCCGCTGTTGCTGCCTCTGACGACGCCATCAAGGAGGCGGGCGACGACCGCACCGCGCAGGCGACCTTCACGGCGCCCGGCCCGGGCGAGTACACCGTCTTGGTGACCGACGCCGACGGCGACAGCGAGAGCATCACGCTTACGGTCGCCGCTGCCGGCACCGGCGGAACCGGCGGCTCGGGCACGGGTGGGTCGCTGCCCGCGACCGGTGGCGACGCTGTTCCCGCTGCGGCCGTCTGGCTGGGTGCCGGCGCTGTCGGCCTCGGTGGCATCGCCGTGACCGCCGCGGTGGCTCGCCGCCGCGCCGCTGCCAACCGCTGAACCGCGTAGCGGAAGCAGCTAGCCTTACCTTTATGACGACGGCCTCGGGCGCGAGCCCGGGGCCGTCGTCTATGGTTTTCCGGGCGTACGAGCACCCCTGGCGAGCGCTCCTCATCGCCCTCGCCGGATTCGCCGCTGCGGCCCTGCTCCTCCTCGTCGTCGACGCGACCGGGCCGATGTGGGCGGCGATGCCCGGGTGGCTCGCCGCGCTCGCGTCGATCGTCGCGGCGAACGCGCCCCTGATCTTCGCCGTGGTCGCGGCGGTCGCATTCGCGTCGCTCGTCGGATTCGGGCGGGCCACGGGCATCCGTCACTGGACCTGGACCGACGTGCTCTACGGACTGTTCGTCGGCCTTGTCGCCCGCGCGATCGTCGAGCTCGTCGCCCCGACCCTCGGCGGGTTCGGCGGGCCGCTCGGCGGAGCCCTCAGTGGAGACGCGACTCTGGCACTCGCGGTGGCGGCCGGGGCCGCCGTGCTGATCTCGCCGATCGTGGAGGAGTTGTACTTCCGGGGCCTGATGCTTCGGGCTCTGCTCGACGCGCTCGGCGAAGCAGGGCGGGTCGGGGCATCCGTCGTTGCGATCGCCACCTCTACAGCGGCCTTCGTGCTGCTGCACATCGTCGCCGGGGGAGCGGTCGTGCCGGTAGGGCTGCTCGTCGGATCGATCGTCGTCGGGGTGGGGTGCGGCGTCCTGACAGTGGTCACGGGGCGGCTCGGAGCCGCGCTGACGGCACACCTCTTATATAACGCGTCGGGGTTGGCGCTGCTGCTGTTCTGACGGGCGCGGGGTCGCTTCGACGAGCTCGGCGAGCGGGGGCGACCGGGGGTCGGCGGAGCGGCTACTGCTCGGCGGGTCGCTCGCGGACGCCGTGCCACGCGGGGTCGTAGTACTCGACGCCCACCGGCAGCACTTCACCCGGCTCACCGAAGGCGGCGCGGTAGTCATTCGGGCACCCCTCCGTTCCGAAGCACTCGAAGCCTTCGGGGTAGACGATCCACGGGACACTCACCAGCGCCCACTCCGGCAGTTGGGTGAGCGGCTCGGTGGGCGGCGGGTCAACCGCCGGTGTCGTCGCGGCCGTGGGTGTCGCCAGTACCCGGGCGACGTTGCTCGCGCCCTCCGCTGCGGCGGTCACGGTGCCGACGACTGCGGGCGTGGCGAGCGCGACCAGACCGGCGACGACGATCGCCGATGCCGACCACGTGCCGATCTTGACCGCACGACTCACGCTGAAAGCTTCGCATCGGGTTGGCCGGAGAGCCAGCAGGCGTTTACCTGTTTGCTCCAGCCGCCGGATGCCCGGACGGGCTCGGCGGCCGGGCATCAACGGCTCGCGGAGGTGTCGCCCAGCTGATCCTCAATCGGAACCGTCCGGTCTCCGACGACGTCGCCGGTGTGGGTGGTGGTAACCGTCTCGATGAGGACGATCTCGACCTCTTCCTCTGCGATCGGGTTGTGCTGCACCCCGCGCGGCACCACGTAGAACTGGCCGGGAGTGAGCACGACCTCCTGGTCGTCGGGGAGCTGGATGCGGAGCCGGCCGGAGATGACGAGGAACATCTCGTCTTCGTTCTCGTGTGCGTGCCAGACGAACTCACCCAGGAGCTTTGCGACCTTCACGTACTGGTCGTTGACGCGTCCGATCACGCGGGGCGTCCAGTGCTTATCGACCTTCCGCAGTTCGGCGGCGATGTCGGTGGAAGCGAGGGCGTTCGTGGTTCCGGGGGTGGACATGAGGCTATTCTCGCTCGGCTGACGGGCGCTTGGACAGGTTCGGCGACTCGGGACGCCTCGTATCGCTTCGCGCGCTCAACGACCGGTGGATGAGCGGAGCGCGGCGACGACCGTCTCCACCGCGAGGTCGAAACCGCGCGAGGCGCGTGCTTCGTCGTCGCCCTCGAGCGCTGAACCCTGCAGCTCGGGGGTCTCGTCGCCCGGCCGCCAGAGCGGCGTGGGGGAGAGGGCGTCGATGGCGCTCCCCAGCACGACGAGGTCGACCATTGCCGAGAACGCCACCCGCCGCTCGGGCGGCACCCCGCCGTCTCGCAGGATGACGAAGAGCGCTTCGTAGATCTGCAGCGTCCGGGCATCCTGCACCGGGGAGGCGACGAGCACGGGAACCGACGCCGGCACCTGCGCGAGAGCGGCGCGCGTCGCGCGCATCCAGGTACGAAGTCGCTCCTCGGCCGGCACCGCCTCGTCTTCGAGTGCCGCGACGTCGATCTCGGCGTAGAGCTCCTCGCGCATCCGGTGCACGATCGCTGCGCGGCCGCCGGGCAGGTGGTGGTACAGCGACGAAGGATTGACCTTCAGCAGCGCCGCGATCCCGGGAATCGTGAAGTCTCCGGTGCGCTCCACCAGGGTGAGGGCGGCGCGGGCGATCGCGCGGCTGGAGAGGATGTTCTTCGAGGGGCGAGCCATCGGCTACAGGATAAGCACGCTGCGACCCCTGGCGCCCGAGCGCATGAGGTCGAACGCGTCGTTGACCCCGTCGAGCCCGAATCGGTTGGTGATGAGCCGATCCACCGGCAGCTTGCCGTCGAGATACAGCCGCGCGAGCATCGGGAAGTCGCGGGCGGGAACGGTCGCGCCGTAGTTCGACCCGAGCAGCGACTTCCCCTCCTCGGCGAGGGCGAGGGCGTCGATCGGCACCGGCCGGTCCTGGGGCGGAAGCCCGACGATCACCGCTGTGCCCCCGCGCTGCAGCGTCGACGGCATCTGGGCGATCGTCTGCGGGCGCCCGATCGCCTCGAAGGCGTAGTCGGCCCCGTCGGGCACGATCTCGCGCACCCGCTCGGGCAGGTCGGAGCCCGAACGGATGACGTGGGTGGCCCCGAACTCGGTGGCGAGAGCAAGGGCCTCGTCGGTGACATCCACTGCAATGATCGGACTCGCTCCGGCGAGCGCCAGTCCCATGATGATGCTGAGCCCCACCCCGCCGGCGCCGATGACCACGGCCGACCGCCCCGGCTGCACGCGCGCATCGTTCACGACCGCACCGACGCCGGTCGCGATGGAGCACCCGATCAGCGCCGCCACCTCGAACGGCACCTCTTTCGGCACGCGCACCGCCGCCTGCTCGGCGACGACCACCCGCTCGCTCATCGACCCGACGGCCAGATACGGGTACGCCGTGTCGCCGTCGAGCCGCATCGGAGTCGAGCCGTCGGGCAGGAGGCACTCCTCCGACCGCGACCCGGTGCACACCCACGTGCGCCCCTGTCGGCAGCTCGCGCAGGTGCCGCACGGGTAGAACCAGGTCATGACGACGTGGTCGCCGACGGCGAGGGATGTCACCCCTTCGCCGACCGCCTCGACGACGCCCGCGCCCTCATGCCCCATGATCGTCGGCGTCGGCATCTGCCAGTCGCCGTCGAGCACGTGACGGTCGGAGCCGCAGACGCCGGATGCGCCGATCTTCACCCGCACCTCTCCCCGGCCCGGCTCACGCAGCTCGACGTCGCGGATCTCGAGCTGAGCCGCTCCGGAGAAGACGGCGGCGCGGGTGGTGCTCGTCGCAGTCATCGGCTGAGCTCCCGGGGGCGGTGGCGGTAGAAGGCGGCGCTGAGCCCGAGGTAGACGATCGCGGCGACCACCGCGGCCGGGAGCGATGCCGTCAGCACGACGAACGCCGGCTGCGTCTCGAGGGTGATCGGGTTGTACAGCCAGAGGTAGACGAACGCGCCAACGAGGAGCGCGATGAGGCCCGCCCAGTTGATGCCGCCTCGATAGGAGTAGAGCGTGCCGCGCTGGCCGAGGTGCAGCTCGCGGAGGTCGACGCGTTGCTTGCGCAGGATGAAGTAGTCGGCGAGGGCGACGCCGCACACAGCGGCGAGGAACGCGCCCGAGAGCGAGACGAAGATGATGAACTGCTCGTACATGAACTGCGGGAAGAACGTCATGATCGCCGGCAGGATGAAGAAGGCCGCGGTGAGCACCTTCCACGGGATGCGCGCGAGCAGTCGCCCGGACGATTGCCGGATGGCGAGGATCGTCGAGTAGACGATCGACGACATCGACGTGATGTTGGCGAAGGCGATGAAGATCAGCACCGCGACGCCGAGGACCGCTCCGCCGAAGGGCACCATCCACACCGTCGGGTCGGAGTCGCCGAGCGTGAGCGCCGCCGCCATGCCGACGACCTGCGCGACGAGCGTCGCGATGAGGAGCGCACCGTACGCCGGCCACACCGCCGCCTTGCGGGTGCGGGTCATCCGCGCAAGCGATCCCATCACCGGGTACCACGACACCCCGACGCCCGCGTTGAATTCGACCGCGACCATGAAGTTCAGCACGTCGTCGTCGAAGGGGGCGAGGGGGGATGCCTCGAAGAGGGCGTCCCACGAGGTGTTGACGACGAGGAACACCATCATTACCACGGTGATGATCGCAAGGCCAGGAGCGATGATCGCGTTGAACCGGCCGATCGTGACCGGGCCGCGGGAGAGGACCCACCAGGCGAGCACGATCGCGGCGAGACCGCCGACGGTCACGAGCGGGCCGTACTGATCGAACTCCACGCCGGCGAAGGTCGAGGCGACCTGGCTGGTGGCGCGACCGGCCATCACCGCGAGCAGAGAGGACCACCCCATCTCGGTGATGAGGATGACGGTGAAGACGAGGATGCCGACGCCGACGACTCCGAAGGCGCCGCGCAGGAGCGTGTACTGCTCCGATCCCCACCGCTGGGAGGCGACCACCGAGGCGAGCACCATGATGCAGAGGCCGATCGCGTTGCCGATGAGCATCGCGGCGATGCCCTGGGTGAAGCCGACGAGAAGCGCCGTCGATCCGCCGACGAGGAACGCCCAGGTGGCGATCGCGAGCGCCGTGTTCACCCACGTGAAGTCGAGGGCGCTCCACGTGCGCTCGTTCTTCAGGAGCGGAAAGGTGCCGAAGACGTGCTCGCCGGCGAGCATCGGGTCGGCGAGGCCGGTACGCCGTTCGGCGGCGCTCTCCTCGCGGATCGCGCGCCGGCCGACCTTCGAGCGGCCGTCGGGGGCCGACGCGTTGTCGCGGCTCACAGCGCCACCATCACAGCGCCGACGACGACCGCGAGGACGGTCACGCCCACGTACACGAGCACCTCTCGCACCGAGAGGGGCAGCCGCGACGGGTCATCCATCTCATCGCGCTCGATGATCTCGATCCGCCGTTCGAGTTCGGCGGCCACTTCGGGTTGGGTGCCGGCTTCGATCATCGACGATTCGAAGTGCCGGGCGACATCGCCGCGTGACGCGGAATGCGCTGCAGACATGGGACTCCTTCGGGTGATGCGACGTCGGTGTCGCGATAAACCAAAACGGATTTGGTTTGTGTCATCCTGGAGTCCGGCGCACGATGTTGTCAAGGACGATTCCCGCGAGCGCAGGAGTGAGGGTGGCGATGAACCGGAGTGCCTCCTATCGGATCGCGGTCGCCCAGGGTCGAGCGGTCGTCGACGACCTCGACCACAACCTCGAGGTGCTGGGACGGTTGGTCGCGCAGGCAGCGGGTGACGGTGCAGACATCGTCGTGACACCGGAGCTCTTCGCGACCGGATACGCGCCCGACCGTGCGTGGCGGCACGACGGCGCGTCGGTGCGTGCCGCGCTTGCCGAGCTGGCGGCATCGGCGGGCGTGACGGTCGTCGCCTCGACGGTCGATCGCCGGGAGCGTGAGGGTGGAGAGGCGCACTTCATCACGGCGTCGGTGTTCCACCCGATCGAGGGGGAGCTGGTCCGCGTGCCGAAGACGCACCTGTTCGGCGAGGAGGAGCGGCGGTGGATGACTCCGGGCGCGGCCTATGCCGACCCGGTCGCCGTCGACGGCCTCTCGTGTGGCGTCGGCATCTGCTACGACGTGGAGTTCGCCGAGTTCGGCCGCGCCATGGCGGTCGCCGGCGCCGACGTCATCCTCGTTCCGACCGCCGTTCCGTCAGTGGAGGAGCGGGCGCCGGGGATGGGGGAGGCGTGGCACTACTCCGCCACGCAGATCTCCACGCTGCAGGTTCCGACGCGAGCGCTCGAGAACGGGGTCGTGATCGCCTACGCGAACCACTGCGGCCCCGGCTTCACCGGGCGGAGTTGCATCGCGACGCCCTACGGGCGGAACGCGGTGCTGCTCGGTGATGAGGAAGCGGTCGCGACGGTGGAGGTGCCGCTCGCGGCGATCGATGCGGCGCGGGAGGTCAACAGCTATCTGGTGGACGTGGGGCGGGTCTCGGGTTCGGCGAGCGCGCGGTTCACTTCGTAGGTCTCCACTCTCTCTTCGCGGCCGATGAGACCGATGTCGCCGAGAGCGGAGATCGCGCCCTGTACGTGGGCTGGCTCGACGATGACGTCGAAATCGAGAATGGGCTTCGCGGCGAGTCCCGGGACGGACGTCGAGCCGATGTGCTCAACGCCGACGACGGGGACGTCGCGGAGGGCGCGGCGCAGTCCGCGAGCGACTCGGATGAAGTTCCCGGGCCACGCTGGCGAGGAGGGGACCACGGTGATCGGCATGAGCCGATTCTCTCACCGCGATCACGCCAGGTGCGGAGAGATATTCGAATGTCGGAGGCTGGTGGGAGTATCAGATATGGCAGTTTTCACCCCAGTGGTCGAGGCGGCGCGCGATGCGATGCGCCGCCTCGTCGACGGTGAGGGGGAAGGGCTGGCCGCACGAGTGATGGCTCTCGAAGCGGCGGAGCTCGAGAGCCTCATCGGGGTGAGCGCCGAACTGGCCAACCTCGTCGAGACCGTGCAGTCGGTCACCGCCGGCGTCGTGGCCGAGAAGTCGCGCCGTGAGTTCGGTCATTCGGGCTTCGCGCAGGAGCGGGGGTTCCGCACGCCGCAGTCTTTCGTGCAGTCGATCACCGGTGGGTCGCGTGAACAGGTGAGGCGGGTCATGCGCGTCGGGGAGACGCTCCTGGGAGCGGCGGGCATCGGCGGGGAGGAGTCTGCGGTGACGGATGACTCCGACCGACCCGGATCCTCAGCGGTTGAGCCCTGGTATGCCGGCGTGGCACGACGGGCGCGGGAGGGTCGGCTGACGCCGACGCAGCTGGATGCGATCCGGCGCGGGCTCGACGAGCCGGTCGACGGGGCGGATGACGCGTGGGCGGCGGCTGCCGAGCAGCTCGCCGATGAGGCGCCGACCTTCACCGCCGACGATCTGCTCCGCCGCGCTCGCGCGGCGCGAGATCTGCTCGACCCCGAGGGAGCCGCGCGACGGGCGGGGGATCGTTATGACGCGCGGTCGATCCGCACCTACCGGACGGCGGATGGCACGGTCGCGGCCTCGATCCGGTTCGATGACGAGTCGGGCGCATTCTGGGAGGCGGTACGGAATGCGGCGCTGCGGCCGCGGCGCGGTGGTCCGCGGTTCGTCGACTCGGAGGAGAAGGCCGCGGCCGAGGACTTGCAACGAGACCCGCGGACCAACGAGCAGCTCGAGTTCGATCTCTTCATGGATCTCCTTCGCGGGGGAGCGCTCGCCGACGCGGCGTCGGTCTTCGGAGCGCGTCAAGCGGGCGTGCGGATCCTCCTCACCGCGGAGGCCCTCGACGAGCGAGACGAAGAGGGACGGATGGTCCGCATCGGACGGGTCGAGGACGGCGGTGACCATCTTCCGCCCGCCCAGGTCGAGCGGATTCTGTGCCAGGCGGGTCATCAGGAGGTCGTCGTCGACGTCACGGGGCGTCCACTGGATGTCGGGCGGGAACAACGCCTCTACACACCGCGACAACGCATCGCGCTCGCGGTGCGCGACGGCGGGTGCATCATGCCCGGATGCGACAGACCACCTTCATTCTGCGAGGCGCATCACATCGACGAATGGTTCCGCCATCGGGGCCGAACCGATATCGATCGAGGCGTGCTGCTCTGCGTGTTCCATCACGTGCACGTGCATACGACGGGGGCGCGGATCGAGCTCGACCAATCGGGGCACGCCCTGCGGGCGAAGGACGGCTCGATCACGCGGTTGCGCTCGCAGGCCATGTCAGGGGTCGACTCGCCCTGGCGGCGGATCGCGGATCTCGCGAGAGCGACGACGAAACGGGTTTCGCTCGGGCGGGTTCGCGTCGGTGGCGAGGCGGCCCCGAGCAGGGTGAGTAAACCCGGGGAGGATGCGGCGGGGGCTGCGTGACGAGTGGGGGTCGCGGACGGGTCAGTGAGTGGCCGGGGCGGGTGCGGCCGGGGCGGGTGCGGTGAGGCGGGTGCTGGC
>JAESFR010000166.1_pt1 | contig 41549 bp, 39 predicted proteins | sample 9266191 | NCBI WGS metagenome assembly JAESFR01 (sample SAMN14503063, study PRJNA617104) | algae metagenome | isolation source: Pleurocapsa minor HA4230-MV1 and co-occurring heterotrophs from cement on... | place: USA: Nuuanu Pali Lookout, Hawaii | collected 2009-07-20
TGCGGAAGCGTTCGATCACGATTTCGCGATCGTCCATCCGCACCCCGCCGTGGAGGAACTCGGCGCGGAACTCTCTGTCGAGCTGCTCGCGAAGGTACTCCACTGTGCCTCGGAAATAGGAGAAGATCAGCACTTGTGGCATGACACCCCGAGGTCGATTTCCTTCGCTATCTCTCAATTGGCGTAGGCGAGCGCGTAACGCCTCGAGCTTTGAATCACGGCTAACCGCGGCGACTCGACCTTCCCATGCGGGCGGCTGACTGTCGTCCAAGTAGGGATCATGGGCCTCGAAGTCAGCCTCGGCATCGATCTCCCAGTACTCGGAGTCGCGCTCGTCGTCGTCGAGCCACCCCGATCTGCGGAGCATTCTGTCTCTCGCGACTGGGAGACAGCTCGTAGCCTGCCTCAGAGGCATCTGCATGATGAAGCCGAGAGGGACGCGGGAACGCCGCGCGCGCTCGAGGTAGAACTGTTCGATCTCCTCGTAGAGATCTCGTTCCATCTCCGACCAGTCGACCTCGACGTTCTCAACCACTCGCAGCGCCTTCTTATCCTGCACATCGACTTTACGTGTGCGGTTTAGAACGCTGCTCAGGGTGTTGAGATCGCCGACCAGTCGCTTCACGGAAGTGACCTGCTCCGCGTCAAATGGCGACGGATCCGTGAGGATCTCTGTGACTCGAGCGAACTCCGAACGCCGAGCAAGGACATCGCCGTGTGTCATGTGAGGAATCTGGTCGAGGACCGCGAGCGCATTGGTCTTCGATCGCGTCGCGGGGTCGGACACCTCGCGCGCAATCCGGTTGAGATTCCGATTGGGTTCAAGCTGAGCTTCGAAAACTTCGTCATCAGGAAACGCGTCAGCGTCAAGGAGATGCATGAGGTTGAAGAGATCACGCGACCCGAGGTTCAACGGTGTCGCTGACAAAAGCATCAAGTGATCGGCTTGATCCGAGAGCATGTCTCCGACAATCGCAGTCCTCGTTCCGCGATTGCGCAGGCTATGCGCCTCATCAACAATCGCTACGTCGAAGCGGGGCCGTAGGTCGATCAGCTCTTCAAGGATCTCCCGGTACACGCGAAGCGACTCGATGGACACGATCCCTACGAGGCTGGGGTCTCTTCCCAGACGAAGGTCTGTGACGAACTCAGCCAGATCCCCCTTTCCGAGTATCCTCATCGGCCTCATGAAACGATCCCGCATCTCACGCTGCCATTTGACAGTCAGAGATTTCGGCACCACGATCAGCCCACGCCTGATCGGGGAGCGCTGTTCGAGCTCAGTCCAGATGAGACCCGCCTCGATGGTCTTTCCAAGACCGACCTCATCGGCGATGAGGATTCGCCCCGTGGAACCGGAGAGGATCTTGAGCGCGGGGAGGAACTGGTAGGCCTTGAATACGGTGCGCGTCGCAGCGTAGGAGTACAAGAAGTCGCTCAGGGGGTGAATCAGCTTGATCCATGAGAGCGTGCGAGCGATGAGCTGTGCTGATGCCGGCGGCTGACCCAACCAGAATTCGGGGGAACGGGGATCTCCGGCCAGCTTCTGCAGATCGCCCGCCGTGTACGCCTGTAGTTCGCCTTCGACGTCAACGGTTATGGTGTGTCCAGCGGGACTCCGCCGGACGGAAGTAACCCTGCCAATCAGCCGGCGGTTGCGAACTTCGACCACATCTCCCATGAGGAATGGAGACGCACCGAGGAACTGCCCCGACGTGTGCCAATGATCGTCGTAGAGATCGAACGCGGCGGCCAAATGGGAATGATCGTACCCCTGGCGTCCTGAACTCGCCGCGACCGGATCCTTCGCACCCCGAACGACGACGAGAACGATGACCCTCTGGTCGGTCAGGAACCCGTATGTGCCATCGTGCAATTTGCGGGGTGCTGACGCAACCTGGGTCGCCCGCGTCTCCAAAGCATGGAGCGACTCGACATACGCCACTGTGTCGTCTGCCACGTGCCCAACGACGAGAACAGAATCAACCTCACCGGGCATGGGCAATTGGATTGGCGTGCCCGGCGGCCAGTAAGCGAGGTCACGGTCTTCGTCGAGCATGCTACCTCTCCAGGTCTCCCTCTTCCCGTCTCGCACGATAGCAGTGGTGTGCTGGCTTTGTGCGGCGAGGCGTTCGTCGACATTCCCCCTGCGGACACTCAGCCCAACAGCGATCGGGCGCGGCGCAGTGCCGGGACCGCAGGACCGGAGCGCAGCGGAGGACCGAGCCCATGTCGCGAATGCCCGGAACGGAGGCGCAGCCGATCGCTACACTCTCGGCGTCGGAGGAAGGCGCTCCATCAAGACGACGCCAGTTGGCGACGTCTTGCTTCATCTATCCACATCTCACCTCGGTGGCGTTGACGACGGCCGACCTGTGTCCGACACTGGCCGGATACGGACCGTGAAGCCGGCACCGAGCGGAGGTCGAGATGGGCTACATCACCCCATACGAGACGGCGAAGGGCCGCCGCTATCGCGTGCGCTATCGCAAGCCGGATCGCACCGAGGCGGAGAAGCGCGGCTTTGCGACGATGCGCGAGGCGAAGCTGTATCTGTCCATGGTCACGGTGTCGAAGTCGAAGGGCGAGTACATCGACCCCTCATCGTCGCGGGTTCCGGTGCGGATGTTCGCGGCTAGCTGGCTGCGATCGAAGCAGCCTCCGATGTCGAAGCCCTCGTACTACATGACGCTCGAGCGGGCCTGGAACAACCACGTCGCGCCGGTCTGGGCCGACCGCGAGATCTCGTCTATCCGGCGCTCAGAAGTCCAGGATTGGGTGTCCGAGCTCGCGACGCGCAAGTCACGCACGGTCGTTCTTCGCGCGCTGGGGATTCTCGCCGGCATTCTCGATGTTGCGATCGACGATCGGCGCCTCGCGAGCAATCCGGCCCGCAACGTGCGCAATCTTCCGCGGCACGGGCCGGGCAAGCGACGCATCTACCTCACACATGACCAGGTGGCGACGCTGGCGGCGTGCTCGGCACATCCAACGCTCGTCCTCACACTCGCCTACTGCGGTCTGCGGTGGGGTGAGGCGACAGGGCTGCGGGTGCGCAGCGTGAACCGGCTGCGCCGGCGCTTCGTGATCGAGGAGAACGCGGTCATGATCGCCTACGAGATCCACGTCGGTACGCCCAAGACGCAGGAACGCCGTTCGGTCCCCTACCCAGAGCGCCTCGCTCCGATGATCGAGCAGGCGTGCGCCGGGAAGGGGCCGGAGGGTCTGCTGTTCGGCGACGGGGTCAATCACATGCGCAACTCAGGCGACAAGGGATGGTTTGCGAATTCGGTCCGGCGCGCGCAGGAGATCGACCCATCGATTCCGCGGCTCACGCCGCACGATCTCCGTCACACGGCCGCGTCCCTCGCGATCAGCTCGGGAGCAAATGTGAAGGCCGTGCAGCGGATGCTCGGCCACGCGTCGGCCGCGATGACGCTCGACACGTACGCCGATCTGTTCGAGGACGATCTGGACGAAGTCGCGACGCGACTCAATGAGCAGATGCCGCTGGTGGCTCTGCCGTCAGGTCCGCAGACCCGGTACGCCCGACCACCACGACTGCAGTAGCCGCGGAGAGCAGATTGCTCACTTTTTCGACGGCCCACGACCCGCTCGAAATGCTTCATTTCGGCGTTCCAGGACGTCCAATGAAGCGCCTCGACGCGGCTTGTCGGCGCGCCGAGAGTTTGAGAAATGCGGGCAAAAAACGGGCAAAAGCGCGATTTCTGTGGTCTGACCACAGAAGGAATCCCTGATCAGAGGCAAAAAACGACTGTGCCCCTGGAGGGACTCGAACCCCCAACCGTTTCCTTAGGACGGAACTGCTCTTCCATTGAGCTACAGAGGCTGGCGCCACCCAGTCTACCGGCCGCTCCTCCACTCCCCCTGGCGGTGAAGCGCCAGCCCAGCGGCAGCATCCTTCGCGCGATCCGCCGACCAGCTGGACCCACGTCCCAGAAAGTCCCCAACCCTCAAGAGCCCCAGCGAACTGTGGCCATTCGGCCGATGCGACACCCGCGCATCCCCCGACACGCTGAACTCGTGACTCAGACCACCACGCCCACTCGAACTCCGGAACCCACCTCAGCCGGCACGGCGCCCGGGTGGCTCATCGCGACCGGGCTCCTCGCGCTCAGCGCGGTCCCGGTGCTCGCCGGCGCCCTTCGTCTCGGCTCGCTCGCGGGCGGCGTCGAGAGCACGCCGGCGAACGCCCGCTTCGTCGAGATGCCGCTTCCGGTCATCATCCACATCGTCGGGGCGACGGTCTACTGCGTGCTCGGAGCGTTCCAGTTTCTGCCGAACTTCCGACGGCGGCATCCGGGGTGGCATCGCGTGAGCGGTCGCGTGCTGGTCCTGATGGGACTCGCAGCGGCGGCATCCGGCCTCTGGATGACGGCGATGTACGCGCTGCCGGCTGCCGATGGCGGCTTCCTCCCCCTGATCCGGTGGATCTTCGGGCTGGCGATGATCGCGTTCCTCCTCCTCGGGCTGGCCGCCGTGCTGAGACGTCGCTTCGCCGCACACCGCGCCTGGATGATGCGCGCCTATGCGATCGGCCTCGGTGCGGGAACGCAGGTGCTCACCTCGCTGCCGTGGATGCTGGCCGCGGGCTCCCTCGACACCACGAGCAAGACGATCGCGATGACGGCAGGGTGGCTCATCAACCTCGCCGTCGCCGAATGGATCATCCGCCGCTCGCCGTCGGCCGCCCGTCCGCGGCCGACGCGCGTCGCCTCGTAGTATTCAGCGGTGAGACGCATGCTGCGCGCGGCGTGGACCCTCCCCGCCGCGCCCGACCCGCCGGCACGGGTGTGGCGCGACTGGGTGCTCGTCGGCGCCCTGCTCGCACTCGCGATCATCGAAAGCCTGGTGCGGCCGGACGTCACGTGGAGGTGGGCGACGCTGGCCATCGGGATCGGCGTGATCACCACCCTGCTCTGGCGTCGCACGCATCCCGGACTCATGGCGGGGATCGCGTTCGGCACGCTCTTGGTGTGGGAGTCCGTGCGGTGGTTCGCCGGCGTCGGAGCGAGCGACAGCTACGCGCTCGCCGCGATGCTCATCCTCCTGTACGCGCTCGTGCGATGGGGCTCGGGCGCCGAGATCATCGTCGCGGGCGCGGTCGTGCTCGCCACGATCGTGCGCACCTTTCTGGCGTCACCCCGCGATCTGCAGGACACCGTCGGCGGCATCGCCGTCGTCGCGATCTGCGCGACGCTCGGCGCGGTGTTCCGCACACGTGAGAGCGCACGACTCCAGCGGCTCGCGCGCATGCGTCTCGAAGAGCGCGAGCGGCTCGCACGCGACCTGCACGACACCGTCGCCCACCACGTGACCGCCATCGCCGTGCGCGCCCAGGCCGGCATCCTCACCGCCCGCACCGACCCGCACGCCGCGGACGAGGCCCTGCGCGTCATCGAGGATGAGGCCGGGCAGACGCTCCGGGAGATGCGCTCGATGGTGCAGGTGCTGCGCGATAACCAGCCCGCGCCCCGCTCACCGACCCCGACGCTGACGGACCTCGACGCCCTCATCGCGGGGACCGAAGGCCCACGCGCGACGGTGACGGTGAGCGGCGATCTCGGCGCGGTGCCCGAATCCGTCTCCGCTTCGGCGTACCGGATCGTGCAGGAGTCCGTCACGAACGCGCGTCGGCACGCCAAAGGGGCCACCTCGATCGAGGTCACCGTGACCGCCCGAGCGGATCAGGTCGGCATCCGCGTCATCGACGACGGCGGCACGGCCGTTGCCCCGCGCGCCGATCATGGATTCGGAATCCGCGGCATGGTCGAACGGGCGTCACTTCTCGGCGGCACGTGCACCGCGGGACCGCGGGAAGAAGGCGGGTGGGCTGTCGAGGCGGACTTGCCCTTTCCGAAGGCGGCCTCGTGATCCGTGTGCTCGTCGCGGACGATCAGCCCGTCGTCCGGACGGGGCTGCGGATGATCCTGGATGCGCACGCCGACATCGAGGTCGTCGGGGAGGCGGCCGACGGGGCCGAGGCGGTGCGCCTGGCGGGCGCGCTGCACCCGGACGTGGGCTTGTTCGACATCCGGATGCCGCTCCTCGACGGCATCGAAGCGACGCGGGTGCTCGCGGGTCCGGCGGTCGCCGATCCGCTCGCAATCGTCGTCATCACGACGTTCGACCTGGATGAGTGCGTGCACGCCGCGCTCCGGGCCGGAGCCCGCGGATTCCTGCTGAAGGACGCCGGACCCGCACTCCTGGCGTCGGCGGTGCGCGCGGCGGCGGACGGCGACGCCCTGATCGACCCAACGGTGACCGTGCGCCTGCTCGCTGCGTTCGCCACCGCCGAGCCCAGACGCCCGCGTACGCCCCGCGAACCGCTCACTCCGCGCGAGGAGCAGGTGCTCGCCGCGGTCGCGCGGGGCCGGACGAACGCAGAGATCGCCGCGGATCTGTTCGTGAGCCTGGGCACGGTCAAGGCGCACATCGCCGCGATCATGCTCAAACTCGATGCGCGCAACCGGGTCGAGGTCGCGATGTGGGCCTACGAGACCGGCCGGGTCTGAAAGCTCAGGACTCGATCGCCTCCACGATCTTCTCGTCGCCCTCGTTCACGGCCTTCACGACCGCGTCGTAATCGCCCTTGTCGATCGCCTTGTTGATCTTCTTGGTCGCCTGCTCGATCGCGTTGTCGATGCGGTCCAGGTACAGGTCGTCGACCACCGCGACGATCGCCGACGAACCCGGCGGCAGCCACTCCTCCACGTCGACGCCGATCTTCTTCTCCTCGTGGTGCTTCATGATCGCCCCGACCCCGGCACCGACACCGGCGCCGACGACACCGGCCAGCAGCAGGGGCGCGGCGAAGAGTCCGACCACCAGACCGCCGACAGCGCCGATCGCGGTGCCGCGCGAGACGAGATGCCCGCCGTGCTCGTTGACGGAGACCTTGCCGTCGGCATCCCGCGACATCACGACGGCCGCGGTGACCGAGACGTCATCGAGGGCCTTGATCGCCGAGAAGTCGGCTTTGGCGGCGGTCTCGTCGTCGTAGGCGGCGATCACCAGGGAGTAGTTGCGGTCGGTCATGGATGTGCTCCTTCGGTTGCGCTCAGTATCCACTGCCCGCCCCTCGCTCGGCCAGGGTTCTTGACGCCCGAAGTGTGAACGTCAGCGGAAATCGCGCGACCGGTGCCCGATCTCCACCCGCAGGTCTTCGAACCTCTCGGCGATGACGTTCGTCACTCCCTCGACCGAGCGCTCCAGCATCCCGCGCACGATCAGGGCGGGCGCATCGCGCACGACCCGGCGGAACTTGTTCCACACCCCCACCGAGCACACGATGTTCATGAGGCCGTGCTCGTCTTCGAGGTTGATGAACGTGATTCCGGATGCCGTCGCCGGCCGTTGCCGGTGCGTCACGAGTCCCGCCACCTCGATGCGCCTCCCGGGTTCGTGCGTGCGCAGCTCGTTCGAGGTGAGCACCCCGCGGGCGTCGAGCCCCGACCGGTAGTGCGTGAGCGGATGATCGTCGGTGGAGATGCCGGTCGCCCACAGATCGCTCGCGAGCCGCTCGTAGCTGGTCGGATCGGTGAACAGCGGCGGCTGCACGAACGCGAGCGAATCGGGCAGGAACTCGGCGCGGTCCTGCGCGGCGGTGCCGGCGAGCCAGATGCCCTCGCGCCGGCTGATGCCCAGGCACTCGAACGCCCCGGCGGTCGCGAGCGTCTCGAGCTGCGCCTGGGTGACCCCGGTGCGGCGCACGAGGTCGCGCAGGTCGCGGTAGTCGCCGCCGCTCTCGCGCTCGGCGACGATGCGCTCGGCGACCGCGGCCCCGATGCCCTTCACGGCGGCGAGGCCCAGGCGGACGGCGAACCGACCGTCACGCCGGTGCGCCGCGGACTCGTCGGGAGCGTCGATGTCGAAGTCGCCGACCGGGGGCTGAAGGCGGTGGGCGCAGGCGGTGAGCCCGGTGGGTGGTCTCGATACGCCGCCTTCGGCGGCTACTCGACCAGCGGGAGGGCCACCGTCGGCGTTTCGTCTCGCCTGCGGCTCGCTCAACGACCGGGCATCGACAGGCTCCAGCGTCGCCTCAGCGTTCGAGCGCAGCAGGTCGGGACGCAGCACCTGCACCCCGTGCCGGCGCGCGTCGGCGGTCAGCGTCGCGGGCGAGTAGAAGCCCATCGGCTGCGCGCGCAGCAGCCCCGCGAGGAACGCGGCGGGATAGTGCAGCTTGATCCACGAGCTCGCGTACACGAGCAGCCCGAACGACAGCGAATGCGACTCCGCGAAGCCGAAGTTCGCGAACGCCTGGATCCGCGCGTAGATGTCATCGGCCGCCTGGCCCACCAGGTTGTTTCGCGCCATGCCCTCGTAGAGCTTCTCCTTGAGCGATTCGATGCGCTCGATGCCGCGTTTGGACCCCATCGCACGACGCAGCAGGTCGGCATCCTCACCGGTGCACTCCCCCACGGCCATCGCCATCTGCATGAGCTGCTCCTGGAACACCGGGATGCCCAGCGTGCGCTCGAGCACCGGCACGAGCTTGGGGTGCGGGTAGGTGATCGGCTCGTACCCGAGCTTGCGTCGCACGAACGGGTGCACCGCGCCACCCTGGATCGGCCCCGGGCGGATGAGGGCGATCTCGACCACGAGGTCGTAGAACTTGCGCGGCTGCAGGCGGGGCAGCAGGCCCATCTGCGCGCGGGACTCCACCTGGAACACCCCGATCGAATCCGCACGGCACAGCATGTCGTAGACGGCCTTCTCCTCTTTCGGCAAGGTCGACAGCTCCCACCGCTCCCCCGTCGCCGCGTCGATCAGGTCGAAGCAGTACTGCAACGCGGCGAGCATGCCGAGACCGAGCAGATCGAACTTCACCAGCCCCATCCAGGCGGCGTCGTCCTTGTCCCACTGGATCACCGTGCGGTCCTGCATCCGCGCGTGCTCGATCGGCACGACCTCGCCCACGGGCCGGTCGGTGAGCACCATGCCGCCGGAGTGGATGCCGAGGTGCCGCGGAGCCTTCAGCAGCTCGGAGGCGTACTCGATCACCTGGTCGGGGATGTCGTGATCGGGTCCGCTCTCGAGCGTCGCCCCCCACCGCTCCACCTGCTTCGACCAGGCATCCTGCTGACCCGGCGAATGCCCGAGCGCCTTCGCCATGTCGCGCACCGCGTTCTTCGGCCGGTACTGGATGACGTTCGCCACCTGGGCCGCCCGCTCGCGCCCGTACTGCCCGTACACCCACTGGATGATCTCCTCGCGCCGGTCGGAGTCGAAGTCCACGTCGATGTCGGGCTCCTCATCGCGCAGCGACGAGAGGAACCGCTCGAACGGCAGCTGGTAGGCGATCGAGTCGACCGCGGTGATGTCGAGCAGGTAGCAGATCGCGCTGTTGGCCGCCGACCCCCTCCCCTGGCACAGGATGCCGCGCCGCCGTGCCTCCTGCACGATCCCGTGCACGATCAGGAAGTACCCGGGGAAGTCCTTCAGCTCGATGACCGCGAGCTCCTTCTCGATGCGCTCCCGGTTCTCCGGCGTGAGGTCGGGGTACTTGCGGGGAACCGCCTCCCACACGAGGTGCCGCAGCCACGACATCGGCGTGTGCCCCTCGGGCACCTTCTGCTTCGGCAGCGCGGGCTTCGCACGTCGCAGCGGAAAGGCGAGCTCCTCGGCGAGGGTCACGGTGCGGGCGACCGCGCCCGGATACCGGACGAACCGCTCCTGCATCTCCGCCCCCGAGCGCAGGTGCGCGCCGGCGTGCGCGGGCAGCCACCCGTCGAGCTCGTCGAGCCCGCGGTTCGCCCGCACCGCCGCGACCGCCGCCGCGAGCTGCTCGCGCTGCGGCACCGCGTAGTGCACGTTGTTGCTCGCGAGGATCGGCAGCCCGCGCTCGGCGGCGAGCGCCGCGAGCACGTCGTTGTCACGCGTGTCGCGAGGGCTGCCCTGGTCGATGAGCTCGACGTTGACGGCATCCCGGCCGAACAGGGCGAGAAGCTCGTCGAGAGCGGATGCCGCGGCATCCGGTCCCCCGTCGGCCAGTGCGCGCCGCACGGAGCCCTTGCGGCAGCCGGTGAGGATCGCCCAGTGCCCGCCGGACTGCGCGGCCAGCTCGTCGAGATCGTAGAGCGGCCTGCCCTTCTCGGCGCCGTTGAGCTGCGCGTGCGTGATCGCGGCCGCGAGCCGGTGGTAGCCCTCCTCACCGCGCGCGAGCACGAGCAGGTGGGATCCGGCCGGGTCGGGCTCGCCCTTCTGCGGCTTGGGCAGCTCGAGCGAGAGCTCAGCCCCGAACACGGTCTTCAGCTCCAGGGTCTCGGCCGCTTCGGCGAAGCGCACGATCCCGTAGAACCCGTCGTGATCGGTGACCGCGAGCGCGTGCAGCCCGAGTCGCTCGGCCTCCTCGGCGAGCTCTTCGGGAGAGGAGGCCCCGTCGAGGAACGAATACGTCGAGTGCGCGTGCAGCTCGGCGTACGGCACGGTGTCGGTCGGGCGGTCGATCGCCTGCGCGACGTAGGGTCCGCGCTTGCGCGACCACGCCGGACTGTCGCCGCCGTCGGCGTTGGACGGGACGTTCTCGGGGCGCCGCCGGTCGCTGAGGAGGCGCTCCATCTCCGACCACGGGACGGACGGGTTGTTGAAGCCCATCAGCGGCCTCCGGTTCTGCGGGACCACAGGCGTTTCGTCTCGCTCGCTGCGCTCGCTCGCTCAACGACCGGAGACTGGCCCCCGGTCGTTGAGCGAGCGAAGCGAGACGAAACGCCCGCCGGATGCAGAGCCATCAGTCGTACCGCGCCTCGGCGACCCACCGGTCGTCTTCGCACACGAGCAGCCACGCGGTGTGCTCGGCATCCACCACCTGGAAACGGTGCGCACGCCGGGCGCGCGCGGCATCCCACCCGCGCTCGATCACCGGCCACGGACCCGCCCATGCCTCGATCCCCCGCCGGCGGCCGCTCTCGCCGAGCATCGCGGGGGCCGCGGTCACGCGCCCCCGCTCGTCGATGCCGACGCCCCCGCCGCCCGCCGCGGTCACCTCGACCGGCACCGGCTCGGGGAACACCGTGCCCGGCAGCGGATCGGGCAGGCTCCCCGGCCACGGCCGTGCGCGCTCCTTGGCGAGCACGTCGGCGCCGCGCACCGCGCGGTCGCCCCAGGGCACGAGCACCTGCCGCTCGGTGAGCCACCGCCCGCCGCCGATCGCCGGCGTCACCACACCGCGATGCCCGAGCATCGCCTGCACGCGCGAGAGCGCATGGTGCACCTTCTCGTCGGTGCCCGAACCGAAGATCGCCGGGGCATGGTGGCGCGCGTCGTCGACCGCGGCCGGCTCGATCCGCACCTTCGCGACGCCGGAACGGAGCAGTGCTTTTTCCTGCCCCCCGCCTCCGGGCTCCCCCACAGCCTCCCCGAGCTGCCACCGCACCCGGTCGACGACGGATGCCGCATCGAACGATCCCGGATGCAGCCACACCCGCTCGCTGCGCTCACCCCGGTCGCCGGTCAGCTCGACCCGCAGTTCGGTGCACACCAGATCGAGCGCGCCGAGTCCCGCGATGAACGCGTCGGCGGCCATGCGCATTCCGAACGCCACTTGCTCGGCGATCTCGAGCGGCGGCTCGAACCCGACCTCACGGTGCAGTTCGGGCGGCGGCACCCGCGGCTCGACGGCCCGCGAATCGCGCCCCGACGACAGCGCATGCAGCCGGATGCCGCGCTCGCCGAACCGCTCGCGCACACGGTCCGACTCCATCGCGGCGAACGCGCCGAGGGTCTGCACGCCCAGGCGTGCGAGGAGCCCGGTGATCTCGGCTCCCTCGCCGGCGGAGGTCGAGGCGTCATCGAGCGCGGTGATCGGCAGCGGCGCGAGGAAGCCCTGCGCCCCGCCCGTGGGCACGAGGAAGACCGGCTCCGCAGCGGTCGAGCCGACCCGCGCCGCCTGCTCGGCGGTGAACGGCCCGTCGGCGATGCCCGCCCGCGCGCCTTCGAGCCCGAGCGCCCGCAGCGCGTCCAGCAGCACGTGCGCGGCTTCGGTCTCACCGCCGTAGTACCGGGCGGGTCCTCGGGCGCGCAGCGCGCACAGCCCGGGACGCACGATCTGCACGCCCGGCGCGTGCTCCTCGATGCTCGCCACGACCGGTGCGAACACCCGGTGATCGCGCACCGGGTCGGCCGCGATCACGGTCAGCTGCGGGCAGCGCGCCTGCGCGTCGCGTCGGCGCTGTCCGCGTCGCACGCCGTCTGCCCGCGCGGAGGCCGAGCACGCCACGACCGCACCGGCCGCGAGCACCGCGATCGGCACGGCGGGATCGAGCTGCTCGCTGCGAGAGGCATCGCGCAGGAGCGCGGTGACCGGCCAGTCGGGGAACCACAGCACGAGGCTGCGCACCGGCGCGCTGCTGCTGATGATGCCGGAGCGCATGTCAGCCCACCGCCTCGAGCGGCGCGTAGGCGGGCGTGGACTCCGGACGCAGGGGCACGAGCGCGCCGTCGGCGCCGGGGAGCAGCATCCGCCCCCGTCGGGGCACGGGCGTGCGGCGACTGGTCACCGTGACGGTGAGCTCGCGCGCGGCGAGGTAGCCGTGCCCGTCGCCCAGTCCCGACCAGTCGGGTTCGGCGACGGCGATGGATGCCTCGGCCTGCGCCCACGGACCCTGTACGAGCAGCACGGCGCCCCGGTCGCGCAGGCGGGCGGCCAGCCGCGCGATGTCTCCGTCGGCGGCACGGCCCACCGGGCGCACCGCGACCACCGGCAGCACTTCGGCGATCGTCGCGGTGACGGCCAGCCACCGGGTGCCCGGCTCGGGGATCAGCACGAGCCGCGACAGGTCGACCCCGGCGCGCTCGGCAGCTTCGGCGCCGAACTGCGGGATGCCGACCACTCCGCACCACGATCCGGTCTGCGACGGTGCGGCCAGGAGCGAGAAGAGCAGCGCCGAGGACGGGGCGACCGAATAGGTCGATCCGGGGCGCAGCCCGCCGCCGGGAAGCAGGGAGGCGATGCCGGGGACCACCGGAAGCACCGGAGCGTCGAGGCGCCGGCCCTGCACCCGTTCGACCTGGGCGCGGAGCCGGTGCAGGTCGCCCGATATGGTGGACGCTCCCGGTTGCACCTCAGTCTGCACAGCCGCCCTCACTCCCACAGGCTAGAACAGATGTTCTAGTGCGTCAACGTGTGAGGGAACGCTATCGCCGCCTTCCGACATCCTGAGGGCGAAAACCATGCAGGATGTTCGATTCTCATCCGTCACAGCAGCAACACGGTGTTCGGCTCCCTCGTGCGCTGGTAGGAAAGACCCATGAGAACGAGCGTGTTGATCGTGGGTGCCGGACCGACGGGCCTGACACTGGCGGCGGAACTGCAGCGTCGATCCGTGGATTGCATCCTCATCGACGCGCTCGACGGACCACTGTCGTGGGATCGTGCCACCATCGTCCACCCCCGCACGATGGAGCTCCTCTCGACGCTGGGGGCGAGTGACGAGCTCTTCGAGACCGGCGTGCACCAGCGGTTCATCGACATCTTCTCCGACGGCGAGCACCTGGGGCGCATGGACCTCGACGAGACCGACAGTCCGTTCGGCTTCAACGTCAACGTGTCGGAGGAGGTCACCGAGCGCACGCTGTCACGCCACCTGCGCGCGAACGGCGGCGCGGTGCGCTACGGACACCGCCTCACGGGACTCGAGCTCGCAGACGACCGGATCCTCGCGCGCATCACGCATGCCGGCGAGGAGTACGAGCTGGAAGCGGAGTGGATCATCGGCTGCGGCGGCCTGCACAGCCCGGTCCGCGAGTTCAGCGGCATCCCGTTCGAGGGCCACAGCATCGCCCAGTCGTGGGCCGTCGTCGATACGACCCTCGCCGACTGGCCGTTCGGACACGACACGAACTTCGCCTTCCTCGACCGCGATTCCGTGATCCTCACCCCGCTGCCCGACGACCGGTGGCGCGCCTACATCCGGCCGACCTCCGACACCTCGGATCTCATCGAGGACGCCGGGACGGTCATCCGCCGGTACGCACCGCAAGCGACCCTGACCGACAACGCCAACCCGACCCGCTTCCACTGCCACACCAAGGTCGCCTCCTCCTACCGGCGCGGGCGCGCACTGCTCGCCGGCGATGCCGCACATGTCTGCTCCCCCTCGCAAGGGCACGGCATGAACAGCGGCATCCAGGACGCACTCAACCTCGCCTGGAAGCTCGCGCTGGTCTGTCGCGGGGATGCCGATCCCCGCCTGCTGGACTCGTACGAGGCCGAGAGACGTCCGGTCGCGCTCGCGATCACGAGTTCGGGTGACGGCTTCGAGACGATGCAGACGCTCACGGACGATCAGGCGCGGACCGAGCGGGATGCCGCGCTGCGCGCCACGTTCGCGGACGCGCAGGCGCGCCACCAGGAGATCCTCGGCGAGGCGGAGCTGGACATCACGTACGCGGGGTCGCCGATCATCGTCCCGTCACCCGACGCGCCGAGGGGCGTGCAGTCCGGTGAGCGACTCCCCGCAGCGATCGGCCTGTACCCCCTCATCGGGCCGACGCACACGGCGATCGTGATCGGTCAGGCCTCGGCTCCGGTCGAGGAGACCGCCTCCGCCGTGCGTGACGCCTTCGCGAGCGAGATCGACACGGTCCTCTCACTGGCACTCGATGACCCGGCCGTGGTCGATCCCGACGTGCGGGATGCCGCCGCACAGGTGCTCGACGACTCCGCCGTGACGCTCCTCGTCGTCCGGCCCGACGGCCACATCGGCGTCCGATCCGATGCCGCGGATCTCGACGCGGTCCGCTCCTACCTCGAACTGGTACGCGCCGGAGGCCGCTGAGCGGTCATCCGGTCATCTCGGCGGTCGTCGCGATCTGCGCGAAGCCGCCCGCCTGCAGGTCGAGCGCCGTGGTCGCCATGAGCTCGTCCGCGGTGCGGGTGATCACCCCGAGGCCGGCGACGTCGGCCTGCAGATCGAACGTGCGCGTCGCATCGAGCACCACGGTGACGTCGTAGCCGAGGTTGCCGCCCATTCGCGCGGTCGTCTCGACGCACATGTTCGTCTGGATGCCGCACACCACGATCTCGCGGATGCCGCGCTCGCCGAGCCACGCGTGCAGGTCGGGCTCGCCGTAGAACGCCGAGTTGACGTTCTTGGTCACGAGCACCGCCGGTGACACCGCGGCGACGGCATCCACGAGTTCGTTCCCGGTGTTGTCGGGGTGCAGCGGCGAATGCGGTGAGGTCGAGTCATGCCGCACGACGACGATCGGCTCGCCCGCCCCGGCGAATGCGTCGATCAGTGCGGCGACGTTGCGCTCGCAGTCCGGATTCGTCGTCGGCCCCCAGAAGTCGAGGTCGTCGAACGCGCGCTGCATGTCGATCACGAGAAGAGCCCGGGTCATGTCCCCATCCCACCATGCCGGGTGCGTCCGGCGGGGGGTCATGTCAGACAGATGGCAGAAACGGATGCCGTCTTCGACCGTTTCGCTGACATCCGCGCGCCGATCTCCTGACAAGCGCGGGTGGCAACAGGCTCAGCGCGCGCGCCCGACCACCGCCAGCCGCCCCGTGATCGGGCTCCCCACGTCCACCGCCGCGCGCACCGCCGGCCGCTGCTTCGCCGGCACCAGCGACCCGAGCGCGATCCCCCCCAGCACCAGCACGAGACCCACGGCCTGCGGCATCCCGAACGCCTCACCGGCGAGCGCGACGCCGAGCACGACGCCGGTCACCGGGTTGAGCAGCCCGACCACGCCGACGACGCCGGCGGGCAGATGCCGCAGCCCCGCGAACCACGCGACGTACGCCACGGCGGTCGCGATGAGCGTCAGATAGACGAATCCGATCGCCGAGGTCGGCGTGAGTGCGGGCGGCGCGCCCTCGACCAGGAGCGCGACCGGCACGAGCATCAGCGAGCCGCCCACGAGCTGCCACGACGACATCGTGACCGCCGGCACGTCCGACCCCCACTTCACCGTGAGGATGTATCCGAACGACGACGCGACCATCGCGCCGAGCGATGCCCCCACACCCCACAGATCGACCGGTCCTCCCCCGAGGCCCAGCATGATGCCCACGCCGACGAGCCCGACTGTCGCGCCGATCACGGCGATCACACGCGGTCGCTGGCGCAGCATGGCCCACGCGAGCAGCAGCATCACGAGCGCCGAGGTCGACATGAGCGTGGCGGCCAGGCTCGAGGGCAGGCGCTGGCCGGCGACGTAGATGAGGACGAAGAACCCGCCGACGTTCAGCGCACCGAGCACGAGGCTGCGCCACCACCAGGCTCCGGTGGGCAGCCGACGTGAGATCGCGAGGAGAAGGAGTCCGGCCGGCAGCGCTCGCAGCAGCGCACCCCACAGCGGCGCGTCCTCCGGCAGCAGCTGCCTGGTCACCACGTAGCTGCTCCCCCACGCGATCGGGGCGATCGCAGTGACGAGGATCCACAGCATCCGGCGCGACTTATCTTCCATGGAAGACAGTTTATCTTACCGGCAAGATAATCTCGACCCATGGATGCCTCTCCCGACCGAGTCGCCCGGATCCAGGCGGAGTGGCGACGCGAACTGCCGGACCTGGATCCCTCTCCTCAGGGCGTGATCGGGCGACTGCACCGGGTCGCCGCGCTGCTGACCGAAGAGCTCACCGCCGTGTACGGACGCTTCGGGCTCAGCGAGGGCGAGTTCGACCTGCTGGCCTCGCTCCGACGCGCCGGCGAACCGTACGCGCGCGCCGCCGGCGAGCTCGCCGACCACACGATGGTGACCTCCGGCGGCCTCACCAAGCGCGTCGACCGCCTCGTGGCGCGGGGTCTGGTCGAGCGCCGCGCCGGCTCCCCCGACGCGCGTCAGCGCATCATCGCCCTCACGCCCGAGGGACGCAGAGCGATCGACGAGGCGTTCGCGGCGCACATGGCCAACGAACACCGCCTGATCGACGACCTCGGACGAGCGGATGCCGCCCGGCTCGAACTGATCCTCGAGCGGTGGCTGCGCGTGCTCGGCGACGACTGAGCGCGGCTCAGGCGGCGAGCGCCAGGTACGGCTCCCAGCACGGGTCGGTGCGGTCGGTGCCGCGCACGGTCCACTGCACGCCGCGCGGCGGCCGCGGAGTGATGCGCAGATCCCACGACATCTCCTGCGGCGTGCGGTCGCCCTTGACGTTGTTGCACCGCAGGCAGCAGGCGACGAGGTTCTCCCAGGTGTCCTTGCCACCGCGCGAGCGGGGCAGGATGTGGTCGATCGTCGAGGCGGCCTTGCCGCAGTATCCGCAGCGGTGCGCGTCGCGGCGGAGCACGCCGCGTCGGGTCACCGGTACGTGACGGCTTCCCGGAACGCGCACGTACCGGGTCAGGAGGATGACAGCGGGGCGTTCGTACGCCGCCCGCGTCCCCCACACGGGTTCCCCGTCGACGTGTTCCACGACGACGGCCTTCTCATTCATCACGAGCACGATCGCCCGCTTGAACGACACGACTGCAAGCGGTTCGTAGCCCGCGTTGAGCACCAGAGTGCGCATTCCTCATCCTCCCGAACGGCCGGGACGGCTTCCCGGTGATTCGACTGCGACGAACACGGTCGCGCAGAGGGCAAGAAAAAAGGCGCTGTCTACAGACAGCGCCCTGGCGCCACGGCGAAGCCGCGGCAACCCGTCGTGCAATGCCGAAGGACGTGGCGTCCCAGAGCATCCATGGTTCGGATGCGTGGTGTGCGGTCCATCAGCTCCCCTCCGCTTCAGTGAGCGTCGGGTTCAGGCTAACGCACGCCGAGCGCGCGAGGGCCGTAGGCGCCGGTGAACGCCCGGAGGCGTGTCGGCGAACGCCGGTGCAGGTGGTGCGTCAGCCCGCGTTGGACTGAAGCCACGCCCACGGGTCGACGACGCCACCGTTGATGTGGATCTCGAAGTGCACGTGGCACGCCGTCGAGCTGCCGGTGCTGCCGACGAAGCCGATCAGCTGTCCGGCTCCGACCGACTGGCCGACCTCGACCTGACGCGAGCCGTAGGTCATGTGCCCGTAGAGGCTGTTGACCTGCTGACCGCCGAGCACGTGGTCGATCGTGATCGCGACGCCGTAGCCGCCGTAGCTCTCCTGCGAGACGCGCACGACGCCGGCGGCGGTGGCGTAGATGGGCTCACCGCACGACGCGAGCAGGTCGACTCCCTGGTGGTAGCCGGAATCCCACAGGCCGCGGCCGAGGGTGAAGTTGAGGATCGGCCAGCGCACTTCGCCGGAGCCCGGAGAGACGAGGCTGATGTTCGCGCCCGTGCCGCCGGAAGCGGTGGAGGCGACGCGTGCGCGCTCTGCAGCGGCGGCCGCGGCGGCCTCTTCGTCCTTCTTCTTCTGGATCTCCTCCGCGGTCGTGGCCGAGTAGCTCTCACGAGCAAGCTCGGTGTTGGCGGAGTCGGACGCGACGACGAGGGACTGCGCATCGTCGGCGGCGACCTGCTGGAGGGTCACGGCATCCGACGTCGGGCGCCAGGCACCGTAGGCGGGGAGCGCGACGGTCGCGACGAGGCCGCCGACCATCGAGAGGATCACGAGGCTGCGGAGGGGTCCGCCTTTGCGCTTCGGGCCGCGCGAGGGCGCCGCGGCGCGCGGGGCCTTGACCTTCTTCTGCGGTCGCGTGCTCAGCTTCGCGGTCTGCGGGCGCGTCGTAGCGGTCGAACGTCCGCGGGCACGACGGGTGACGGTGGTCTCGTCGCTCTGGGGGGTCGCAGACGAATTTATCTCTTCAGCCAAAGTTCCTCCGGCGCCTCTGCGCCGGGGCGCTGGCTCGTCAGCATTCGATGTCGGGGCACGATATGCGGGCTTCTCCCCGCGCGGACGACGAACCGGTGAGGCAATCCGCGGGGTATCCGACGGCGGGCTTCTCGCCTGTGGACTCCATCACGCTACCGGAAGGTAACGAATAAGTCACGTTGAGGGGCTGGCAGAACCCTGGGCGTGTCGCGGCATCCGTCCGAAACGATTCACGCTCGGCGGTCCGGACTGCCGGATCAGTGCGGCGCGTCGACCAGGAAGATGTGCGAGGCGACCTCGACGGGGAGCTCGAGACCCTCGTCGTAGCCGTCCATCTGCACGAGCACGTAGCCCTCGTTGTAGCGGTAATCGCCCGACCCGCCGGGCATCACTCCGGCGCCCTTGAGCTGCTGGAGCAGCTCGGGGTCGACCTGCACGGGCTCGGCGAGCCGGCGCACCGTGCCGGTGATCGGGCCGCCGGTCTCGTTGAGCCGGCGCACGAGTCCCACGACGCCCTGCTCGAACTCCTTCGCGGGCACGTCGCCCAGCTGCGCGAGCCCCGGGATGGGGTTGCCGTACGGCGATTCGGTGGGGTGTCCGAGCAGCTCGACGAGCCGGCGCTCGACCTGCTCGCTCATCACGTGCTCCCAGCGGCAGGCCTCTTCGTGCACGTACGCCCAGTCCAGGCCGATCACGTCGGAGAGCAGGCGCTCGGCGAGCCGGTGCTTGCGCATCACGTCGACCGCCTTGCTGCGCCCGGCATCCGTCAGCTCGAGCGTGCGGTCGTCGGAGACCACGACCAGTCCGTCGCGCTCCATGCGTCCGACGGTCTGCGACACGGTGGGTCCGGAGTGGCCGAGGCGCTCGGAGATGCGCGCGCGCAGAGGCGTGATCGCCTCTTCCTCGAGCTCGAGGATCGTGCGCAGATACATCTCCGTCGTATCGATCAGATCGGTCATCATGCCTCGCAGACGCGGAAGATTTCGGGCAAGGCCAGCCTATCCAATGCCCCGGACCCCCCGGCGCGCACGGTCCCGAGGCACGTAACGCGACCGGGGGCTGCAAGGCGGCGACCGTAGAATCGAGGGATGCCGCACCTCGTGATCCCGAGTGACCTCCTGCCCGCCGACGGACGCTTCGGATGCGGCCCCTCCAAGGTGCGCGGTGCGCAGCTGGAGGCCCTGGTGACCCGCGGCGCATCGCTGCTCGGGACCTCGCACCGCCAGGCTCCGGTCAAGAGCCTCGTCGGCGACGTGCGGGCGCACCTGGCCGAGCTCTTCCGCGCACCCGAGGGCTACGAGGTGATCGTCGGCAACGGCGGATCGACCGCGTTCTGGGATGCCGCGGCCTTCGGTCTCATCGAGAACCGCAGCCAGAACCTCGTGTTCGGCGAGTTCGGCGGCAAGTTCGCCGCGGCCGCGAAGGCGCCCTGGCTGCAGGCACCGGATGTCCGCGACGTCGCCGCCGGCACCCGCACGGTCGCCGAGCCGGTCGAGGGCGTGGACGTGTACGCCTGGCCGCACAACGAGACCTCCACCGGAGTGTCCGCGCCGATCGCCCGGGTCGCGGGCGACCAGGGCGCGCTCACCGTGATCGACGCGACGAGCGCCGCGGGTGGCATCGACTTCTCGCTCGGTGAGGCGGATGTCTACTACTTCGCCCCGCAGAAGAACCTCGGCTCCGACGGCGGGCTGTGGTTCGCTCTTGCCTCGCCCGCCGCGATCGAGCGGATCGAGCGGGTGGCGGCATCCGGTCGGTACATCCCGGAGTTCCTCAGCCTGAAGAACGCGCTGGACAACTCGCGTCTGCAGCAGACGCTCAACACCCCCGCGCTGACGACGCTGTTCCTTCTCGACGAGCAGCTGCAGTGGATCCTCGGCAACGGCGGACTCGCGTGGGCCGACGCGCGCACGCGCGAGTCGTCGGGCGCGCTGTACGCCTGGGCCGAGGCATCCGAGGTGGCGACCCCGTTCGTGGCCGACCCGGCCGACCGCTCCCCCGTGGTCGTGACGATCGACTTCGACGACTCGGTGGATGCCGCGGCCGTCGCCAAGACCCTGCGCGCGAACGGCATCGTCGACACCGAGCCCTACCGCAAACTCGGCCGCAACCAGTTGCGCGTGGCGACGTTCGTCTCGATCGAGCCCGACGACGTGCGCCAGCTGATCCGCAGCATCGACTTCACCCTCGCGAACTCGTAGAGCGCGCAGGCGCGTTGTCGGAGAACTGACAACTCTGTAAGTTGACGATCGATCACGTGCGTCGAAACGAGGATCCGATGTCAGCGGACACCCCCGAGACCCCGGCTGCCGGCCCAGACCGTGCGCGCCGGCAGCACTCGGCGACGGCGGAGCGGCGCGAGGCCGTGCTGCGCGCCGCGATGAGCGTGTTCGGCCAGCGCGGCTACAACAAGGGCGGACTCGTCGAGATCGCCGAGCAGGCGGGCATGACCCACGCGGGTGTGCTGCACCACTTCGGCAGCAAAGAGGCGCTGCTGGTCGCGATGCTGCAGTACCGCGACGGCGAGGAGGCCGCGGGCGTGCCCGGGCGCGCGCAGACCGAGGGTCCGGCGTTCCTCGGGCACATGCTCGACACGGTCACCGAGAACACCACGCGGCCCGGGGTGGTGCAGACATACACCGTGCTCTCGGCCGAATCGGTCACCGAGGCGCACCCGGCGCAGCCGTATTTCCGGGGGCGACTCGCGGTGCTGCGCGACAAGATCGCCGGCGTGCTCGCCGAGGTCAGCGGGCGGGATGCCGATGACCAGGACGTGCGCGACGACGCCTCGGCCCTCATCGCCCTCATGGACGGCCTGCAGGTGCAGTGGCTGCTGGATCCAGATGCCGTGGACATGCCCCGGATCGTCGAGAAGGTCATGGACGAGCTCGTGGACCGCCTGAGCACCGGGGCGGCTGCTCCGCCGTTCCCGCGCCCCGCCGCCGACGGCTAGCGCGTCGTCGTCGCGGGAGACCGGGGATTCCGCCGAAGCGCGGCGGCAGGCCACCCGGTCTCGGCAGGAGCCCTGGTCTCGGTGTCAGGACTCCGGGTCGTCGGGGTCGGGGTCGTCGTCGGCGTCGGGATCGATGTCGGCGAGCTCGTCGATGTCGACACCGTCGACGTCGCCCGAGTGCAGGATCGGCGAGGCGTCCTCGTCGAAGTCCGCGGCGTCGAGGTCGTCGACATCATCGTCGTCCTCGTCTTCTTCGTCCTCGTCGTCGGTCGCGCGGCCCTCGGCGGCGAGCGCCGCCTGCGCGGCGTGGTACTCCGCGAGGCGCTCGGCCCACGGGAGCCACTCGGGCGCGGTCAGCGCCCCCTCACCGGGAAGCAGCTCGACCTCGAGCACCGTGGGCTCGGCATCCGCCATCTGGGCGAGCGCGACGGTCCAGAACCATCCCGGGTAGCCGGGCATGCGGTTCTCGTACCGCAGCGTCAGCACGCCGTCATCGGAGACCGTTGCGCTGCTGGGGTCGCCGATCGTCGACTCGGGCGTGATCTCGCAGAGCGCGGCGAGCGCCAGGATGCGGGCGACGGTCTCGTCGATCGGCGCCGGCGCCTCGGTCGCGGCATCCGTCGTGACGACGTCGTCCGCACCCTCGACGATGTCCGCCGCCTCGGCTGTCTCCGCCGGCTCGACGTCAGGCGTCGAAGTCATCCGCGACCTTGCGCAGCACCGCGGCGACCTTCTTGCCGTGGGCGCCGCTGGGGTAGCGGCCGCGGCGGAGGTCTCCGCCGATGCCGTCGAGCAGCTTGACGAGGTCTTCGACGATGATCGCCATGTCATCGGCGGGCTTGCGCTGCGCCTTCGAGAGGCTCGGCGGCGCCTCGAGCACGCGCACCGAAAGGGCCTGGAGGCCCTTCTTGCCGTCGGCGACGCCGAACTCCAGCCGCGTTCCGGGCTTGAGCCCCGCGGTTCCCGGAGGCAGGGCCGTGGCGTGCAGGAAGACGTCCTGGCCGTCATCGGATGCGATGAAGCCGAACCCCTTCTCCTCGTCGTAGAACCTGACCTTGCCGGTGGGCATGGGAACCTCGCTGGATCGTGCGCCTCGCTTCGCGGGCACGGTGAATGGAAGGATCGATCGACCCCACCATCCAGCCTACAGACGAAACCTGCCGGGGCCTTGACAACGGATAGGCTGGCCCCGATGAGCACGCGCACCCCCGGCGAGGACGTTCCGATCCGTCGCCTCGACCGCATCCTGGCGTTCATGTCGCTCGGTCTGCTGCTTCTGTCGATCCTGTGCTTCTTCTCGATCATGATCGGCTCGGCCAGCGGCGTCGACTTCAGCACGGGCGTCTGGCCGGTCATCGGACTCGTGGTCTACATCGCGCCGATCGTCGCGTTCGCCCTGCTCCTGATCGTGCTGATCATGACTTTCGTGCGAAGGGCGCGAGCCAACCGAGGCGACTGAATGGTCTCCGACGAGCGCGCACTCGCCACCCGGTTGGCTTCGACCGACGATGCCGCGCTCGCGCGCACGTTCGAGGGCCGCAGCGTGTCTGCGTCGGCCGGGTGGCGCGACTTCTTCGACGCGGCAGCCGCGCTGCTGGATGCCGCCTCGATCGAGCGGGCGCTGACCCGCCTGCCGCGCACCGCGCTCGTCGCCCTGGCCGACGCTGCAGAGTCGGATGCGGCGGTGGCGGCATCCGATCGCGCCGGGCTGGACCGGCTCGCACTCGTGGACAGCGACGGCCGGCTCTACAGCGCGGTCGCGGTCGCGGTGCGCGCGGCGGCAACAGCGCAGCCCGATGCCTTCCGGTCGCAGCCGGCCGCTCCCCCGGCGGAGGAGGCCGACGAGTCCGACGCGGCGATCGCGGCCGAGCGCGCCTTCTCGACCGTCGGCGCGCTGGCCGACGTGCTCGTCGCAGCCCTGCACACTCCCCTCGTGCGCACCGGTGCGGGCGTCGTGAGCGCGGCGGATCGCCGACGGTTGACGGATGCCGGGGCCCTCACCGACACCGACGACCTGGACGACCTGATCGCGGCGGCCGACGCCGCAGGACTGGTCGCGGCGCGCGAGCGCGAGTGGATCGTCACCGACGCCGGTGTCGAGTGGCTCGAGGCCTCGACCGCCCTGCGCTGGGAAGCCGTGGCCGAAGGGCTGCGCAGCGCTCTGCCGGCGGGGCTGCGCACGGCGGACGGCGGCTTCCGCACGCCGGAGGACTGGGCAGGCGCCTACCCCCTGAGCCCCGAGTGGACCGACCGTGCCGCGATGCTGCGGCGCATCGGGCACGCGTGGGGGCTGTTGACGCCATCCGGCGCCGAGCCGTCGTGGGTCGCGCCGCTGACGACGGGCGGAGACGCCGACCTCGAGTCCCTGGCCGCTCATCTGCCCGCCGAGATCGACCGCGTGTACCTGCAGGCCGACCTCACCGCGATCGCGCCGGGTCCGCTCGCGCCCGCGCTGGATCTGAGGCTGCGCACGATCGCCCTGCGCGAGTCGCGCGCGCAGGCCTCGACGTACCGCTTCAGCGCGGCGTCACTGGCCGCCGGCATCACGGAGGGCGAGAGCGCCGAGTCGATCCGCCGGTTCCTGAGCGGGATCTCGCTCACCGGCATCCCGCAGCCGCTGGACTACCTGATCGAGAGCACTGCCGCGCGGCATGGGCTCGTGCGGGTGCGCGACGATCCGGCATCCGGTCGTACGCGCGTCGAGGCGACCGACGCGTCGCTGCGCGAGACGATGCTCGTCGACCAGACCCTGCGCCCGCTCGGCTTCGTGCGCGACGGCGACGACCTGCTCTCGCGGGTCGCGCGCGACGCGGTGTACTGGTCGCTCGTGGACGCGCGGTACCCGGTGGTCGCGCTCGACCGGGCGGGGGCCCCCGAGTCGCTGAGCAGGCGCACGCGGGCGGCGGGCGGCGACACATCCGACGACCCCCTCGGCGGCTACGCGCGACTGATCGGCGAGCTGCGGGCCGGGCACGAGAGCGATGCGGATGCCGCGTGGCTCGGGCGCGAGCTCGAGCAGGCGGTGCGGGCGAAGTCGGCGATCGTCGTGGTCGTGCGGATGCCGGACGGCTCGGAGCGCGCGCTCACGCTCGAGGCCTCAGGTCTCGGCGGGGGCCGGCTGCGCGGGCGCGACCGGGGCGCGGATGTCGAGCGCACCCTTCCGGTCTCGAGCATCCTGAGCGTGCGTCCGGCGAACTGACCGCCTGCCGTGTCGCCGAGACGACGCAGAGTGGTGCGCGAGCCGGGGCGAGGCGACGTTTCGCGTCCTCTCGACCGCCGACCAGCGGATGCATCCCGGCGGCACGAGCCGCGGCGCCCAGCCGCCGACTAGGCTGGATCCCTATGGCTGACGGCCCTCTCATCGTGCAGAGCGACCGGACTGTGCTGCTGGAAGTCGCACACCCGGACGCGGAATCGGCGCGCCACGAGCTCGCCATCTTCGCGGAGCTCGAGCGCGCGCCCGAGCACATCCACACGTATCGCATCACGCGGCTCGGGCTGTGGAACGCCCGCGCCGCGGGGCACGATGCCGACGACATGCTCTCCACCCTCGACCGGTGGTCGCGGTTCCCGGTGCCCCCGTCGGTGTCGATCGACATCCGCGAGACGGTCGGCCGCTACGGGCGGCTCGTGATCGAGCGCAACGACGAGGGCGAACTGCTGCTGACGGCGACCGACACCGCGGTGCTCACCGAAGTGTCGCGCAACAAGCGCATCCAGCCCCTTCTGGTCGGGCATCCCACTCCCCAGTCGTTCGTGATCGACGCGTGGGCCCGCGGCCACATCAAGCAGGAGCTGCTGAAGATCGGCTGGCCGGCCGAGGACCTCGCCGGCTACACCCCTGGCACGCCGCATCCGATCGACCTCGACGAGGACGGGTGGTCGCTGCGCCCGTACCAGCGCAAGGCCGTCGACATCTTCACCGACGGCGGCTCCGGCGTGGTGGTGCTGCCGTGCGGTGCGGGCAAGACGCTGGTGGGCGCCGCCGCGATGGCCGACACGAAGACCACGACCCTCATCCTCGTGACGAACACCGTCAGCGCGCGGCAGTGGCGCGACGAGCTGCTCAAGCGCACATCGCTCACGGCCGAGGAGATCGGCGAGTACTCCGGGCAGGTCAAGGAGATCAAGCCGGTCACGATCGCGACCTACCAGATCCTCACGGCCAAGCGCGGCGGACAGTATGCGCACCTCGCGCTGCTGGACGCCCTGGACTGGGGCCTGATCGTCTACGACGAGGTGCACCTGCTGCCCGCGCCCGTGTTCAAGCTCACGGCCGACCTGCAGGCGCGGCGCCGGCTCGGACTCACCGCGACCCTCGTGCGCGAAGACGGCCGTGAGGGCGACGTCTTCAGCCTGATCGGCCCCAAGCGGTTCGATGCGCCGTGGAAGGAGATCGAGGCTCAGGGCTTCATCTCCCCGGCCGCCTGCTACGAAGTGCGCGTCGACCTGCCGGCCGGCGAGCGCCTCGAGTACGCCGCGGCGGCCGACGACGAGCGCTACCGGCTCGCGGCGACCGCGCACGCCAAGATCGGCGTCGTGCGGCAGCTCGTCGAGCGGCACGCGGGCGAGCGCATCCTCGTGATCGGGCAGTACCTCGATCAGATCGACATCCTCGCCGAGGCCCTCGATGCGCCGCAGATCACCGGTGCGACGCCGGTCGACGAGCGGGAGCGGCTGTATCAGGAGTTCCGCGAGGGAGAGATCTCTCTGCTCGTGGTCTCGAAGGTCGCGAACTTCTCGATCGACCTCCCCGAGGCGTCGGTCGCGATCCAGGTGTCGGGCTCGTTCGGCTCGCGCCAGGAAGAGGCACAGCGACTCGGTCGCCTCCTTCGCCCGAAGGAATCCGGTCACACGGCGAGCTTCTACACGCTGATCGCGCGTGACACCGTCGACCAGGACTTCGCCCAGAACCGTCAGCGGTTCCTCGCCGAGCAGGGGTACAGCTACACGATCCTGGATGCCGACCGCATCGCGGCCTGAGTCACGAGCTGGGCGATCACCATCACGGCGCCGACGACGAGGTAGGCCGTCGTGATCGGGTCGAGGCCGAACACCGACGGCCCCACGAACACGACCGCGATCGGGATCCAGACCACCCACCACGCCCACTGCTCGCGGGCGCGGTAGGGGACCATCAGCACGACCAGTGTCACGAGGTTCAGCGCGGCCGCAGTCAGGAACAGGGCCCGCTCGTCGCCCGACGTGGCGACGAGCGTCGCAGCGACGACGTGATTGAGTGCCGGCAGCGCCGTGAGGATCACCAGCACCCACCAGCCGATCCGGAACATCGCCGTCAGCTCTCGGGCAGCCCGAGGAAGGCACGGATCCGCGCCGTCACCCCCGCGGGATTGTCGTCCACGAGGTAGTGCGCGCCGCCCGGGACGAACTCGACCGTCGTGTTCGGCGCATCCTCCGGCGAAACCTGCAGCGCATCGCGCGGCAGGAGCGCGTCGTCGGCGCCGAAGAGGATCAGCGTGCGCGTGGTCAGCATCCGCCCCCGGTAGGTTCCGCGGATCGCCTTCGCGAATCCGGGGAGGATCACGCCGCGGTACAGCTTCGAGGCCGCCCGGGCGTGCGCCGGATCCCGGAGGGCGGCGACGTACGCCTCGACGTCGTCGGGCCGCATCGGCTTCGTCTCGAACGCGCCCAGGATCCAGTGCGCGAGGCGCTGCCGGCCGCGGGACAGCAGCCGGGGCCCGAGAACCGGGGTCGCGATCGCCCACTGGAACCACAGATGAGGCAGCGCGCGCATCAGGGCTCCGGCGAGCGTCGGCGTCATCCGCAGGTACGGCGCCGGCACCGCGATCGCGACGTACTCGGTGAAGCGCTCGGGATGATTGAGGCACAGGTCGAAGCCGACGATCGCACCCCAGTCGTGGGCGATGAGCGATGCGCGGTCGATCTCGAGCGCATCCATCAGCGCGATGACGTCGGACTGGATCGTCGCGGAGTCGTAGCCGCTCGCGGGGGCGTCGGTCTGCCCGGCGCCGCGCAGGTCGGGCGCGACGATGCGGCGATCCCTCGCCAGATCGTCCATGACCGGTGCGAACTCCCGGCCGCTTTGAGGAAAGCCGTGGAGCATCAGCACCGCCGGGCCCGATCCGGCCTCGCGCACGTGCATCGAGAGTCCCGGCAGCGATACCGCACGCTGACGGAGGGTGCCGGCATCCCGTCGCTCGTCCATGCCGCGAGAATACTACGTTCATAGTGTCGTGTCACTACTTTCGTAGTAGATCGATCGCGGTTATCGTCGGAGGGTGGCCGGAACCCGTGATCGCGCACTGGATGCGGCGCTCGCGCTCGTGGGAGAGCAGGGGATCCGCGCGCTGACCCATGCCCGCGTCGACGAGCGGGCGGGGCTGCCGAAAGGGTCGACCTCGAACTGGTTCCGCACGAGGGACTCGCTCGTGGCCGGCGTGGCGAACCGGCTCGCGGAGAGCGAGCGCGCCGACTTCTCCGCCCAGAAGATGCCGCCGATCGACTCGCCCGAGCAGCTGGTCGATGCGCTCACCGGGATGATCGAGCTGCAGACCGGCCCGTTCGGAGCCCGCACGCGGGCGCGCTACGCGATCTTCCTCGAGAGCGCGGGCGATGACGAGCTCCTGGCTCCCCTGCTCGTGCAGCGCCGGTTGTACGTCGAGTGGACCGCCGCGCTCCTGCGCGGCGTCGGCGCGCCCGCACCCGACCAGGCGGCCCGCGCGCTGATGGCCGCCGGCGAAGGCCTCGTCTTCCACCGCCTGACCGTCGATCCGGACGCCGAGATCCGCCCCGTCATCGAGCGGGCCGTGCGCGCGAGCATGTCCTGATCGGATGCCGCTCCGGCCGATATCCAGACACCGCATGGATTGCCTGGCCATAATGAGGGCATGACCGCTCCTCGTATCCTCGTTGTGGACGACGAACCGAACATCCGCGACCTGCTCATCACGAGCCTGCGCTTCGCCGGATTCCAGGTGCGCGCCGTCTCGAACGGCGCTCAGACGATCTCGGCCGTCCTCGAGGAGGAGCCCGACCTCATCATCCTCGACGTCATGCTCCCCGACATGAACGGGTTCAGCGTCACCAAGCGCCTGCGCGGCGCGGGCTACACCGCCCCGATCCTCTTCCTCACCGCGAAGGACGAGACCGAGGACAAGATCGCCGGGCTCAACGCAGGTGGCGACGACTACGTCACCAAGCCGTTCAGCCTCGACGAGATCGTGGCGCGCATCCAGGCGATCCTGCGCCGCACGATGCAGGCCGACGAAGAGTCCGTCATCCGGGCGGGCGAGCTCACGATGGACCAGGACACGCACGACGTGCTCGTCGGCGACGTCTCGATCGACCTGAGCCCCACCGAGTTCAAGCTCCTGCGCTACCTGATGCTCAACCCGAACCGGGTGCTGTCCAAGGCGCAGATCCTCGATCACGTGTGGGAGTACGACTTCAACGGCGACGCCGGCATCGTGGAGAGCTACATCTCCTACCTCCGCCGCAAGATCGACCCGCACTCCTCGGAGGCCCTCATCCAGACCAAGCGCGGCTTCGGCTACATGCTCAAGGCCGGCAAGACCGCCTGACGCGGTCCCTGATCCGAGGGGATCGCTCTTCTGCACGAGAAGCGCCTGAAGAAGACGGATGCGGTCACCCGGTGGTGGCGCGGCATCAGCCTGCGCGGCAAGGTCACCGGCGTCACGGTCACCCTGCTCGCGGTCGGGCTGATCGTCGCGGGCCTGGGCACCGCGATCTTCCTGCGCAACTCGCTCGTCTCCAGCGTCGCCGCGCAGGCCGAGCAGCTCGCGCCCACCGATCTGGCGAGCAGCTTCTTCGACATCTCGGTCACGACGACGGGCGTGGAGTTCTACGAGAAGGATCAGGTCCCCTCCACGTCGTACTTCGTCGCGATCTACGACAACACCGGAGTCCTGCGCGCCTCGGCCGGCGGTTCGGGCTCGCCGGGGCCGGTGTTCCCGGACGAGCTGACCCCCCTCGCCGTGACGATCAAGGGCACCTCGGCGTTCCCGCTCGAGAGCGCGTCCGGCGGCGCGGGATACCTCGCGAGCGTCGATACGTACCAGGTGGAAGGCTACCCCGACCTCTACAGCCAGCTCGTCGCGTTCCCGATCGCACCGCAGAACCAGGTCGTCGCGCAGTACATCGGCATCTACGGCATCCTCGCGGTGATCATCCTGATCGCGAGCGCGTTCCTCACCCGGTGGCTGGTCACCCTGACCTTCCGCAGCATGGGCCAGGTCGAATCGACCGCGGCGGCGATCGCGGCGGGCGACTTCAGCCAGCGCCTCACCGACATCGAGCCGATGACGACCGAGGTTGGCAGACTCAAAGCCGCGATCAACGCGATGCTCGGCCGCGTGGATGCCGCGCTCTCGCAGCGCGACGCGTCGGTGCGTCAGATGCGCCGGTTCATCGGCGATGCGAGCCACGAGCTGCGCACACCGCTCGTGACGGTGCGCGGGTATGCGGAGCTGTACCGCATGGGCGCGATCTCGGGAGATGACGACGTCGCGCAGGCGATGGACCGCATCGAGAAGGAAGCGATGCGCATGGGCGTGCTGGTCGAGGACCTGCTCGCCCTCGCGCGTCTGGACGAGCGCAGGGACGTCGTCATCGGGCCGGTCGACCTGCGGCCGATCGCGCGGGATGCCGCCCTCGACGTGCGTGCGACCTCGCCGCTGCGCTCGGTGAGCGTCACGGACACGACCATCGAGGAGCCTCCCCCGCCACCGTCACCCGCCGAGCAGGCGCCCGAGCCCGATGCCGATGCCACGGCGCGTCGTCGCGGCGGACCGCCGACCTCCGCGGTCGCGCGGGTCGGCGGGGGCGCGCTGTCGCTCCTGCGCCGCAAGCCGCGGCCGGTGCCCGCCGTGCAGGCATCCGCGGCGGGTGAACTGCCGCCCGTGATGCCGGTCGAGGTGCCCGCGATCACCAGCGCCACCCCGCCGATCGTGCTGGGAGACGAGAACCGCGTGCGCCAGGTGGTCGCGAACCTGCTCGGCAACGCGCGCCGGTTCACGTCCGATGATTCGCCGATCGACCTGCGGATCGGGGTCGATTCCGAGGCCGGCATGGGCTGGATCGAGGTCGCCGACCACGGTGAAGGCATCCCGGAGCAGATCCGCGACAAGATCTTCCAGCGGTTCTGGCGCGCCGACACGTCCCGCGCGCGCGAGACCGGCGGCACCGGCCTCGGCCTGTCGATCGTCGCGTCGATCGTCGAGGCGCTGCACGGTTCGGTCACGGTCGAGGAGACGCCCGGCGGAGGCGCGACCTTCCGCGTCGCCCTGCCGCTCGCGCAGGAGCGGGACGCGTCGGAGCATCTGCTCATCGAGACGCAGCCGCTGCCACGGCTGGAGCTGCCGCCCGACTGACGGCCGCTCCTCCCCAGGCATGCCCGGAGGCCTCGGTCTCCCCACGTCGAACCCGGGCACGGATGGCGCACCCTCGGCCGCTTCTAGCGTGGAGCTCCACCCACGATCAAGGAGCATCCATGGCCGTCTTCTCCGTCGACAGCGACGCCGTCCTCTCCACCACGACCGCCGTGCGCGGCACGATCGACCGCATCCAGGGCGAGACGCAGGCGATGCTCACGCAGCTCACGCAGCTGCAGGCGAGCTGGACCGGGAGCGCAGCGATCGCATTCCAGGGTGTGATCGACCAGTGGCGGGCCACGCAGCGGCAGGTCGAGGACTCGCTCGCCGGCATCAACACCGCTCTGGCCGCGGCGGGGCGGCAGTACGCGGATGCCGAGCAGGCGACCACGAGCCTGTTCCGCTGACCGACCCCGCACGCAGAAGGGCCCCTCCCGGAGGAGGGGCCCTTCTGTGCGTTCAGTGTCGCGAAGACTTCTGGATCAGAAGTCCATGCCACCCGTCGGGTCGCCGGCCGGAGCCGCCGCCTTCTCGGGCTTGTCGGCCACGACGGCCTCGGTGGTCAGGAACAGCGCGGCGATCGACGCGGCGTTCTGCAGCGCGGAGCGCGTGACCTTCGCCGGGTCGATGATGCCCTGTGCGAACAGGTCGCCGTACTCGCCGGTCGCGGCGTTGAGGCCGTAGCCGGCCTCGAGGTCGGCGACCTTGTTGGCGACGACACCCGGCTCGAGACCCGCGTTCAGCGCGATCTGCTTGAGCGGCGCCTCGATGGCCACCTTGACGATGTTCGCACCGGTCGACTCGTCGCCGGAGAGCTCGAGGCCCTCGAACGCGACCTTGCCGGCCTGGATGAGCGCGACGCCACCACCGGGGACGATGCCCTCCTCGACGGCCGCCTTCGCGTTGCGGACGGCGTCCTCGATGCGGTGCTTGCGCTCCTTGAGCTCGACCTCGGTCGCGGCACCCGCCTTGATGACGGCCACGCCGCCGGCGAGCTTCGCGAGGCGCTCCTGGAGCTTCTCGCGGTCGTAGTCGCTGTCGGTGTTGTCGATCTCGCGACGGATCTGGGTCACGCGACCCTCGATCTGCGCGGGCTCGCCGGCACCCTCGACGATCGTGGTCTCATCCTTGGTGATGATGACCTTGCGCGCGCGGCCGAGGAGGTCCAGCGTCGCGTTCTCGAGCTTGAGGCCCACCTCTTCGGTGATGACCTGGCCACCCGTGAGGATCGCGATGTCCTGCAGCTGAGCCTTGCGGCGGTCACCGAAGCCGGGCGCCTTGACGGCAGCCGACTTGAAGATGCCGCGGATCTTGTTGAGCACGAGAGTCGCAAGCGCCTCGCCCTCGACGTCCTCGGCGATGATGACGAGCTCCTTGCCGTCCTGGATCACCTTGTCGACGATCGGCAGAAGGTCCTTGATGTTCGAGATCTTCTGGTTCGCGATCAGGATGTAGGCGTCCTCGAAGACGGCCTCCTGACGCTCCGGGTCGGTGACGAAGTAGGGGTTGATGAAGCCCTTGTCGAAGCGCATGCCCTCGGTGAGCTCGAGCTCGGTGCCGAAGGTCTGCGACTCCTCGACGGTGACGACGCCCTCCTTGCCGACCTTGTCGATCGCCTCGGCGATCAGGTCGCCGATCGTGCTGTCGGCAGCGGAGATCGACGCGGTCGCGGCGATCTGCTCCTTGGACTCGACTGGCTTGGCCGAGGCGAGCAGCTCGTCGGAGATGGCCTGGACGGCCTTCTCGATGCCGCGCTTGAGCGAGATGGGGTCTGCGCCGGCCGCGACGTTGCGCAGGCCCTCGCGGACGAGTGCCTGGGCGAGCACCGTGGCGGTGGTGGTTCCGTCACCGGCGACGTCGTCGGTCTTCTTGGCGACCTCCTTGACGAGCTCCGCGCCGATCTTCTCGAAGGGGTCCTCGAGCTCGATCTCCTTGGCGATGGACACGCCGTCGTTCGTGATGGTGGGAGCGCCCCACTTCTTCTCGAGCACGACGTTGCGACCGCGGGGGCCCAGTGTCACCTTGACGGCGTCGGCCAGGATGTTGAGGCCGCGCTCGAGACCACGGCGGGCCTCCTCGTCGAAAGCGATGATCTTAGCCATGTGTTCTTCGTCCCTCCCGGACGTTGCGATGTCTTTAGCACTCAGATGTGGTGAGTGCTAATCCATTCTGGCACTCGACCCTAGGGAGTGCAAGCCGCGAGACGGATGCCGAGACCTGCCCACCGCAACGACGATGCCCCGCCTCGGGAAGAGACGGGGCATCGGACGAAGAGGCGGCCTCGGCCGCCACTGCGAGTTTCAGACGACGCGGACGGACTCCGCCTGGGGGCCCTTCTGGCCGGCGCCGACCGTGAACTCCACGGTCTGCCCCTCCTCGAGGACGCGGAAGCCGCTCATGTCGATGTTGGAGTAGTGCACGAAGACGTCCTGCCCGTCGGCGACGGTGATGAAGCCGAAGCCCTTCTCGGCGTTGAACCACTTCACGGTGCCCTGGGTCATCTGTCTTCTCCTGTAGTGCTGGGGGGAACAGGGCCATCGTATGCACCCGGATCGGGCCGGATTCGCCCCTGAGCCAAGTGTTGACACGCATGCATCGAAGTGTTTACCCGGCCGAAACACGCAGTAACGGCGGGGCGCGCTAGCGGGCTCAGCCGGTCGGCGATGGGCTCGGAGGAGCCGCCGTGCGATCCAGCCCGATCACGATCGTCAGCTGTTTCGCCTCGGGGTCATCGACCGGCTGATACACGTCGCTCTGCTCGATCTTGGCGCCGCCGATCACCTGGGCGAGCCCGGCGGCGGCCGCTTCATCCGTCGGCAGGTAGTAGTAGATCGTCGTCTCGGCGAAGTCGGTCGAGCCGGCTTCGCTCGCGAGCACGGTGTCTTCGGCCCAGCCGGCCGCGACGACGACGTCTTTCAGCTGGGTCGCGAGGCCCTGCTCGGGTGTCGCGTTCAGCACGAGCACCTCGTACGTCGTGTCGACGACGGGGGTCACCACAGGCGTGGGCGTGGGCGTGGGGGTGGGTGTCGGGAACAGGACCACTCGCCCGGTCACGAGGAGCGTTCCGAAGATGCCCACGGCGACCAGCACGATCGTCGCGAGGACCGCCCACAGCAGGACGACCCACGCGCGCATGCGCGGATTCTCAGCTCTGTGGGCTCCGACACGACCCGCGTCCGCCGGGAGCTCGTCGAAGCGATCCGGCGGGAAGGAGGTTCTCGGCACCCCACGATGGTACCGGTCCGAGTGGTGCGGCCCGGTCCGCCGGGTCGCCAGGAGTCAGCGCGGCTGGCCCGAGGCCCGGGCGAGGCGGGCCTGGTGGCGCGCGTCGCGGATGCGGCGCAGCCGCTTGACGAGCATGGGGTCGTACTCCTGCGCGGCTGTCGTGTCGATCAGCCGACCGAGCAGCTGGTAGTAGCGGGCGGGCGACATCCCGAGCTCGGCGCGGATGGCCTCCTCCTTCGCCCCCGCGTGCCGCCGCCACTCGGCCTCGAATCCGAGGATGGCGCGGTCACGGTCGCTGAGGGGCACGGCCACACGCTACTGCGGCAGCGGCGTCCCGCCCGCGCGCCACTCCACGAAAGCGCCGAGCGGGTCGACGGAGGCGAGCGGAACGGCATCCCGGCCCAGCACGAACGCCGGCCACCCGGCAGGGTCGATGCGCGGACGCCAGCGATCGTGCAGTCCGGGCGGGTCGATCGACACCCACGCGGCATCCATCGACTCGATCGTCGTGAGCAGGCGTTCGCGTCCCTCGTGGGCGATGTGCGGCAGCACGCCGGGAGTGGTGATCACGAGCGTGGCATCCGAGGGAGCCAGCGCGGCGACCTCCCGCAGCAGCATGCCGTGCGTCGCATCGCCGGCGACGAGCAGCGGCGGGTCGGCCGCGACGACTCCGAGCGCGGCCGCGATGCGCTCGTCCCGCCCCTCCTCGCCCGGCCACACCAGACTGCGCAGGAACCGCCGGTCGTCCGCGTCCGCGGCATCCAGCGGAGACAGGTCGATGCCGGCGCGCCACACGATCTCGGGCATCAGCAACGGCGGATCGCCGGTCACCGTGCTCTCGAGCACGACGGCCGAGACGCCGTCGGCGGGGTCGAGGTCGACGCCGCCGCGGTAGCGGTACGAATACCGATCCGGATACAGGCACAGACCCGCGCTCGCACCGAGCTCGAGCAGGGCGAGAGGCCCCGGAATGCCGCTCAGCGCGGGCAGCAGTGACGCGCAGCGCAGCGGCTCGTTCGTCTGCAGACTGCGGCGGGAGCACTCCGCAACGACCAGGTCCGCGTGCTCGCGCACCCACGCGGCCCACTCCGGGTACCCGCGCTCCGGCGCGCCGTGCATGCGCGTGACCGCGAACACGAGCGGCGGCTGCCGATGCGTCGGCGGGATGCGCCCGAGCACGGCGGCCAGCGCGGGGTCGCCGGCCACGCCAGCCGCCCATCCTTCGTACAGCGACGAACGGACGGGCGCCTCGTGCCGCGCGAAGCGTGCGAACCGCTCGATCACCTCGGCGGCGGCGGATGCGGCATCCATCGCCCCATTCTGACGTCCGGTGCGCGACCGGGCGGACGCCCCGCGGCGCGGCGTGGGCGAGAATGAGAGGAGCCCACGGAAGGAACCCCATGACTTACTCGGTGACCAAGACCGATGCGCAGTGGCGCTCCGAGCTCGACCCCGAGCAGTACCAGGTGCTGCGTGAGGCCGCGACCGAACGCCCGTGGACCGGCGAGCTGCTCGACGAGAGCCGCGCCGGCCTCTACACGTGCGCGGCGTGCGGGTCGGAGCTGTTCCAGAGCGGCACGAAGTTCGATTCGCACTGCGGCTGGCCGAGCTTCTACGAATCGGTGCGTCCCGAGGCGGTCGAGCTGATCGAGGACCGCTCGCACGGGATGCTGCGCACCGAGGTCCGCTGCGCGACGTGCGGCTCCCACCTGGGCCACGTCTTCCCCGACGGTGTCGGCACGCCCACCGGCGACCGGTACTGCATGAACTCGCTCGCCCTCGGCTTCACGCCCGAAGCCGACGCGTGACCGGCGCCCTGGAAGCGGTCCGCAGCCGCCGCTCGTGGTCGAAGGTGACGGATGCCGCGCCCACGCGCGCGGAGCTGCTCACCGTCGTCTCGGCGGCGGGTCGCGTGGCCGATCACTCCTCGATGCGCCCGTGGCGCCTGATCGAACTGCGCGGCGCCGACCGCGAGCGCCTCGGTCGCGCGATCAACAAGGCGACCGGAGACAAGGGCTCGTCGACGAAGCCGCTGCGGGCGCCGCTCCTGATCGCGGTGGTCGCGAGCTATCGCAAGAGCGATAAGGTCCCCCGCTGGGAGCAGGAGGCCGTCGCGTCGGGCGTCGCGCATGTGCTGAGCCTGCTGCTGGACGAAGTGGGCTGGGGCGTGATCTGGCGCACGGGCTCGTACACCCGCAGCAAGCCCGTCGCGAAGCTGCACGGCCTCGGAAAGAACGAGGAGCTGCTCGGCTGGCTCTATGTCGGAGGCAAGCCGCCCAAGGCGCGGCCCGGCCGCCGCAAGAGCGTCGACGCGCGACGGCACGTGTCGAGGCTGCCGGCGGCGAAGCACACGAAGCGCTCCGAACAGGGCGACGCCGACCTCGCCCTCTGAGCGTCAGATCGACGGGCGCCGTCGGCGCCACGGCACCGCCGCCACAGCGACCGAGAGCAGGGCCACGAGCACCATCGCGAGCTCCTGCACCATGCCCGGGCTCGCCGGCGCCGGCCACAGGGCATCCAGCGCGAACGACATGCCGAGCTGCCCCACGACCGCGCCGAGACCCAGCAGCAGGACGCCCGTGTGCGCGACGAGCGCGGCGGAGAGCACGATGTAGACCACCCCGATCGCGCCGCCGAGGTACAGCCACGCGTCGGGCGGGAACGCGGACGGCATCCCCACGAGCGCGACGTGCACCAGCGCCGCGATGACGAGGATCACCGTGCCGCCGGCGAAGTTGACGAGCGTCGCGGTCAGCGCGGTGCCCACACGCTGGCGCAGTCGGCCGTTCGTCGCCTGCTGCCACGCGAGACCGATGCCGGTGAGGAACGGCAGCACCAGCATCCAGACCGGGATGCCGGCCAGTCCGTCGCCGGTCAGCGCGATGCCCACCGCGGCGAGGGCGAGCGCTCCGCCGATCACGCGCGGGAGGGTGACCGCGACGACGCCCGCCGGTCCGAATCCGATCCGGTCCAGGAAGAGGCCGCTGAGGGCCTGACCGGCCACCACGCCCACGGAGAACAGGGAGACGCCGATCAGGCCCACGGCGATGCCCTGGGTCGCGACGGTGAGCGCGCCGGCCGCGCCACCGGCCAGCATCCACCACGGGATGCCGCGCGAGCGGACTCCGGTCACGAGCGCACCGACTCCGCGGCGCCCGCTGGGCAGCAGCGCCGACAGCACGATCAGGATCACCAGGCCCGACCCGAACGACACGACGGCCGCGACGAGACCGTCCTCGAGCCGCGCGCCGAGCTGCCCGTTGATGCGCGCCTGCACGGCGGTCAGGACCCCGACCAGCACCGCGCCGGCGAGCGCGATCCCGGTCGGAAGGTGCGGGCGGGTCACTCCCCCATCATGGCGGGCGCGCGATGTGCGGTGTTCCGTGCCGCGGGCCGTGTCGGGCGCCGCGGTTACCCTGGAGTGTGGCTCTCTCGGCGCGCACCCGCTCGCTCCTCACCTGGCTTCCGGCCACCGCGCTCGTCGTGGTGATCGCTCTCGTGGTGCTGGCGACCTTCGCGGTCCAGGGCTCGTGGTGGGCGCAGGACGACCCCGACGCGTCGGCCGACCAGAAGGCCGCCGACGGATCGAGCATGCTCACCGACGCGGGCTTCGACTACGTGAACGTCGAGGGCGTCTTCCGCATGCGGATCGGCGAGGGCGCGCAATCGGCCGAGGATCTCGGCATGGCCGCGGACGCCGAGAAGTCCGCGGAACTCCGGCGCCCCGTGCGGGCGATCATCGCCGGCGGTGACGATGTGTACGTCGTCGATGACATCGGCACGATCGATGCGACGACCCGCGACGGCGAGCTCGCCGCGATCACCCTCGCGTTCGATCAGCCCGGCACATGGGCGGATGCCGTCGCCCAGGTGTCTTCGCTCGCATCCACGTACGGCTGGGATCAGGCTCAGATCGACGGTCTCGAGGACGAGCTGGTCGCGTTCAACCGGACGGGCAGCTCCGAGCCGTTCACCGCCGTCGTGGGGCCTTCCACGGGAGGAGCGCAGGTGACCGCGAACCTGATCTTCGATCCGGGCAGCGGGCTGACCGCGCTGAGCCTCACGTTCCAGCCGGCGGCCTGAGTGGAGCCGACTACGGGACTTGAACCCGTAACCCCCTAATTACAAGTTAGGTGCGCTACCAATTGCGCCAAGTCGGCAGGTGCCCCAGTCTATCGATGCGCTCGAGGCGGCATCCGACCTACGGCGTGGGGGTCGGGGTGGGCGTGGCCGTCCCGCTCGGCGAAGCCGAAGGCGTCGGGGTGGGGGTGCTGTAGTAGGCGTCGCTCGCGCTCGTGAGCACGAACTGCGCGAACTCCTTCGGGTCATCCAGCGCGCCGACGTAGGGCACGCCGTTCACGAGCACCATCGGCGTGCCGGTGAGCGCGACGTCGTCGGTGTCGGGAAGACCCTGCAGCGCACGCTCGGTGGCCGACTTCGCCCACGATGCGAAGGACTGCTCCTCGATGCACGCGCGTACGACCTTCGGCGCCGCCGAGCCCGAGGCGATCGCCATCGCGGCGAGTTCGCTGTCGGTGTAGCCGTCGGAGTCCACGGTGGGCTGCTTCTCGAGCAGGGCGTTGTTGAACGCGAAGAACGAGTCGGGCGAGTGCGTCGCGACGCACGCGGCGGCGCTGGCCGCACGCAGCGAGTACTTCGTGCCGTTCGACTTCGCCGTCAGCATCGCGACCGGGTAATAGGTGAGGGTCGCCGCATCCTCGCTGACCCACTTCGAGAGCTGCTGCACGTTCGCGACCTGGAAGTCGTGCGAACCCGTGGAGAGGTAGTCGACGTAGACGCGGATGTCGACGACCGGCTGCTCGGAGGGAGTGGGCGTCGGAGTCGGAGTCGCCGTGGCGGATTCGACCGGCGCCGGATCGAGGTTCTGCACGGCCTCGTCGTCGACGGTGCCCGACTCGTTCGCCGGCGCGACCCCGTTGACCGCGGTCACGACGAAACCGTCATCGGTGACGTTCGTAGGGCTCAGCAGCGGCTGGGACGCGACCGAGGTCACCGTCCAGGTCACGACGATCGTCGCGATCGCGACGATCGCGACGGCGCCCGCCACGATCGAGAACGTGCGGATACGGCGGGCCCGCGACTGCTGAGCCTGAACCTGCTGCGCCTTCTCGCGGACCGCATGACGGCGGTCCCGCTCGACGGGCACGTTCGGGGAGTCGTCGCTCGACATGGGACCTCTCGTAGCGGAGTGCGGGCCGGGTCAGCCCTGAGGGCCGCACAGTGAGGCGACCGAGGACGATGCTAGCCAGGCAGGCTGGGAAAAACCCAGACGGAGTCTGCGCACGAACCGTGCCATACTGGGCGGACGCCCAATGACGGGCTGCGGGCAAAGCCCCCGCTCATTCCATCACAACGGATCGTCCGGCACGTACCTGCCGGTGAAGGAGAAGAGAAACATGGCGTCAGTCACGTTCGACAACGCAACCCGCTTGTACCCCGGTGGCACCCGTGCCGCGGTCGACAAGCTCAACCTCGAGGTCGGCGACGGGGAGTTCCTCGTTCTGGTCGGTCCCTCGGGCTGTGGCAAGTCCACGTCCCTCCGCATGCTGGCCGGCCTCGAAGAGGTCAACTCGGGCCGCATCCTCATCGGCGACCGCGACGTCACCGACGTGCCCCCGAAGGATCGCGACATCGCGATGGTCTTCCAGAACTACGCGCTGTACCCGCACATGACCGTCGCCGAGAACATGGGCTTCGCCCTGAAGATCGCCGGCGTCGGCAAGGACGAGCGTGCCGCCCGCGTGCTCGAGGCGGCGAAGCTGCTCGACCTCGAGGACTACCTCACCCGCAAGCCGAAGGCCCTCTCGGGTGGTCAGCGTCAGCGCGTCGCGATGGGCCGCGCGATCGTCCGTCAGCCGCAGGTGTTCCTCATGGACGAGCCGCTGTCCAACCTCGACGCGAAGCTGCGCGTGCAGACGCGCACGCAGATCGCCTCGCTGCAGCGCCGCCTCGGCGTCACCACGGTCTACGTCACGCACGACCAGACCGAGGCGCTCACGATGGGCGACCGCATCGCGGTGCTCAAGGACGGACTCCTCCAGCAGGTCGGCACCCCGCGTGACCTGTACGAGAAGCCGAACAACGTGTTCGTCGCGGGCTTCATCGGCTCGCCGGCCATGAACCTGTTCCCGGCCGACCTCGCCGAGGGCGGCATCCAGTTCGGTTCGGAGGTCGTGCCGATCGACCGCGACACCGCGGGTCGTGCTCACGGCAGCCAGGTCACCGTCGGCGTGCGTCCCGAGGACATCGTGGTCGGCCCGTCCGACGGCAAGGGCCTGCCCGTGGTCGTGGACCTCGTCGAGGAGCTCGGCGCGGATGGCTACCTGTACGGTCACACCGACATCGCCGGCAAGCGCACCGACATCGTCGCGCGCGTCGACGGACGTCGTCACCCGAACGCGGGCGAGACCGTGACACTGGCCGCGACCGCCGGTCACGTGCACGCGTTCGACCTCGAGACCGGCGAGCGCCTCAACGACGCTCCCGTCATCTCGGGCAGCTAGTATCCGGACCGCGGCACGGGGGTCATCGACCTCCCGTGCCGCGGTCTCTTTTTCCCAGCGCGCCGACCGGGAGTGAGATGCCAGAGGCCCTCCGCATCACCGCGAGTTCCGTCGATCCCGGCCTTCTCGCCCTGCCGTGGTCCACGCCGCTCGGCGAATGGCCCAGCAGCGCGATCGTCTTCCTGCCGAAGGGCCTGTCGCGTCACCTCGTGCGGTTCTCGAGCCTGTCGGGCCGGGTCATCGCCATCAAGGAGACGACCGAGGAGATGGCCCGGCGCGAGTACGACATGCTGGGCAACCTCACACGCCTGGACGCCCCGTGCGTCGATCGCGTGGCTGTGATCGCGGGCCGGACGGATGCCGAGGGCCAGCCGCTGCCCGCCGCCCTGGTCACCGCGCACCTGAAGTTCTCCCTCCCCTACCGCGCCCTGTTCACCCAGGTGCTGCGGCCGGACACCGCGACACGTCTCGTCGACGCGCTGGCCCTGCTCCTGGTCCAGCTGCACAACGTCGGGTTCTTCTGGGGCGACGTGTCGCTGTCGAACACCCTGTTCCGCCGCGACGCGGGCGCGTTCGCGGCGTATCTCGTGGATGCCGAGACCGGCGAGCTGCACGAGGGGGGCCTCACACCCGGTCAGCGCGCGCACGACCTCGACGTCGCCCGCACCAACATCGCCGGCGAGATCATGGACCTCGAAGCGGGCGGGCGGCTCGAGGGCGGAGTGGACGCGCTCGAGATCGCCGACGGCATCATGTCGTCCTACCGGTCGCTGTG
>JAESFR010000167.1_pt1 | contig 41227 bp, 27 predicted proteins | sample 9266191 | NCBI WGS metagenome assembly JAESFR01 (sample SAMN14503063, study PRJNA617104) | algae metagenome | isolation source: Pleurocapsa minor HA4230-MV1 and co-occurring heterotrophs from cement on... | place: USA: Nuuanu Pali Lookout, Hawaii | collected 2009-07-20
TCACCGACCCGACGAGCTACTGCTGACCAGGCTTTTCACAGGCGGCCTAGCGTCACGGCGTGCTGGACACCCTGACACCGTCGACGCTGAAGACGACCGGGATGTTGCTCGTCGACCCAGACAGGTAGTAATAGATCCCGACCCCACCGGCAACCTGGAGGCCGGCGGTGTTGTCGGTGCCCTGACGAGTCCAACTGGCCGGCTCGAGTGTCCCGGACTTCCAGATCTTGGCGCGCAGGGTGGTCGAGTTGCTCCCGACCGCCTGCATCCGAACCTCGAACCGGTCGCCGGCCGCGACCGTCAGGCCCGACACGACGCCGCCACCGGGGATAAGCGTCTCCGTGCCGGACACCGTACGGGCGAGCCACAGGGACACAGTCCCGTTGGCCGCCAGTTGCACCTTGGCGCGGTAGTCGGTCGTCGCGGCGACGCGGCGGCCAATGACGCTGATGTACTGGCCACCACCCGTCGCGACCTTGTCGGCACCGATGTTGAGCAAGACGTCCGAGGACGCCGCCGACAGGGCGTTGAGCGAGGCGGTGTAGCCGTTGCCCGCGTTGAGGCTGACGTTGCCACGACCACCGTTCACCGACCACCGGTCGACCGGGCCGCCGACGGTCCACGCACCACCGACGTCCGCGGTGCCCCAACCGTTGGCCACGGTGCGACCGAAGTCGTCCCGGGCGAGGAAGGCCGGGGCTGTCACCGTGACCGACGCGGTCTCGGTGTCGGTGTCGCCGTCGTTGTCGGTGACGGTGAGGGTCACCGTGTAGGTGCCGGCTGCTGCGTAGGTGTGGGTGGCCGTGGCGCCGGAGCCTGCGGCCGTCCCATCACCCCAGTTCCACGAGTACGACGCAATCGAGCCGTCGGCGTCAGTCGAGCCGGAGCCGTTAACCGACACCGTCAAGTCGTTCTCGGTGTGCGTGAACGCCGCGGTGGGTGCCTGGTTGGGCGGCGGGGCCGTGACCGTGACCGACGCGGTCGCGGTGTCGGTGTCGCCATCGTTGTCGGTCACCGTGAGGGTCACCGTGTAGGTGCCGGCTGCGGCGTATTCGTGGGTGGCCGTGGCGCCGGAGCCTGCATCGGTCCCGTCACCCCAGTTCCACGAGTACGACGCGATGGTGCCGTCGGTGTCCGTGGAGGTGGTGCCGTTGACCGACACCTTGAGGTCGCTCTCGGCGTGGGTGAACGCCGCTGTCGGCGCCTGGTTGGGCACGCTGCCGCCACCCTTGGCGAAGTGATCGGCGATCGTCGCCTGACTGAGCACCGAGCTGTAAACCGCGGCTTCGTCGATGGTGCCGTCGAGGAACGGGCTGCAGCAACCCCAATGGTTGTCACCGCCCACACGCCAATAGCCGTCGTAAGCCTGGGCATCTGTCTGGCCGTTGGTGCCCACGAGCGCGCCGTCGACGTACAGCTTCAGGCCGTCGGTCGTGCTCTGGGTGGCCACGACATGGTGCCACTGACCGTCATTGACGGCGTTGGGCGTGGTGATCGTGTTGGTGAAGCCGGTCCATACACCGAAGGTCAGCTTGCCGTCGTTGCTGATGTAGATGTGACGGTCGTAGCAGCCGGAGGTTCCTGTCTGCGAGCACCCGAACCCGATGATCTTCCCGCCCTGGGTGGAGGTGGTCTTGAACCACGACTCCAAGGAGTAGTTACGGGGGTTGCTGTACTGGGTGTTGGAGGAGACAAAGCCATCGGACCCATTGAAGGCGACGGCCTTATTGGTGGCGCCGTCGAATGCGCCCAGCTGGCCCTGGGTGGAGCCACCCCGGTACGTGCCGTTGGACTCGTTCGGACCGGAGTCCTTGGCCGTGCCGTTGCTGTCGCCCAAGCGCCAGTACAGCTCGGGGTTGGCGTCCCAGACCGCCTGCCCGTAGGCGTCGGTCGGGCGGGTTGGCACGTCGAGGGTGCGACCGCTGGCGCGGTAGTGGTCCTGGACGTCAGTTAGCGGGATGGTCGTCGGGTAGATGGCCACCTCGTCGATGTCGCCAGCGAAATACGCGTTGCCATCCCACGGGCTGTCACCGCCGATGCGCCAGTAGCCCTGGTAGGGCTGGGCCACGGTGGTCGACGCGTTGGTGCCGATCTTCTTGCCGTCGGCGTACAGCGTCACGCCAGCCGGACCCATCGTGCCGACGACATGGTGCCACTGGCCGTCGTTGAGGGCGCCCGGCGTGGTCACCGTGTAGGCGCCGTTGTTGTACACGCCGAAGGTGACCCTGCCGTTCGGTGACATGTAAATGTGCCGGTCGTAGTTCGTACTGGTCCCTGTGGCGTTGTTGCCGAAGCCGACGATCTTGCCGCCGGACCCGGTCGTCGTCCGGAACCACGCCTCGACGCTGAACACGTTCGGCCCGTCGATCGGCGCCGAGTTGACCGCGAAGCTGTCCGAGCCGTTGAAGGCGGTGGAGCCGTCGGATTCCCCGATGATCGCGCCGGGCTGGCCGCGGGTGTACCCGCCGCTCAGCGTGGCGTCGTCGAAGGCTGCGTAATCGAGAACCGTGGCGCCGGAGCTCTCACCGAGGCGCCACAGGTGCTCGGCGCCGTCTTCGCGCACCGAGGTGGCGTAAGCGCTTGACGCCCCGGTGCCGACCGTCACCGTGTTGGACACAGGACTCCACAGGATGTTTCCGGAGGAGTCGGTGATCCGGACCTGGTAGCGGACGCTGCTGCCCGGGATGAGCCCCTTGTCGATGAAGCCGAGTCGCGGCAGCGTCCAGAAGTTGGACTTCGCGGTCTGGGGCGTGAGCCAGGTGTTGTTGTTGCGCAGCACCTCGTAGGTCAGAGTCTCGTCGTCGTAGTCCCACGCGCTCCCGAATGAGACCCGGACCTCACCGGCCGAGAGCGAGACCGCGGTGGTGGCCGGGGTCGGAGTGGCAGGAACGGTCGAGTACGAAGGGCCGACCTTGTTCGGGGCTCCCGCCTTGATGCGGAAGCGCGTGATGCCCTGCTGGGCCACATTGTTCACCCGCGGGAACTCGCCACCGACAACGACCCACTGGCCGTCGGCCGAGGTGTCGATGGCCCAGCCAGCCTGGCGGGCACTGGTGTAGGAGCCGAAGGCGAAGTTGGGGTACCAGTGCAGGAGGGCGGCGTTGGGGGTACCCAGCAGGCCGTAAGTGCCGGCCCAGCCATAAGCGTCGTTTCTCGTCTGGGTGCCGGTGGCATACGAGTAGGAAGCCCCGGCCTTCTGCCAGCGCACGCGCGGGTTGGTGTCGGGCCAGCCGTCGACCGCGGTGCAGTCGTGCTGATGCGAGACGTTGTATAGGACGGGACCGGAGGCCGCGACGTCGTAGGAGTCACCGAGGCAGTCGTTCTGCCAGTTGATCTGACCGGTCATCGGGTTGATGGCGAAGGTGCCCTCGTAAGCGGCCCCCGCCCCGAACGCGTAACTCGAGCCGTAGACCTGCGTCTCGTCCGCCTTGATCGATGTGATGGCGCCGTTGGCGCCGGCAGCGCGAATCTTCTCCTGCGCGGGCCAGGGGTTGATCGAGCCGTCGGATGCATTGACAGAGCCCATTCCGTACGCCGCCTGGCCGCCCAGCGTGGTGAACGACCCAGCGGGGATCACCCGGGTTTTGTCCGGGGACATCGTCATCGCCCAGACGTAGCCGCCTGCTGCCGCCGGGGCCCACGACGTCATGGCTCCCGTGGAGGTCGAGAAGGCCGCAAGCCGGGTTCGCGCGACTCCGTTGGCGGACGTGAAGTTTCCGCCCACGTAGATGGTGGACGGCGTGATGCCGAGCCCGCGCACCTGCCCCCCTATGTTGGGAGGCACGAAACCGCCTCCGGTGACGAGCGAGCCGTCGGCCGGGTTGAGGGCCGCAAGGTGACCACGGGCCGTGCCGTTGACGGTCGTGAAGTCGCCGCCGACCCAGAGCCGGCTGCCGTCGGCGCTGGCTCGAATGACCAAACCTTGCGCGTTGAGCCCTGGGTTTGTCGAGAAGGTAGCCACCCGCTCGCCGGTGGACAGCCGGTAGGCGAAGATATTGTTCGCGACCACCTCGCCCGCGCCGCCTGCTGCAACCCCCGGTGGCCTGGCTCGGGTGAAGGAGCCGGTGACGTAAACGGTGTCACCGATGATTGCCTGGCTCCACACGACGCCGTTGATCTGCCAGCTCGGTAGTGCGTCCGCGGTCACCGTTGGCGGAGGCGGGGTCGGGGTCGGGGCAGCCGCTAGGGCAGCCTCTGCGACCAACGGCTCGGCATGGGCGACCGGGCCCAGGCCGGCGATGGCAAGCGCGGCAGCGCCGACCACCGCGACGACCTTACGCATCCGCCTTGTGGATGTTCGAGCGTGCATGCCTGGCCCCTTGTTGTATCCGGCACCCTGAAGGAGGTGATCTCCCGAGGGTTCAGCTGCTAGCTGGCTGTATGTCTTGTGTCGCACCGTGCGGTCAAGGACGCGGCGGTCCCACCCACAGCTCGTCGTACGAGAACGCCACAGGAGCGTTTGTCGTGCTGCCGCTCAGATAGCTGTAGATGCCCACGGTGCCGGCGGCCTGCAGGCTCTGCGTGCTGTCGGTGGCCGTGCTCTGCCACGCGGGCTCCGCCGTGCCGTCCTTCCATACCTTCGCCTGCAACGTCGTCGGGGAAGTGCCCGTGACCTGCAAGCGGATACGCAGCTTGTCGCCGGTGTTGTAGGTGAGTCCAGTGACGGTGGTGGTCTTCAATACCGTCTCGACGTTGTTCTCGGTCCGGGCGAGGTAGAGGACGACGCCGCCACCGACTTTCGTCTGCACCTTGGCCCGATAGTCGTTGTTGGCGCTCACCTGCCGGGCGATGACTGAGATGTACTGGCCGCCGGTTCCTGTCGGGGGCTTGTCGGTGCTGGCGACGAGGGCGACCTCGGTCGAGGTGTTCGACACCCCGAGCAGGCTGGCCGTGCTGCTGGAGCCGGCCGAAATGAGATTGACCTTGGCGGTGCCGCCGCCGACGCTGTACCGGCTCGCGGTTCCGCTGACGGTCCACGAACCTCCGATATCCGCTGCCCCCCACCCGTTCGTCACCGTCCGGGCGAACTGGTCCTCGGCGTAGGCGGGGTTCTTGTCGACGGTGACGGTGGCCGTCTTTGACGCCGTTTTACCGCCATCGTCGGTGACGGTCAGAGTCACCGAATAGGTGCCGGGGGCGGCATATGTGTGGCTGGTCGTGGCGCCCGTTGCCGTCTGGCTGTCACCGAAATCCCATGCGTAGCCGGCAACTGTGCCGTCGGGATCGCTTGAAGCGGTACCGTCCAGATCGACCTTCAAGAACGTCGGCGTGCTCGTGAATGATGCCGTCGGCGGGGCGTTGAAGGGCCCGGTGACGGACACGTCCTGAGACACCGTTCCCTTTGCTCCGTCGGCGTCCGTGACGGTCAAGGTGACGGTGTACGTACCGTCAGCTACATAGGCGTGACTCGCTGTCGCACCGGTTCCGGTGCCGCCGTCGCCGAAATCCCAGGCGTATGTCAATGCGGAACCCTCCGGATCACTGGAGGCTCCTCCGTCGACGTTCACCGTCCGCAGGTTCTCGGTGTGGCTGAAAGCCGCATTGGGGGGCGTGTTGGCCACCACGGTGATTGGCGTCGACGTGGTGTCGGTTGCCTGACCGTTGTCGGTCACCGTCAGCTTGACTGTGTACGTGCCCGCCTCGGAATAGGTGTGCTGCGCCGTAGAACCCGTTGCCGTCGACCCGTCACCGAAGTCCCAGGCGTATCCGGCAATGGTCCCGTCCGGGTCGGCGGAAGCCGTGGCGTCTACCGCGAGTTCGAGATATGTCTTGGAAGATGTGAAGGACGCGCTGGGAAGCTGATTCGCCACCACCGATACTTGCTGAGAGTTCGTCGCGGTACCACCACGGTCGTCGGTCACCGTCAGCGTCACCAGGTAATCGCCCGCTGACTCATAGGTGTGTTGAGCGGACGCACCTGTTCCTACCGAGCCGTCACCGAAGTTCCAGGCGAACGACACGATGTTGCCGTCGATGTCCTTTGATGCGGAGCCGTCGACGGACAGGTTCAGGTATGACTTGGCTGGCGTGAAAGTGGCCGTCGGCAGCTTATTGGCCAACTGGCGGCCGGACGCTGCGTAGTGCGCTTCGACCCGCTCGAGCGGCAGGGCGGACGCATAGACAGCGACCTCGTCGATAGTGGCCTTGACGTAATTGGTGCTGGTGCCGCCGAAGGTCAGGTCCCCGCCGACCCGCCAATAGCCGTTGTAAGTCATGGCGCCCGTTGCCGGATTGGCTGCCCGCACAACACCGTCGACATACAGCTTCATGCCGTCGGACCCTTGCGTGGCGACCACGTGGTGCCACTGCCCGTCGTTGTAAGCCGTTGTCGTCTCGGCGAGGGCCTTCGTGCCGGGGTTCACACCGAACTGCAGGCGGCCGTTGCTCAGCAGTACCACCTGACGGTCGAACCGGTTGCTTGTGCTGTTGCCGCTGGCGGCATTGCCGAATCCGATGAGCTTCCCGCCGGTCGTCGACGTGGACTTGAACCACAGCTCCGCCGAGTAGGTCGAAGGCGAGTTGGCGGATTGCGAGTTGACCACCAGGCCGTTGGTGCCGCCATTGAACGCCGCGGCGGCGTCACCCGAGATCGCACCGGCCGAGCCCCAGGCAATGGTGCCGGTGACCACGCCGTTCTGACCACTCGGCGATGCATCCGCCGCGGTCGTGCCCGACGGCTCGTTCAGCCGCCAGAACAGGTCCGGTGCGTCCACTGTGACCGCAGCTCCATAGCTGTCGACCGGTGCCGTCGCCCAGTTCGCCGTGCGACCGGAGGCGGTGTAGTGCAGCTGGATCTGATGCTGAGACAACGCCGTCGGGTATACCGCCACCTCGTCCACGGACCCGGATAGGGCGGCGTTGGTCGGCCTGTTGGGCAGGCCGCTTGTCTGGTCGGCAAGCATCCGCCAGTAGCCGGCGAAGGTGTTCATGGTGACCGGTGCTTGGTCGCGTCCAACGCGCCGGCCGTCGACGAACAAGCCGATACCGGACCCGTCCGCGGTGGCGGCAAGGTGATGCCACTGGCCGTCGTTGACGGACTTGGCGGAGGTGACCGAACGCCACGTTCCGTTGTTCAGACCGAAGTTGACCCTGCCGGTGTTGTCCAGGTACAGGACCATGTCGTTGCCGGCCGTCGTGCTTGTTCCCGAGGAACTGTCACCGAAGCCGACGACCCGCCCGCCGCTCGTAGTCGTTGTCTTGACCCAGGCCTCGACGGAGACGGTTTTCGGGTGTGCCTGGGCGGTCGTCGTGTAGGCCTTCGGGCTCGAGCCGCCGGCGCTGGAAACCGCCCCGTTGTCGCCCAGGGCGCCTGCAGCACCGAACGTCGTGCTCGTCGAGGTGCCGTCGTTGAAGCCGACGGAATCGATGAATGTGGGCCCTGCGTCTCCCAGCTTCCACAGGTTGGTTGCGCCATCACCGCGAACCGCCTGGGTGTAGGCGGACGCGACTCCGTCGGAAATCGTCACGGGCGCGGACGACAGACTCCACTGGACGTTGCCGTCCGAATCCTTCGCTCGGATCTTGTACGTGTGCGTCGATCCCGGCGCCTGCCCAGCGTCGCGGAAACCCATTCTGGGAAGGGTCCAAAAGTTGCTGTCCTGAGTCAGCGTGGCGATCGAGGGTCCGCCATCCCGGTAGACGTCATACGTCAGCGTCTTGTCGTCGCGGTCCCATGTGGAGGCCCATCCCACACGCGCCACGCCGTTCTCCGTTGACGAGACGGATGGGGTCATTCCCGCGCTATAGATCGGCTTCTGGCTCGGGCCAACCACACCGCGATTTGCAAAACGGACCAATCCCTGCTGCGCCACTCCATTGACCGTCGGGAATTCACCGCCAAATACAATGTAGTTTCCGGATCCGGTTACTGACCAGGCCGCTTGGCGATCGGCCGTGTAGGTCCCGAACTCCAGATCAGGGAACCAATGCAGGAGGCCGGCGTACGACAACCCAGTGAAGTCCCATCCGTAGGCATTTTTACGCGTGATGATGCCCGTTGCGTTTGTTGGGGCCGCCATAGCCTTCTGCCAGCGGGACCGCGGGTTGGTGTCGGGGAACCCTCCGACCACGCTGCAATCATGGACGTGACCCACTGAGTAAAGGGCTGAGTTCAGCGCGAATGTGTCGTATGTATCGCCGAGGCAGTCGTTAACCCAGTTGATGTCGCCGGTGTTCGGTTCGGCCGCGAAAGTGCCTTCGAACGCCGCCCCTGCGCCGAACGCGTAGCCACCGCCGTAGACCTGGGTGCCGTCCGTCTTCAGCGTCGTGATCGCACCGTTCAGCCCCGCCGATTTGATGCGCTGTGTAGCCGCCCACGGCAGCGTCGCACCGGTTGTCGCGTCAAGAGCACCCATCCCGTAGGCAGGCGCACCGTTGAGAGTGGAAAATGAACCCCCGACGAGGACGCGCGAGTTGTCGGGCGACATCGTCATGGTCCAGACGTAGCCGCCGTCGCCTTCGGCGGTAGGAGACCACGAAGACATGGCACCGTTGGTGACGGAGAACGCCGCCAATGATTTCCTCAGCTCCCCGTTCGCTGACGGGAAATTGCCTCCGACGTAGACGGTGTCCGAGGTGATGCCGAAGGCACGCACCTGTCCTCCGACATTCGGCCGCCACGAGGTGACGAGAGAGTTATCCGCCGTCGAGAATGCAGCCACGTGCCCGCGGGGGATCCCATCCACCGTGGTGAAGTCCCCGCCGACGTAAATCCGCGACCCGTCGGGCGACGCGGTTACCACCAACCCCTGTGCATCGAGGCTGTGGTCGAACGACGCAATGCGCTCACCCGTTGTGAGGTCGAAGGCGAAGATGTTGGCTGCCGGTACCTCGCCCGCTCCACCTGACGGGACGCCGGGTGGTCGCGCCTTGGTGAAGCTACCGGTGACGTACACCGTGTTACGGACGATGGCCTGACTCCACACAACGCCGTTGATCTGCCAGGTCGGCAGCATGTTTGCCGACACCGTCGTTGGGAGCGGAGCGGGCGGTGAGTCGGCCTGCGCGACAGGAGCGGCGACGCCGACGGTGAAGCTGGCGACCACAATGGCGATGAGGAACGCCATGACCGGCCTGCGCCGACGCGACATAGTTGTAGCTGCACTAAACATCAGTGGTTCACCATCTTGAATCCGTGGGCGGGCCAAATGGCGGGATCGGCGATCCGGCCGCAGTCAGGAACGACTCGCAGGCACCGATGAACCCGCGGCTCGGAATCATGACGCGCTCACCGCTCCGGTGAACGTCGCAGAAGAATGGGCGGCGTCGAAGTCGACGACCATGGTCACCTTGCCCAATTCGGAAGTCGGCACCGCGAATCCGTAGCTGGCAGTGGCGGAATCCCCGGGAGCGAGCGTCCCGGTGAAATCGCTGGTACCGGCGCTCGGTGTGTAGATCGGTGGTGCCAGCTGATTCTTGCTTCCATAATACGTCGTCACGACCACGGAATTGAGGTCGATCGGTTTGTCACTTCCATTGGTGAGCTTCAGATCGAATTTGACGTATTCACGACCGGCGAAAACGCCGGGTCCGTGGCCGGTTTCAAGTTGCTTGCTTGCCTTGGTGATCGCCAAGGCGGTTTTGTCGCCATATTGCACCGGTGCGGAGAACGGCGCGTTCTTGGCCGAGACCGACGGCTTACCGGGCTGTCCGGCGCGCGAGGCTTTCGAAGGCGCACTGCTGATCGTGTTCGGCAATGGAGGCGGCAGTTTCGCGGTGGAGGACACGTCGTCGTCGGCCGGGGTCGGAGTGCCATCGGGAGGTGCCGTTGAGGCATCGGCTGCCGGAGCGTCAGTGGCTCCGGCAACGGCTGCAGGGGCACTACCGTCGCTCGCGTTGTTCGGGGCTTGGCCGGCGTCGGCGGTCGTACACGCCGTCGCGCTTGCGCCAACAGCACCAGCCAGGAGAAGTGCAGTCAGCAATCTCCGACCGGTGAATCGCGCTTGCCGGCTGTCTCCGGCGCTCGTCGGCCGCGACGTCATCGGCATTGCCCGACGAACGGAGCCGCCGTTGCGCGGGGTTCTCTCGTTTGCGAGTGTGGGCGGCTTTCGGCGCAAGGAAGCGTGATGACGAGCCTCAAACCTCGCCCGACGGTACGGATGGTCATTGTTGGCCGTTCCCCCAAGAACTTGTGCCAGATGATTGGTGTCAGCCGGCTTGTTGCGTCAGTGTCGCCAGGTACTCGTGCGTGCATCGACAGATGTGTGGCCGTATCTCGCCCCTTCAGCTGCAGAGCGTTATCGCCGCTGCGCCGTTGGTGCTTGGCCCTCCCCTTGGCGCCCGACATCTCGAGCACGCCCCCTGTCACAGTGTCACCTGGTGTTTTGGGCTGACACATCCCCGATCGGCCAGCCGTAGGTCCTCCACTTGGAGGCGCCTCAGACTAACACCAAGTGATGGGTTGCAGGATTTCGAACCCCGAATCTCTGTTTAATCGCCCGTCCGAGTGAACAAGTTAGCTCAGACGGGCACGCAAAGTGCCTTCGGCGTCGCTTACTCGACGAGCGCCGGGTCGGCGCGGGGCACAATCTGAACCACTGCTGGCCCACGTCCGCTATCTGGATTCAACCGATGGGCGCACGATATCGAGCCATGAGGCTCGGCCGGTTGCCTCCCAGCCTGTGCCTGTAACCGTCAACGCCTCGAACTCAGGCGATCACAGATTGTCCTCGGTTCGGCGATCAACCTGCCGTCGCATGATCGACGTCGAAGGGTGGCCCGCGCCAGGTCAGATCATTGGGACTGTCTGGTTGGCCGGCAAGGATCCACCCCTCTCCCGGCCGGCGACTCATCTGTGCTCCATCTGCCGTCGAGTGGTCAGGCGATCGTCCAGGGCGCGATCCCGCACGGCGCGGCTCGCACCGCGCGATGATGGGGGACCGTCGGGTCGCTGGTGATGTGCTGGCCGTTCCGCTCGTGATCTAAGCTGACCAAACAGACAAACCTGTGTCAGATGGGCCCAGCCATTGGGGACGGCGCGGCCGGCGTTCCTCAGGGCGCGAATGAAGATAAATGCGGGGGTGAGCAGTATTTCAAGCCGTCTTCGGGCGCTCTTTGTCCCAAGCCGCACCGCACGGTCGGCGCCGGCGACCGTGGCGAACCGATCGAGTAACGAATCGCCGACTGTACGGATCCTGGGAACCCATGGGGTTCCGGCCGCTTACGGCGGATTCGAGACAGCCGCCGAGAACGTTGCGCTGTACCTGCGCGATGCCGGATGGCGCGTTGTCGTCTATTGCCAGGTGGATAGCAGCCGAGTTTGGGAAGAGGACGAATGGCGCAGGATCCATCGTGTGATGATTCCTGTGCAGCGAGATGGCTGGCTGGGCACGTCGGCCTTCGACCTGTTATCGATCCGGCACGCTAGCAAGCATCGTGACGTATGCCTGACTTTTGGTTACAACACGGCAATCTTCAATACCTTGCAGCGATTCCGCCGGATCCCCAATGTCATCAACATGGACGGCATCGAGTGGTCACGTGCCCGGTGGGGGCCGATGAAGCAAGGTATTCTTTATGCCAATGAACGGATCGCATGCGTCGTCGGGAACCGACTGATCGCCGACCATCCCCGGATCGAGGAGTACCTCGCGAGGAAGGCCCCGCGGCGAAAGATATCCACGATTACCTATGGCGCGCATTCCGTGCTCTCCGCGCCGGTCGAACCCGTACGCGAACGAGGTCTCGTTCCCGGTCAGTACTTGACCCTCATCTGCCGACCCATTCCCGAGAACTTGATTCTCGAACTGGTCAGGGGTTTCTCCGCCAAGCGCCGCGGAGTCGCGCTCGTGATCTTCGGCGAATACCGATCGGATGACCCGTATCACCAGGAAGTTCTCGCCGCCGCAAGCGATGAGGTGCGGTTCGTCGGCGCCGTCTACGACCCGGGCGAGGTCGCCGCATTACGCTTTCACTCGTGCGGCTACCTGCACGGCCATACGGTTGGGGGAACGAATCCATCTCTCGTCGAGGCCATGGCGGCAGGCAACCCGGTGGTCGCCCACGACAACGAGTACAACAGATGGGTTGCCGGTAGCGGTGCACTGTACTTTCGCACCAGTGAAGAGGCCGCCACAGCGATCGGTGAATTGTTGGAAAACCGGGAGTTGCGTTCGGCGCTCTCGTTGGCCAGTCGCAAGCGTCACGCTGAGGAATTCACCTGGGAACATGTGGCCGGCCAGTACGATGAACTGCTGAAGCAATTGCTACCGCCCGCCGAACGCGCGCTCCTTGATGGCAGATCGAAACACCACGGCAACGGTAAGGACGCTGAAGATGATTAAGTTGGCCGTCGTCGGGCTGGGCAAGATGGGTCTGTCGCACCTTGCGATGATCCGAGCTCATCCCGACGTCGAGGTCGCGGCCGTCGTCGAATCAACGGGGTACGTGAGGGACGTCCTGTCGAAGGCGACAGGTCTACGGACGTTCAACGACGTTGACGAGATGTATGCCAGCAATATGGAACTGGACGCGATGATCATCGCGACTCCTACCCGTTTCCATGCGTCCATGGCAGGAACCGCCCTGGAACAAGGTTTGCACGTGTTCTGCGAGAAGCCGTTGTGCTTGACGTCGGCGGACTCGCGGTCGCTCGCCGAGTTCGCTGACCGACGCGGACTCGTGACCCAGGTCGGGTACCACAATCGGTATGTTGGGGCCTTTCGCGAAGTCAAGTCCCTGCTCGACGCAGGAGCCATCGGGAAAGTGACCCACGTGCTAGCCGAGGCCTATGGGCCCGTGGTGCTCAAGCCCAAGGGGTCGACCTGGCGCAGCAAGCGAGCGGAAGGGGGTGGCTGCCTCTATGACTACGCCGCACACCCGATCGACCTTGTCACGTGGTACCTCGGCGCGCCCTCAGGCGTCGGCGGCACCGTCCTGGGCTCTGTGTTCTCTGCGGAGACCGAGGACGAGGTCTTCAGTACGTTGTACTTCCCGAGCGGCGCCAGTGGCCAGGTCTCGGTGAACTGGTCAGACGAGTCCTGCCGGAAGATGACCACCAAGATGACGTTATGGGGCACCGCCGGCAGGATCTACGCCGATCGTCAAGAGTGTCAGGTGTTCCTGCGTGACACCGCTCCGCAGGTGGCGGGCTACGGTGCCGGATGGAACGTCCGTTACACAACCGAGCTGACGGACTCTGTGTGGTTCTACCTGCGTGGCGAGGAGTACAGCGCCCAGCTGGACGACTTCGTCGCCCGGGTACACGGGCGCAGACTCGATGGCATCAACACCTTCAAGAGTGCCGCAGTGACGGATCGCGTGTTGGAGCTGCTGACTGCCGATGCCGCAGCTGGTCCGGCAACCAAGGATGACGACATCGATGCAGATGCCCCGACGACGCAGGTCCGTCGGCGCAGACTGTTGAGGAGAAGCTCGTGAGTTCACACCAACCGGCCGACGTCGAGCTACCGACGAGGCGTGCGGGCATGCCGCGGCTTTTGTTCGGCGACAATCAATTCTTCGGCGTCAATCACATGTCGGAGGAGAAAGCGCGCTCGCAAGCGATGCGCTTCCAGGATCTGGGCGCCATCATGTCGGTCCTGGACGCTGCTTACGACGAAGGTATTACGACGTTCATGTGCACCACTCACGGGCGGATAGCTGATGTCTGCGAGCGCATCCGCACCGGACCGGAAAGGTATTCCGACTTCACGTTCTTCCCGTGTATGCCGTATGCCCACAAGTACTCGGATGCAGTGACGGAGAACGGCATGGTGGGCGCCGTTCGGAAGTTTCTGCCGGAGGAAGGAATCTTCAACGCCGCCGTCCGTGGCGGTAAGTCGCTTGCGACGAAGGACCTGGAAGGGCTGATCACGCTCCTGGTCGACGCGGAGATGACGATGTTCCGCGGTCTTCGGACACCGGTCATTTGGCTGCAGAATGTCGTCGTCGATCTCCTGTTGGGTTTGGGATTCAAGGACGCTTTTCGTGTGTTCGACAGTCATGTGCGGTCCCGTTACGGCGCCGAGCCCGGGTTCATCACGATGAACTTGCCAAGGCTACTCGACATGCTCGATCAAGTCGGCCTGGACAACCCCATCGTGTGTACCAATCTCAACAAGCTCGGATTTCGCATGTCCGGCGGGATCGCCGCATATCAGCAGGTGCTGGCCGAGCGAAGGTTCAGGGCGGTTGCCATGTCGGTATTCGCGTCGGGCGCGATTCCGCCACGCGAGGCGTTGGAGTGGGCCTGCGGCCAGCCGAACATCGAGTCGATAGTCTTCGGCGCATCCAGTCGATCAAACATCCATGCGACGAAGATGCTGGTGCAAGAGTTCACTGGCTGAGGCTTGTGTTGCCGCGATGACGAAACAGGGCCCCCAGCGTTGCGGTGATGCCCTGGCCAAAGGAGTCCACCGAGTAGGTCTGGAGCGCGTGAGCCCGGCCACGCGCTGCCAGTTCGTCAGCCAACACCGGGTTGTCCATCAGGCGTTCTACTGCATCGGCCATGGCAGTGGGGTCACTCGCTGGTATCAGCAGTCCCGTCCTACCGTCGGACACTGTTTCCAGGTGGCCTTGTATCGCGGTCGCGACGACCGGACGACGAGCCAACTGCGCCTCGACCACTGCGTTTCCGAACGATTCACCCAGTGACGGCGCGAGAAAGATGTCAGAGCGTTCCAACACGGGCCAGGTCGGTGACACGTAGCCCGAGAAGATGACACGGCCACGGACGTCCGCCTGGTCGGATCTGGCCCGGAGTTGGGTCTCGAACCACTCGTACCCGGTGAACGTACTCCCGCAGAGCTCGAGCATGACGTCCCGACCCCTCGTGCGAAGAATCGCAACTGCCTCCAACGCCACATCCGGCGCTTTGCGTGGAGAAAGCCTGCCGACGACCACGAGGCGGGTGGGTCGATGACTGCCGGCGCGCTGTGGTTCTGCTGGAGGCGCGGGCACGCCGTTGTAGACAACGGTCGTTCGCTTCTTCACCGTAGGAACCGACTCGGCCAACAACGCAAGGGTTGTCCGGCTGTTCGCAATCACTCTGTTCGCCAGGAGCAGGGGCAGAGTCAGCGCAAGGCGCATCGCTCGAGAGTCCCTTGCCTCGGCTTCATGAACATGGCACACGCTCGGCGTCCTCGACAGACGGCTCGCCAGGAGCCACCACGGGAGAGTCACGGTATTGACATACACGACACCGGGGCGGGCCCTCCGTATGAAGGCGCGAATGGACAACGTCGATTTCAACGCACTCAGGCTGAGCTTTGCCAGTCCTCGACCGGACGCGCTCGCTCGCCGCAGGACTGGAAACGGAAAGCGGGTCACGGTCGCTCCGCGACTCTCCAACTGCTCGGTCAGTGGACCCAGCTCCGGAACTGCCACCAGGACATGCCATCCGAGGGCCGTCATCGCAGACACGCTCTCAAGCAGTTGCAGGTCGGACCCATAGACGTCGGATGACGGGTTGGCGACCAGTACACACGGGTTGTCGGTCGGCACCGGGGGAGCGGGCCCGGTCCCCTTCATCTCACCGATGCCCGGTCCGACCGGCGCAATTCACGCCACCACCGTGCAAGCGCAACGAGCACGACGACCGCATTGAGCAGGAACAACACGGTGTATGCGCCGGCGAAAAGGCGCTGCCAGCCCAAGAGCAGGAATACCAGGCACAGGGTCGCATAGTCGGTCGGGATGGCTACCAAGGTTTGCAAGGCGCCCCCCCTCGATGGGGCCGGGGCTTTCTCACCGAGCGTGGCGCGGGCACGGAGCTGCCCGATGAGGATGAAGGAGAAGAAGAAAACCGATGAAACGACCTGGTAGACGAGCGGAACAACAAGGAGGAGGGGCGATGGGTCCTCATAGAAGCGGTAGAACGAGACCAGCACCACCGAGTGCATGACCGCGACCTTGGTGGCGTCGACCAGGTGGTCCAGCCACTCACCGGACTTCGTGCCGCCGCCAGTGAGCCGCGCGAGTTGCCCGTCCGCGGCGTCCAGTGCATATCCCAGCAAAAGGAGGCCGCAGACGATGAAGCCGAGCCACCAGTGCGGCTCCAGGAGGGCAATTGCGGTCAGGCCTACGAATGTGGCTGCCGCACTGATAGCCGTCACCTGGTTCGGACTCAGCCGGAGCATCCACGCTACAGCCGCCAGCAGTCGCCCGACAGGGCGATTGACAAACCTAGAATACAGCGGAGCGCCCCGGCCCGGTTTCTGAGCCGATCGAAGTCGGCCCACAGCCTCGCCTATTCTGCGGTGAGACGCGTCAGTGTCACCCATCGGGCTGATCCCTGCGGATTTTGCAGGGTACGGCGCCGCCGCGTCGTCGTGGTCGACCGTCGTTGAACACTTCCTAGCGATGCCCTTCTCGACTGGTGTGATCTGCCAACTGACGGTCTGTTGCGCTGGAACCTGACTTCAGCGTAGATGATTCGTCGAGCCCTGAGCTCGGGGACGTGGGTGGCTTCAAGGCCATGCGGTCAATGGCCGGCCCACGGGAGCGCTGCGGAGGGTTAAGACGCTCGGGGTCGTGGCAGTGACCGAGATAGAGTGCGGGTGCGGCTTGTACACCGATCTCGACGACTACGGTGTGACCGGTCGTTCCATGAGGCGTGGGGTGGGATGGGTATGTCGACATTGACGTCCGCCGCGCGCTGGGGTCGCCTGCGGCGGCAGCTTCGTTCCGCGGCACTTACACGGCAAGGCGCACTCAAGGTTGCCCCCGTTCGGGGGCCCGCTCACGCGTCGGGAGACAGCGCCGACGACGTCCGCGCAGGCACGCCGGAATCTCGCGAGTCGGCCGCAGGAGGGCCCGCGCGCTGGCGCACGGTGTATGTCATCTGCCTTCTGATGATCGTGGCAACTGTTTCTTGGCGACAGAAGACATATTTCACCGGTGGCGCGGATCCCGTGGTCATTTCCAAGGGGTTGCTGAGCGTTGTTGCTCTAGCTCTTGCCTGGGTGTCAAGGAGAAGATGTGCAAATCCCCGGCCGGTGGGTACACGCACGATCTGGTTCGTCCTTGCCTACCTGGCTGTGTCCGTGTTTGGTGCCTGGGCGGCGGGCGACCTCTTGGCGAGCGCGGTCCTGGCGGTCAGACTCGCCATCTTGACCGCGACAGTCGTGTTACTGATGAGGACGTTCCCGGCCGCGGTTGTCCTCCGAGTGCTCTTCACCTCCATGTACGTCGTCGCGTTGGTCGGTGCACTGACCGGGCTCTCAAGTTTGACGAAGGGCCGTCTGGCGGGGGGGCTTCCACCTCTCAATCCCAACGAGATCGCATTGCTTTTGGGACCACCTGCGATCGGCTTGCTGTGGCTGATCTTGACCGGCAGATCGCGGCCGCTGCACGGCATACTGCTGGGACTCGCGATGGGATTGATTTGGTTCACAGGTTCACGTACCGCGCTGATGGCGCTCATTGTTGCCATGGTCGTCATGGTGCCCAACGCCCGCAAGGTGAAGCCTTTCGCCGCGGTTCTCATGACATTCGCCGTGACCGGAGTCATCTACCTGGCGATGGCGACGAATCTCCTGACCGATTTCTTCGCCAGAGGGGGAGACTCGAATATCACAACTCTGAGTTCTCGCACCATCGCGTGGACGGCCGCCTTCACCTTCCCCAAGGATGATTGGGGCAGGTTCATGGGAGCTGGAATCGCAACGAAGAAGATTCCGGTTCAAGGCCAGTATTGGGACGATCAGCTCCTCGACAGCAGTTGGGTATCCGCCCTTGTCCAGGTCGGCTACGTCGGAATCGTCATCTTCATCGTCTGGCTCATATCAGCGGTGGTGGCCAGCGCTCGGTGCTCACGCGAGTTGCGGATGTTGCTCATGCCGGTCCTTATCCTCCTCGCGATCAGGAGCACCCTGGAAAGTGGACTGCTCGATAGCACGCCCGCATTCATCGTCTTCGTCGCGGTGTCGCTGCTGGTGGACAAGACGACTCGTGAGGGCGTCGATTGGCCGCAAGATATAGACCAGCCGGGGGCGGGTTCGATGAGTGACAATCTCGTGCCGGGGCCGGCACCGGCACCGTAGGGAGTCACCAACCCCCCGCGCACTTCAGATCATCACGTCGTCCGCCACAGGTCCTCCTCGGCGGAGTGGTGCGGATGCGACTGGGTGGAGGGGGCGGCGGTGCCGCCCGGACGGTCAACGAACGCAACTGCGTCGTCAGCCCGCACCGGTTTCCGGACCGTGCAACGACGGCGTGGCGTACGCGATCCGTTCGTCGCTGTCGCGGCCCCGTCGCCGTGCTGGTGGTTCCAGCTCACCTGGTCGACGTGCCATTGACACAGGCAGCCACCGTACTGGCACCCTTCGTTACGACTATCCGAGCGGCCTCGGCCTAGCTGACTGTGTTTGCCTTCACCTATTTGCGCGCGCATGGACTCGTTGGGCCCAACGGACAGTGCTAATTGACTGCATTACTCGAATGCATTTGGGGGTTGGCAATGTCGTGATTCTGTCCTTCCTTTCAACTGTTACAGTCTCCCGGTGCGAATCCCTCAACGTTTTCGAGCCGCCGCTGTCATTCTTATGGTCTCGGCCAGTCTCGCGACACTTCCGGTCGTCGTCACGCAAACGGCATCAGCAGCGACTGGTCGGGCCGCTTCGATCGCGGGAGCAGATCGCGTGGGAAGTGCCTCGTACGCGATCCCGTCGGGCGCTGTCTTTGTTGCCAACGCGGGATCCGACTCTAATGGCGGAACGGCATCCGCCCCGGTGCGGACACTGGAGCGCGCCTTGGCGTTGGTGCCGAATTACGGGACTATTGTCATGCGAGGCGGGGCCTACAACGAAAGCGTCGCAATCTACAAGACCGTGACTATTCAAAATTATCCCGGAGAGTCAGTGTGGCTTGACGGAAGCACGGGGGTCGCAGGATGGGTGCAGGACGGCGCCCGTTGGCGCCACGACGGTTGGACCATTCGGTTCGACCACAGCCCCACCTACACCAGAGGGGCACCGGATTCAACCAATCCCAATTGGCAGTTCGTCAATCCTGTCACTGCACCCATGGCTGCGCACCCAGATCAATTGTGGATCGACGGCGCACAACTCGGTCAAGCGCAGTCGTTGACCTCGATGACAACCAACTCGTTCTACCTCGATGAGGCGACGTCGCGGCTGTACGTCGGATCCAATCCGGCCGGCAAGCAGGTGACGGCCAGCAACAAGGTTCAGGCGATGAACATCCGGGCGTCCGGAGTCGTGGTGCGCGGCATCGGCATCCGCCGGTTCGCCCCGTCAGTGTGGCATGTCGGCGCTGTGACCGTAGAGAAACCGAATGTCACGTTCGAGAACGTTGTGGTGTCGGAGATGGCTACGACGGGTTTCAGCATTCAGTCGTCGGGTGCGGTGTTGCGGAAAGTGACTGTCGAGCGTTGCGGCATGCTCGGAATCCATGGGCGGTACGCAGACAATGTCCGGTTCGATGCCGTACTGTCGCGGCAGAACAACAGTGAGCGCTTCAATATTGCCCCGGTTTCGGGTGGGGCGAAGCTCGGTTCCTCCCGCGGGATCGTCGTCACCAACAGCAGTTTCTCCGAGAATTACGGGCACGGATTTTGGGAGGACATGTCCAACTACAACACCGTCATCCGCGGGAGCAACTTCAACTCCAATTCTGGCGACGGCCTCTTCCTGGAGATTTCCGCTCGTGCCGTCGTCGGTGACTCCTTGTTCCTGAACAACAAAATGGACGGCATCAAGGTCAACAACACCAGCAATGTCAAGATCTGGAACAATACGTTCCTGGGAAATAGTCGCTCGATATGGCTCGCGCAGGATTCGCGGCGCAACACCAAGCAGTCCGATCCGGCGGTCGATCCGCGTATTCCTTGGCCAGATCCAGAAATGCCATGGCAGCTCGACGATGTGACGCTCAGCAACAACGTGATCGGGCTGCCGAACGGAACAGCCAATTGCGTCCTGTGTGTCGAGGATTACAGTAGACTGGAAACCGCGGAGTCCATGCGGATCAAGGTCAACGGAAATGTCTACGACCGGACCTCGTCGACATCGCCTTCGTGGCTCGTCGTGTGGTCGCGTGGGGCCAACTCGCCGGCAACTTTCACGACACTAAGTACCTTCAAGTCGACTACGGGACAGGAGACTCGCGGACGAGAATACGTGGGCTCTGTGGTTGTCTCACCAACCGGTGTGCTCGCCCCGGGGGTAAGCGACGCGGCCCCCCAGATCGCACTGGCTCTCCCCGCCGACGTCGCTACTTTGATCGGTCGCCCGGCAGGCGTCGCGGCGCTGGGCGCCTGGGTCGACGGTTCTGCCACAGATGTGTCGCCACCGCCGCCGCCCGTCGATACCACGACGTCGACCGCCATCGCCAAGGACTCGTTCACTCGTACGCTGACGGGGGGTTGGGGGAAGGCCGACATCGGTGGCTTGTGGACAATTCCCGCCGGCGCATCACAGTTCTCCACCGCAAACGGTTCCGGGACCATGAAGCTGAAGGCCGGTGATGGGTTCACCGCCAGGCTCGACGGGGTAGCCAGTTCCCGTGCGGACAGTCGCGTCTCATTCTCCTTCGACACGCCGACGAATGCGACCGGGTACTACATCAATTTCGTCGGTCGACATGTGCCCAACGTCGGCGATTATCGGGCGAAGGTGCGCGTCGACGGCACCGGTGCGGCGGCGGTCTGGCTCGTAAGGAACTCCGGCGGAACAGAGTCTGTTCTCACAAGCCGGGCGATGAGCGGGCTGACCTTTGCGCCAGGCAACCGCATCAATATGAGGGTCCGCGCGGTGGGAACCTATCCGACGACGCTGCAGATGAAGGTGTGGAAGGATGCCGGGGCAGAGCCGTCCGAATGGGCTCTGACCGCTACCGACAGTTCACCGTCATTCCAGACGGCAGGGTCCGTGGGAGTGCTCGTCTACTCGGGTGGACCAGCGACCGGGACGACCACAACCTTCTATGCGGCGGGGCTGAGCACGGTCAGCGGCTGATCAACCGGAACGCAGGCGGCTCCGTCGCCCGATCCGGTTCGGGTGTCGGCGCGGCCTCGCTGGGGGGCGTGCCCAGCACGGCTGCAGGATGCGTCAGGTGCACCTGCGGCCGGTTGGCATTTCCGGAATTGGTGAGCTCGCGGGCGACTATCAGCGGGTTGCAGTGACTCCTTCCTTGTCAGTGTGATGGCGTAGACGGACAAAGGCGACGAGTAGTGTCGAGTCAGTTACGAGGCGTACTCGGTGACACCTGCCGCCTGTATGATCTGCGGGGGGCCGGCTTCTCCACGTGAGTGATGCGCCCACAGCCGGGCAACCTTGCGGCGAGGGGTGTAGGTGGGGCAGATGGATCTTGGTAGTTACCTGCGCGCGTTGCGTCGCAACTGGTGGATCGTCGTGTTGGCGACCCTGCTCGGCGGGTCCTTGGCATTCCTTGTCGCCAAGAACACGCCGGAGAAGTATCAGAGCTCGGTGACGTTCTTCGTCTCCACGCCCACTGATGCGGCAGGGACCGCGGTTCAAGCAGATCAGTACGCGCAGCGGCGCGTGAACTCGTACGTCCAACTTTTGAGCAGTGACAGCCTCGCCAAGATGATTATCGACAGTACGGGACTGAGTCTTAACACCAGCGAAGTGACCTCCAAGATCAAGGCGGATGCCGAGCCGGAGACCGTGCTGCTTACCGCGACGGTGACTGACGAATCGGCCGCTCGCTCCCTGGTGATCGCACAGGGGATCAGCCAACAATTCGGGAAGATGGTGGATAAGCTCGACAACCGTGGATCACCGACCAAACCCACTGTTCAGCTGAACGTCACATCGGGGCCGACACTGAATCCCGTGCCGGTGGCCCCGCGGACTTCCTTGATCGTGGGTCTCGGTGTTCTGGTTGGCTTGTCTCTCGGTATTGCAGGCGCTATCCTTCGCGAAACATTGGACAAGACAATTCGCTCGGCCGAGACCCTGCGACGGCTCACTGAAGTTCCGGTGTTGGCCGTTATTGCTTTTGACAAGAAGGCTAAACGCCTTCCTCTCATCGTCGATACGCATTCCCGCACCGCTCGTGCCGAATCATTCCGGCAGCTGCGAACCAACCTTCAATTTGTCGATGCCGCGAACCCGGTCAGAGTGCTTGTCGTCACCTCCTCTCTGACCGGGGAAGGCAAGTCGACTACGGCGGCCAACCTTGCTGTCTCGTTCGCCGACTACGGTCAGCGGGTCATTCTGATCGATGCAGACCTGCGACGGCCCCGTATCGCGGGTTACATGGGTGTAGAGGGTTCGGTCGGACTCACCAACGTCTTGGTGGGTCAATCAAGAATCGATGACGTCCTTCAAGAGTGGGGCCAGTCGGGATTGACGGTACTGCCCAGTGGCGCCATTCCCCCTAACCCCTCAGAGCTCCTGGGTAGTCGAATGATGGCGGATCTCCTCAGCAGGCTTCGCCAACGTTCCGATTTGATCATCATTGACACGCCGCCGCTGTTGCCCGTGACAGACGCTGCAGTGGTTTCACGGATTGCGGACGGCACCCTGATGATCGTGCGTCACGGGAGGACCACTCGCCACCAGGCGTCGACTGCTTTCGGCGCGCTGAGAACCGTCAATGCGCGGATCTTGGGCACCGTCCTGTCGATGACGCCGGAGCACGGCGGCGACGCGTACTCCAGGTACGGCTACAGCGATGACGCTGCGTCAGTGCAGCCCTTGTCGCCTGGCATTGGAAACTCACGCGGTCACGAGGCGCCACCGCTTTCATATGGCGCTGCGGGTGCTGCTCACCACCGTTCCCGATCGAAGATCGGGCTCCGTGCGCCCTTGCGCTCTGAACCCAGAGCATCGTCCGGGGGCAGCCCGAATCACACGCTGGACTCGAGGGCGAGTGAACGTAGCTCGAGTTCGGCCGCCGGCCACCGTGTCCGCGCCGATTGAGCCGATTGAGCCTGCCGATTGAGGCAATCTGGCAGGTCGGCCGCCAGTCCCGCGGCGATGCTTCGCACAAGGGCTCGCTCTGTTGCGGAGGTGCGGGAGCCTGTGCGGAAGTCTGCGGCTACGTACAGGCGACGATCGCTCTCCCGACCCTTGCACGATGCCACCACTTGCATCTATATGGCTATCGGTCGGGGAAGGCGATTGACAACGGTGCCCAAATCGGCGAGCGCCCCGGCCATGGCTCAATGGTGCGCACCGAGGCCCGTTAGGGTGCCGTTGATGCTCGAATGGATGACGAAGCGACCTTCATGATGGAGCATCTACTACTCTGAGCTACCATCGCCCCTTGGGTCCATGTTGCCGAACAGGTGGGGCCCACTTAAGGAAAGGCGAGCAGCACGAGTGAAGCGGATAGGATACGCGCCCGGTGCCTACGACTTGTTCCACATCGGGCACCTCAACATCCTCCGGCACGCGAAGAGTCAGTGTGACTACCTCATCGCCGGAGTCGTTTCGGACGAAATGTGCGAGCTGACCAAGGGCCGACGACCAGTAGTCCCCCTGGCGGAGCGCCTCGAAATCGTCTCGCACATCAACTACGTCGATGCTGCCGTTCCAGAAGTAGCGCGTGACAAGTTGGAGACGTGGCGGCATCTCCGCTTCGACGTCCTATTCAAAGGTGACGATTGGCGCGGCACTCCGAAGGGTATGAAGCTGGAGCGTGATTTCGCTTCGGTCGGTGTCGAAGTCGTCTACTTTCCGTACACGATCCATACGTCGAGCAGCATGCTGCGCAGGGTGCTCACGGCGATCGAAGGCGAGGCCAGCGTCTCGTCGAGCGCCGAAGCCGTAGGATAACTCGCGGACTGAGCCGCTTCTGTCGGCAGGGTGGTTTATCACCCGTTCAGGGACACTTCGGGCACTAGGGTTACCGTTGGCGGTGACATAGCGTTAGATTGGCCAGGACCTTAAGGGTGGCGGGGGCCCCTCTTAGGTTTGATTAGCGGTACTCACAAGAGGCCACCTGTCGTGTGCGGGGGTCGCTGCCGGAGATGTGGGCCGGCGTACTTGATGATGACGGTTTGTAGGGGGATCACATGGCGCTCGTCGGCGGACCGGTTGTCACCGACCGACGGAACAAGCCAAGAGCGATCGGGTGGTCCAGAAGGAACTCGGTTCTCTCCAGTCCGCCTGAAGCGAGCAGCGTTCGCACCCGCGATGAAGCACTCCCCGACCTAGAGCACGTCGCGGCCAAGCAAGTTCATTCACCCAGCTGGGGCCGGCGATACGCCACTCGGTTACTGGTCACCGATCTGCTCGTGCTCGTCGTCGCCTCTGTGCTCGTGCTCATGGTCCGTATGCCCGAGGTCACTCGCGAGGAGACGATCGATCAACTGACACCCGGTCATTTGGTCCTGACCGCCGGAATTCTCCTGGCCTGGATGCTCACCTTGACGTGGTCGGGTAGCCGGGACAAGAAGTCGATCGGCTACGGCGCGCTCGAATACAAGAGGATTATTCACGCCACCTTTGCGGTATTCGGCGTGATGGCGATTGTCTCCTACCTGTTCAAACTGGAGATCTCCCGCGGCTATCTGCTCGTCATGATGCCGGTCGGGCTGGCTGCACTGGTACTAACCCGTTACGCATGGCGCAAATGGCTGCACCGCAGGCGGGCGTCCGGCGAATACTTGTCGCGGGTCCTTGCCGTCGGCAATGTGCACACGGTGACCGAATTGATGCGTGACCTTCGCCGCGCACCGCACGCCGGATACAAGGTGATCGGCGTGTGCCTGAGCCAGAACACCAAGGCCGTCGACGCCGACGGTGGGCCGGTTCTGGACATCGACGGTGTGCCCATCCTTGGCGGCTTGGACAACGTTGCCGAGATGGTCCGCCTGTCCGGTGCCGACACAGTGGCGGTGACCTCGACGGCGTCGTTCGGCCCGAGCAAGGTCCGCAAGCTCAGCTGGGAGCTCGAGGACACCGACGCGGAGCTGATTCTAGCCCCGGCGCTGACGAACATTGCGGGGCCGCGGGTTCACACCCAGCCGGTGGCGGGTCTGCCGTTGATCCACGTCGATCGACCGACGTACCGCGGGGCGAACCGCATCGTAAAGAAGTCCTTCGACATTGTCGGCAGCCTGCTGCTGGTCCTGCTGTTCTCGCCGGTCCTCATCTCGGTGGCGCTGGCCATCAAGCTGACCAGCCAGGGCCCGGTGTTCTTCCGGCAGAATCGCGTCGGTATCAATGGCGAGATCTTCCGCATGATCAAGTTCCGGTCGATGGTCGTCGACGCGGAATCACGGTTGGACGTGCTGCGGGACGAGCAGCGCGATGCGGGAAATACGATCCTTTTCAAGATGAAGAACGATCCGCGCGTGACACGGGTCGGGAAGTTCATTCGCCGGTTCAGCATCGACGAGTTGCCGCAACTGTTCAATGTCGTCATCGGGGATATGAGCCTCGTCGGTCCGCGGCCGCCGCTCAAGGCGGAGGTCGACCTCTACGAGGACGAGGCTCGTCGACGCCTGCTGGTCAAGCCGGGCATGACCGGACTGTGGCAGGTGTCCGGACGTTCTGACCTGACCTGGGACGACACTGTTCGACTCGACGTCTACTACGTCGAGAACTGGTCCATCACCGGCGACATGGTCATCATCTGGAAGACCTGGAAGGCCGTGGTCTCCTCGGCCGGTGCCTACTGAGCCACCTGAGTTCGGCGCGCCTCGTCGCTGCACGGCGTTCGACGCGCCTGTGGAAAGGTGTCGGGTGAGAGCCGCGAGGTAGTGGCGGTGCAGCAACCCGAAAGGTGGCACGAGTGCTGTCTGCTCGTCGAATTCTGACCATTGTCGGCCTGATCGGCGTGGTGGGCGTGAGCGCCGCAGGGTGTGGCACGACGGCCGCGACGTCAGCCGCCCAGGTGGGTGACGTCTCCATCTCTGAGGCCGCCATCTTCGACCGCACGACGGCGGTCGTCAATCAGGCGCAGACCTCCGGTGCCGCACCGGTGCAGCCGGCGACCCTTGCAGTGTTCAACCGTGCGCAGACAACGGCTGCGATCCGCAGTCAACTGCTGGAGGTGGCCGCTGACGATCGCGGCGTGGTTGTCACGAACGACCAGGTGAACACGGCGATGGCCGGCGGTCAGGGATCTTCCGCCGCCAGCCAACTCGGTGCACCCGAATCCGCGGTCGAGCAGACCGTCCGCGACCTGCTGCGGCTGGAGGGATTGATCTCGCAACAGCCCCCACAAGGCTCGCCGGTCACCAATGTGACGGTGCGCATCGACGGTGTCTCGGTCCCGACCCGTGAGGAGGCTGTCGCCACACGCAGCCAATTCCTGGCCGACCCGGCCGGTGTCGACACCGCCATCGCGGCGTCATCGACACCGGTTCAGCCGCAGACGGTCAGCGTGCTGAAGAACCCGACGGTCGGCTCGACCGGGGTGTTCAACGCCGCGCAGGGTGACGTGATCGTCTATCCCAGCCAGGACGGCCTCTACGTCATCCGCATCCTGGAACGGACGGTGGAGCCCGCCGTGCTGACTGCAGCGGACCTCGCGCCGCAGCAATTGCTGGGCAAGTTCGACCTCGGTGCGCTGTTGCTTGCTCCGTATGCGAATCAGGCGGGCGTCAGCGTCAACCCGCGCCTCGGGGTGTGGGATCCGTTGACGGTGCAGGTTGTTCCCGGAGGCAGCGGGCTGTGACGCCTTCGGACGAGGAGCGGCTGCAAGGGGAGCAGCCGTCGGAGCCCGTCGGACGTCACCTGCTCGACGCGGCAGCCGTGATGGACCGGTTGCGGTCACCCGGCGGCTGCCCATGGGATGCGGATCAGACACACGAGTCGCTGGTGCGCTACCTCATCGAGGAGTGCTACGAGCTGGTCGCGGCGATCGAGCGGTCTGACCCGTCCGCGATGCGTGAGGAACTGGGGGACGTGCTGCTGCAGGTGCTGTTTCACGCGCGGATCGCGGCAGAACGGTCGGCGGAAAACGGCGGGTTCGACATCGACGATGTTGCCGATGATCTCGTCGAGAAGCTCGTGCGCCGGCACCCGCACGTCTTCGACCCCGATCACGCGCCGGTGCACACCGCCTCCGACCAGCAGGAGCGGTGGGACGAACTGAAGAAGACCGAGACCGGGCGGTCCGGTGCGCTCGACGGCGTTGCCTTCGGTCAGCCGGCCTCGGCACTTGCGGCAAAACTCGGTTCCAGGGCCAAGAAATTCGGCATCGACATCGATCCGCCGGCCGGCGAAACAGCTGCCGAGGCCATGTTCCGGATCGCCTACGCGGCGGGAGCGCGCGGAGACGACCCGGAATCGGCCCTGCGGGCTGTCGCTCTCGCGCACGCCGACGCCATGGCGGCCGCGGAGCGCGAGCATGCCCGCGGCGCCGCCGTCAGCTGACATCCCGGCGACGGAAGCCCACAACACCGGCAACGATCAACGCGGCCGCCAACACTGTCAGCACGATCAACGGTGTCCACCGGACGTCCTGGGTCGGCACGGTCGGGACATGGGTGAAGGGGGACATGTCCATCAGCCACTGCGGCAGTTGGAGCAGGGGACCCAACTGGCCCAGGAGCAGTGCCACCACCAGAGCGGCCCAGGCCACCGACGTCAGCCGCGGGAACCAGCCGAAAAGCGCCACCGCCAGACCCCCGAGCACCAGCACAGCGGGCACCTGAACGATCATGGCGTCGAAAGCGGAGGACATTCCGCTCGAGAAATCGCTGGATTGGATGCCGTTGAGGATGCCCGCGACCACCCCGGCCGAAGCCAGCAGGATCACCGGTCCGAGGACGGCGAAGGCAAGGTGTCCCCGCATCCAGATCGGCCGGCTGACTGCCGTTGCAAGAGCGGGCCCGACACGATCCGCTGTCTCTTCCGTGCTCATCCGGAGGGCCGCCGAAATGGCGTAGCCGGCCGCGATCAGCCCCGCGATCGCGCCCATGGTGGCCAGCAGGGTGTCCGTCATCGCGCCGCCGCCGCCTATCTTGGCAAGCAACTCCTCCAACTGTGGATTGCCCGCCACCAGGTCATCACTGGTCGACGAGACACCGCCAGTGACCGCGCCGAGCACGACGAAGCCCACGGCCCATCCCACGAGGGAGCCGCGCTGCAACCGGATCGCCAGGGCCCCCGCCGATGACATCCGCGGGTTCTCCGCGACCCCCAGCCTGGTGCTGACCATGCCGAGACCCAGGTCGCGTCGCTCCAGCATTTCGCCGGCCACGATCAATGTGGCAGCGGTTGCGATGACGAACAACCCCAACACGGCGGCGCGGTTGGCTCCGAACGGCTCGACATGGCCTGCCCAACCCTGGGGGCTCATCCAGGTCAGCCAGTGCAGCGCCGGCTGCACATCACCGATGGCGCGAAGGATGAAGGTGGCGGCGAGCACCGAACAGGCCATGCCGACAGCGGTCCGCGAGGTTTCCGCTATCTGAGCGGTGATGGCGCCCACACCGGCGAAGGTCAGCCCGCATCCGGCCAGCGCAGCCCCGAAGAGGATCGACCCGGTGCTGGACTCCCCACTCGCGATGCCGGCGGCGGCAACCAGAACACCGATAGTCAGGCTGGCGGCCACGGCAACCAGGACGGCGGACGCCAGCGGCGCGGCGCGGCCGACCACCGCGGACGCCAGCAATTCGGTCCGCCCGGTTTCCTCGTCTCCCCGGGTCCGCCTGATGACCGTGAAGATGGCCATCAGGCCCACCAGACTGGTGCCGACCGCGGCGATCCGCCAGGACCCGATCCCGCCGATCGAGGTGTCGGTGATCGGCCCGGTGATGGCAAGGAACGATGGGTTCCCGGAGATCGACAGTTGCAGCGCAACCCGTTCCCTTGCGTCCGGATACAGCGCCGCGATGGCGGAGAAAGTGGAGCCGGCAACCGCAAGAAATGCCAGGATCCACGCCGCCAGCGGAACCCTCTCTCTACGGATGTTCAGCCGGACGAGCGCGGCGGTGCCGGCGAATCGCTCACGGGTTTGTGTTCCCGTGGCTGGTGGGCGTTCGAGGATGGCTGCGGTCACCGTGCCACCGCCTTGTCGTGGCGACCGAATTTCCGCGCCTTTGGGTGGCCGGCGGCGGCGCCGTTCGCCGAGCCACCGTTCACATGGTCGCCGTAGTGCCGAAGGAACAACTCCTCCAGAGTCGGCGGCGTGGCGCTCAGGCTGCGGACACCGCCGTCGATCATGACGCGAAGGATGCGGTCCAGCTCGGTGGAATCGACATCGAAACGCGCCCGATTGCCCTCCAGTACAAGGTCGTGCACCCCGCCGGCCGATCGAAGAGCATCGGGGACGACATCGAGTTCCGCGCTGATCGCGGTCCGGGTCAAGTGCCTCAACTCGGCAAGGGTGCCGGTCTCGACGATGGCGCCGGATCGGATGATGCTGACCCGGTCACAGAGCGCCTCCACCTCGGAGAGGATGTGGCTGGACAGCAGAACAGTTCTTCCCCTGTCCTTCTCTGCGTTGATGCAGCGCTGGAAGACCTCCTCCATCAGCGGGTCGAGTCCCGTTGTCGGCTCGTCGAGGATGAGCAGTTCCACATCGGATGCAAGGGCGGCGACAATCGCCACCTTCTGCCTGTTGCCCTTCGAATACGCCCGTCCCTTTTTTCGAGGGTCGAGTTCGAACTGCTCGAGGAGCTCGTCGCGGCGTTTGGTGTCGATTCCGCCCCGCAGACGCGCCATCAGATCGATGACCTCACCGCCGGTCAGGTTCGGCCAGAGGTTGACTTCACCGGGCACGTAGGCCAGACGCCGGTGAAGGCTCACAGCGTCACGCCACGGGTCGCCGCCGAGCAGTTCGGCGGTACCCGAATCGGCACGCAATTGCCCGAGCAGGACCCGGATGGTGGTGGACTTGCCGGAGCCGTTCGGACCGAGGAAGCCGTGCACCTCGCCGGTTCGCACGGTCAGATCCAGTTTGTCGAGCGCGGTGACCGCTCCGAAGGTCTTGACCAGACCGCGGGTCGTGACCGCGTTGCCGCCGTTGCTCATGCTGTCTCACCTTTCCGATGAGTGGACGAAGGATGGTGGGCGCCGGTATCGCTGGGGCGCCAGTGCATTGCGGGGCCTGCGGCGTACCGGACTCCGTTGCCGTGCGGATCGTGCTGCGGCTGATTGCGATAGGCGTCGAGGTAGTCGGTGGAGGTGTAGAGCCCGTGGGTGAACAATTCGAGTGCCGGGATGGTCAACCGGTCGGCAGCGAGCTTGAGCACGTCGTCCTCGTCGCTGCCCGCGGGAACGACGTACGAGGCGAAACGCAACATGCCGAGTTTGACCAGGGTGATCAGCTCCGCCCGTGCGCGCTCGTCGTCGGTCGGCCGAGCGACGCCCGCCGCGACGGTCGCCTCGAGATACAACTGCATGTCATCGACCAGCCGAGCGAAGAGACGCTCTGCGAAAGCCCCACCTTCGGTCATTGCCGTTGTCAGGTAGGGCGCGATGTGCACGAAGTCAGGGCGGGCGGCGAGCATGGCCAACACGTCGGAGGACGCCAAAGCTTGTGCAGCGTGCGCCGTCTGCTCGTCGATGAGCTGCGTGATGTAGGCATCGCAGGCATCACGCAGCCCATCCTTGGAGCCGAAGTGATGCATCACCAGGGCGGGGGATACGCCGGAGCGCTCCGCAATAGCCCTGATGGTGGTGCGGCCGAAGCCGCGCCGCCCGAATTCCTCGATGGCCGCATCGCGAATCTTCGCCCGAGTGGTCAAGTCATCGGAGTCGCGGCGGACTGAACGCATGATCAGCAGACTAAACGCACGTTCAGCCTGACCGCAACCGATTACTCAGACGGCGAGACCGACGACACTGTGGTCCGTCGGAGCGCCGATCACAGCAACCGGTCAGTCATCGGATCTGCGACACCATCGAAGAACCGATCGAGCATCGCTCGGAAAAGGGGTTCTTCGGGTGCTGCCCGGAGGAACAAGGTCGCGCACGATCTCAGCTTCTGCGCGTCGACGGAACCGAAGATCTGTTCAGCGGAAGACGTGACCCCGGCGAGCAAGACCTGCGCCGCCTCGAGGAGTCGGGGCCCCAACACGGGATGTGCGAGGTATGCGCGGGCCTCATCAAGACCCGAAATCGCGTACAGCATGGACGTCGGGCTAGTGCCGAGTCCCGCAATCTGCGGGAAGACGAACCACATCCAGTGCGAAACCTTGTGTCCGCGTTGCAGCTCACTGATCGCGGCGCCATACGTGCCGTGGCTGTCTTGCGCCTTCACGAATCGGTCCAGGTGATACGGATCGTCCGTCACTGAGACCCCTTCATCTCTCGGTGGCACTCACTCGCCGGGGTAGGCGACGCCGATCTGGCGCCGGATCTCGTCGATCGTCCGCAGGACGTCCACGGTTTCATCCAGCGGCAGGAGGGGCGACTCTGTCGCCCCTTCGGCGATGAGGCCGGCGAAGTGCGCGGCCTCGTAGCACAACCCATGGTGGCCGGTGATCGCACCTGGTTCCCGAACGAGGCGCCGGTCGTCGTTCGCCGTCAAGGTGACCACGCCGGGCCCATAGAAGGGGCCCGCGATCTCCACGGTGGCGGCGCTGCCGGAAATCGAAGCGCGGGTGGGCGTCTTGGCCCGCAGGGTCGTGCTCACCGTGGCCTGTGCAGATCGGGCCTTGAGGGCAACGGTGACCTCGGCGTCCACTCTCGTCGTCGTCAGAGACCCGGTGGCCACGACGCTATCCGGGCTGCCCAGGGCGAAAGACGCGAACGAGATCGGGTACACGCCCAGGTCGAGCAGGGCGCCACCCGCGAGGTTCGGGTCGAACAGCCGGCTCTGCGGATCGAAGTCGAAGTATTGGCCGTGGTCGGCAAGCACGGTCGTAATCTCGCCCAGCACGCCATCCGCCAGGAGTTGCGCAATCACGTCGGTCTGCGGCAGGAAACGGGTCCACATCGCTTCCATCGCGAGGACGCCGGCGGACCGGGCGGCGTCCACCACCTCCTGCGCCTCGGCGGCATTGCGCGCGAAAGCCTTCTCCACCAGTACCGGCTTCCCGGCCGCGATCGCGAGCAGCGCCTGCGACCGGTGCTCGCTGTGCGGGGACGCCACGTACACGGCGTCGACCTCGGGGTCCGCAACCAATTGCTCATACGAGCCGTAGGCCCGCTGGACTCCGTGCGTGGTGGCGAAGTGGTGGGCTCGTTCGGCCGATCTCGAGCCGACGGCGACCACGCGACTGCGGGTATTGGCGTGCAGGGCATCCGTGAAAGATGCCGCGATGCGACCCGGCGCGAGCACTCCCCAATTCAACAGTCGCGCCGTCATGGGATGCGGCGTGCGACTGGTGGGGAACGAAGCTGGGAAGCTGGTCACGTCGGCATCGTGTCACAACCGACAGCAATCGCAGTTACGCAGGTCCTGGTGGCGGCTACGTAGAAGCGGACTCCATGCGGTGCACTTTTGCCCCGGCATTCCACTGCGGTGGGCGCGTGGGCGTCGATATGTCTGTGTCGACGTGCCGGGCTGAACCTTTCGAGAAAGTCATATCGCTGAGTATGACTACTCGGATGCCCGTCGAGCAGTGACCCATTCGGCATAGCTACGGACTGCCACTGCATGTAGCTTTCTGCTTATTTCGAATTGGTGCCGGAAGTGCGATGATGGTCGCTGGTCGTGGGGGGTGCGGCGATGGGGTGGGGGATCACGAATGACGTCTCTTGGACGACTTAGCCAATTGTGCCTCGGGCGACGCACTGCAAGGGTGCGTAGTGCCCGTCGGATACCGGCGCCAGGAATCCTGGCTGCGGTTGTTCTTGCGTGCACTGCTTGCGCGGCGCCGCCGCTGGGTTCGAACGCGCCCGGTCATTCATTTCTCGCCGGCGGTTCGGCCGATGATCCGATTGTGGTCGCTGCGGGCGCGGCCGACGGTGCGGCTGACCCACTCGCTACCGCCGTCAATCGTCCACCCGTTCGGGCCGGACACAATTCGGACAAGCGAATGCGTGCATCGGTTGGGCACTTCGCCGGCAATGTACCGGTGACATATGCCGACGGTGTCTACGTCATGGTCGAGAGCATCGAGAAAGGTATGGAAGCCGGCAAGGGACCGGGTGTTGTCAACGGGCGTCCGAACATCGGGTTCCTTGTGATCCTCCATAATGGAGCGGGTACTGCCATCGATCTCAATCAAGTCGTGGTCACGACGACCTACGGCACACCGGCCCGTGTCGCAGCACCGGTTTATGACGACGCCCGCGCGCAAGATTTCTCCGGCGTATGCCAAGTGCATAAGACAAGATCTGCAATGTACTTCTTCGCGGTTCCGACGGCGGAACGAGGGACCATCACCCTGACCGTAGATTTCGACGCCAGACACGATGCCGCAGTCTTCCGAGGAACTGTCGCGTAGTCGGCGGAGCGGACATACGGGAGGTGGAGTCAGTGGGTACTGAGCAGCGCGTCAGTAGCGGCGTTCTTACATTGATGGGAGACGCGGCACCGATCATCCGAGCGCAGAACAAGTCCTGTTCCGGGCGGCTGTTTTCCTCATGGTTTCACACCCGAGTCTGGATCGCGCTCATCGTCAGCGCACTGGTGGCCGTCGCGACAGCGACAGATGCGGCAGCAGATACGATGCCGTCCAGCGGGGTACCTGTCACTGTGAGTGCGGATGCGCTGCCGACCTGGCAAATCAATGGTGTGGTGTGGAGCCAGATCGTCGTCAACAACATCGTCTATGCGACGGGAAGCTTCACCAAGGCAAGGCCGCCGGGGGTTCCGCCCGGCGGTGTCGGCGAGGTCTCGGTGAACAACCTCTTCGCGTATGACATCAGGACTGGCAGCAGGGTTGCGTTCAACCATTCACTCAACGCCCAGGGGCGGGTCGTCACGACCTCACCTGATGGACTGCGGCTTTTCATCGGCGGCGACTTCACCACTGTTGACGGGGTGGTTCGAAACCATGTGGCAACCTTCGACCTGGCCAACGGGACCCTGAACACGGCAATACGACCAAGTGTCAGCAGTTCGGTTCGCGCGCTGGCAGCTAGCGCATCAACATTGTTCATCGGGGGCGGATTCGCCTCGGTCAACGGCCTCAGCCGGCAGAATCTCAGTGCGGTCAGCATACCGAGTGGGTCACTCCTGCCGTGGTCGCCATCGGCTCAGAGTGGCGCCGTGTGGTCGATGGTCTTGTCCCCTGACAAAACCAGACTCGTTGTTGGCGGGTCGTTCACCAGCCTGAGCGGGAAGCCTGCCTACGGTATGGGAGCGTTGAATGCATCTACCGGCGGCGTCCTGCCGTGGGCGGCCAACGCCACGATCAGAGATGCGACGTCGACAGGAGCGATCACCAGCCTTCGGACGGACGGGGTGAAGATATACGGATCCGGATACGCATTCGGTGCGGGGTCCAATTTCGAAGGTACGTTTGCGGCGGACCCGACGACGGGCAAGTTACTGCTCGTCAACGATTGTCATGGTGACACGTACGACGTGCTCCCGCTCGGTCCCGTTCTGTACAGCGTCAGCCATGCTCATGACTGCTCGGCAATAGGCTCGTTTCCGGACACCAGTCCCAGGGCGAGGTGGCAACGGGCCCTTGCCGAGACTACCTCCGCGACGGGGACCAACAAGGGGCCGGACAGTTACGGCTGGAACTACAACGGTTTGCCGGCATCGACTGTTTTGCAGTGGTTCCCCGATCTATCAGCGGGCACCTATACGGGGCAGTTTCAGGCTGCGTGGTCAATTACCGGCAACACGTCCTACATCGCATTGGGTGGAGAATTCCCCGCGGTCAACGGCCGGTCTCAGCAAGGTCTGGTCCGCATGGCGGTGTCACCGAGTGCGCCGAACAAACGCGGTCCGACCTACTCGACGAAGCCGCCGAGAGCGGTCCCGGCGACGACTGTCGCCAGGACCGCGTCCGGTCGCATCACCGTCACCTACGGCACCGCTTGGGACCAGGACAATCAAACGCTGACGTATGAGGTCATCCGCGACGGGGTGATCGTGATCAATACGGCAACAGTGAAAACCAATTTCTGGACCTTGCCGAACCGAGCGGTGGCCGACACTGTGCGGGCTGGGACCACTCACACCTATCAGGTACGGATCAAGGATCCGTTCGGCAACACGTTGATGAGCCCGAAGAGCAACGCCGTCACCGCATGAGCACAACGCCACCAAAGACAGAACTCACGGTGCCAGCAGCGGCCGCGGAGCGAGACCGACGTCTGTTGGAGCGAGGTCCCGAGTCCGTCGAGCCGCGGTGAGCGCAACGGGCTCGCGACGGCGGGAGTTAGACGACCGATCGTCTACCCAGCGATTCATGCACATTGGGGTGGCGCGTACAGGCTCCGGCGTGGAGGCGTCCGCGGCGCCGAGTACGAGATCGGCGACGCGTCGCTTGCCCTTGCGGAGCGACCGGACTCGTTCCCTGCTGATCAGCAGGTCGCCGCAGTAGAGCACGGCCCACAGCAGGCCGTCCGGGTCCCGCTCCACCTGGCCGACGTAGGTCGCAGCGGCGTTGTCGCTCACGGTGACCCATCCCTTCGACTCGGAGACCGCGTGTTGCCCCTGTGCTGGCTGCACCGCCCATCCGGCTCACACGTTCCCTAGTGGGTGAACCGCGCCATTCGGACTAACCGCAATTGTCATCGATGCTTCGCTGTGGCGCCAGAACCCGTCCGTATGCACCTTTGGGGAGTGATTGTCACCGCCTGTGGACAAACAGGCGCTGAGTCGCCCCTCTGGTGTTCATGCGAGCGAATGTGGTAAGCGTCACCACCGGATTTGGACATCCGTCGTAACCGTGCGCTATTGCGAGACTGCAGCCCGTGATCAACCTTCGTCACCCTCAACGAGTCGAGCACGTGGCCGGACTCTCACCCCGCCCGCCGCGCGTACGGCGCGGGCAATGGATGACGATGAGGCGGTGACATCGGCGGATCAACACCCGGCTGAGCGGGAGGTCGGCGTGCCCGGCGCAGGCCTTGTCGGTCGCCGCCGCCGGCTGGCCGTCCGCGTCGGCATGCTCGGCCCCGCGTTCGTTGCCGCCGTGGCCTACGTCGACCCGGGCAACGTGGCCGCCAATCTGCAGGCCGGCGCCAGGTACGGCTACCTACTTGTGTGGGTGCTGGTCGTGGCGACAGCGTCGGCCGGCATCGTCCAGTACCTGTCCGCGAAGCTCGGCGTGGCGACCGGTGCGTCCTTGCCGGAACTGGTCGGGCAGCGCCTGAGCCGGCCCGCGCGCATCAGCTATTGGCTCCAGGCCGAGGGCGTCGCCATGGCCACGGACCTGGCCGAGGTGATCGGCGGGGCCATCGCCCTCAACCTGCTGTTCGACCTCCCACTGGTGCTCGGTGGCGTCATCGCCGGCATCGTGTCCCTCGCCCTGCTGTCGGTGCAGAACCGGCGCGGTCAACGACCGTTCGAACGCGCGATCACCGGCCTGCTGCTGATCATTGCGATCGGCTTCATCGCCGGCCTGTTCGTCTCACCGCCGTCACCCGCGGACGTCGCGGCCGGACTGGTGCCCAGGTTCGACGGGCTGGACTCCGTGCTGCTGGCGACAGCGATGCTGGGCGCCACCGTCATGCCGCACGTCGTCTACCTCCACTCGGCCCTCACCCGGGACCGCTTCGGGAAGGTGCCGCCCGGCGAACCGCGGCGGCGGCTGCTCAGCGCCACCAAGACCGACGTCTCCGTCGCGATGGTGCTGGCGGGGACCGTGAACATCTCCATGCTGCTGCTGGCTGCCTCCTCACTGCAGGGCTCCGAGGGAGTCGACACCATCGAGGGCGCGCACGCCGCGGTGGAGCAGTCGTTGGGGCCGGCCGTGGGCATGCTGTTCGCCGTCGGACTGCTCGCATCCGGGCTCGCGTCCACCTCGGTGGGGTGCTACGCGGGCAGCGTCATCATGGACGGCCTGCTCCGGATCCGGATCCACCTGCTCACCCGCCGGGTCATCACCCTGATCCCCGCGCTCATCGTCCTGGCGATCGGGGCCGACCCCACCACCGTCCTCGTCATCTCTCAGGTGGTGTTGTCGTTCGGGCTGCCGTTCGTCCTGATCCCACTGCTCCGGCTGACGTCCGACGCCGGCGTGATGGGACAGGAGCGCAACGGCGCTGGGGTGAAGTTCGTCGGCTGGCTGATCACCGCCGCCATCGTCACGCTCAACGCGGTGCTGATCTTCGGCGTCTTCTTCGGCTTCTGACGACCCACCGTTCCTCCTGAATGCCGCAGTGGCCGCCCGGCCGGACCCACAAGGGTGATCGACGGCGGTCGCGTCAGGCGGATGAATGACGTGACACCCATCGCACCGAAGCCGGGACACCGGCCCATCGCTTCCGGTGACGTTGCTCGCTAGACTCGCCGCAGGTCATGAGTTCCAGCACCAGCCCCGGCTCGCTGGACGGCAACCCTCCACACGCGGTGGGGTGCCCCGGGTGATGACCAGGCGAACTCCCGGCCCCGGGTGGTTCGCAAGCGCGGGTCCGCACACGACGGACCCTGTCACGACGGACAGGAGTGCCGCGATGCGGACAGCAATGTGTTGTAGCGACTGACGGCGGCGGCTGATGCCGCACTCCCGCACCGCGCAGGTGCACCGGCGCGCGCCGGCCATGGCGGACTTCCCGCCGTTCGGCTCCCGCACGCGCCACCGCTCCGCCCCCGGGCGGGGCCACTTCCCGTTCCCGTGGACAGGACGTCCACCATCCCGAGGAGCACACCGATGAGCCCCAACTGGTCCTTCGAGACCCGCCAGATCCACGCCGGCCAGACCCCCGACCCGACCACCAAGGCCCGGGCGCTGCCGATCTACCAGACCACGTCGTACGCGTTCGACTCTTCCGAGCACGGCCGCAAGCTGTTCGCGCTGGAAGAGCTCGGCAACATCTACACCCGCATCATGAACCCCACCCAGGCGGTGGTCGAGGACCGCATCAACTCGCTGGAGGGTGGCGTCGGCGCGCTGCTGGTGGCGTCCGGGCAGTCCGCCGAGACACTGGCCATCCTGACGATCGCCGAGGCCGGCGACCACATCGTCTCCTCGCCGCGCCTGTACGGCGGCACCTACAACCTGTTCCACTACACGCTGCCGAAGTTCGGCATCAGCGTCAGCTTCGTCGACAACCCGGACGATCCGGAGTCGTGGCGGGCCGCCGTCACCCCGCAGACCAAGGCGTTCTACGGGGAATCGATCTCCAACCCACAGCTCGACATCCTCGATTTCGCCGCCGTATCCGCGGTCGCGCACGAGGTCGGCGTTCCGCTGATCGTCGACAACACCGTGCCCACGCCGTATCTCATCCGCCCCTTCGAGCACGGCGCCGACATCGTCGTGCATTCGGCGACCAAGTACCTGGGTGGCCACGGCACCGCGATCGGCGGCGTCATCGTCGACTCGGGCAACTTCGATTGGGTGGCGAACGCCGAACGTTTCCCGAACTTCAACACACCCGACCCCAGTTACAACAACCTCACCTGGGGTGTCGACCTCGGACCGGAGGGACTGTTCAAGTCGAACGTCGCGTTCATCTTCAAGGCGCGGTTGCAGGGCCTGCGGGACATCGGCCCGGCGATCTCCCCGTTCAACGCGTTCCTCATCTCGCAGGGCATCGAGACGCTGTCGTTGCGCATCGACCGGCACGTCGCCAACGCCAGCCGCGTCGCCGAGTGGCTCAGCAGCCGGGACGAGGTCGAGTCCGTGTCCTACCCGGGACTCGAGTCCAGCCCGTGGCACGCGAACCAGCTGAAGTACGCACCGCTCGGTGGCGGCCCGATCGTCGCGTTCGAGATCAAGGGCGGCGTCGAGGCCGGGCAGACCTTCACCGACGCCCTCGAATTGTTCACCAACCTCGCCAACATCGGTGACGTCCGCTCGCTCGTCATTCATCCTGCGTCGACCACCCACGCGCAGCTGTCGCCCGCCGAGCAGCTGACCACGGGCGTCACCCCGGGCCTGATCCGGCTGGCCATCGGCATCGAGCACGTCGACGACATCCTCGCGGATCTGGAGGCAGGCTTCACCGCCGCCAAGGCGGAGTGAGTACCACCGTCGACACCTCCGTCGCCCTGCCGACCGCGACCCCGGATACACCGGGAGCGGTCGGCGGGCGGCAGTACGCGCGGATCGGCGAGCTGCTGACCGAGTCCGGTCGGCGCCTCGAGGACGTGACGATGGCGTACGAGACGTGGGGGACGCTGAACGAGCAGCGCGACAACGCGGTGCTCGTGCTGCACGCCCTGACCGGTGACTCACACGTGGTCGGGACGGTCGGCCCGGATCAACCCACCCCCGGATGGTGGGACGGGCTGATCGGTCCCGGCGCCCCGATCGACACCGACCGCTACTTCGCCGTCGCGGCCAATGTTCTCGGCGGCTGCAGGGGCACCACCGGGCCGTCGTCGATCGCGCCGGACGGCCGCCCCTACGGCTCCCGGTTCCCGACCGTGACCGTCCGCGACCAGGTGAGCGCCGAGCACCGGCTCGCCGACGTCCTGGGCATCGCGCGATTCGCCGCGGTCCTCGGCGGGTCGATGGGCGGCATGCGGGCGCTGGAATGGGCGGTCAGCCACCCCGACCGCGTTGAACGGTGCATCGCGATCGCCACCTGCGCGTCCTTCAGCGGTGACCAGATCGCCTGGAGCGTCCCGCAACTCGCCGCGATCCGGATGGACCCGGACTTCCGGGGCGGCGACTACTACGACGGCCCTCCGCCGCTGGCCGGCATGGCCGTCGCCCGGCAGATCGCACACACCACCTATCGTTCCGCGATCGAGCTCGACGTCAGGTTCGGCCGGGCCACCCAGGGCGAGGAGAACCCCCTGACCGGCGGACGTTTCGCGGTCCAGTCCTACCTCGAGCACCACGGCACGAAGCTGGGCCGACGCTTCGACCCCAACTCCTACCTGGTGCTGACCGAGTCGATGAACAGCCACGACCTCGGCCGGGACCGCGGCGGTCTGGACGCCGCACTCCGGCGGATGACAGCGGAACTCACGGTGGCCGTCGTCGACTCCGACCGGCTGTTCCTGCCTGCCCAGGGCGCCGCGCTGGCCGCCGCCCCGACGGCCAGGCCGCTGATCACCATGCACTCGGACTACGGACACGACGGATTCCTCATCGAGGCCGACGCCATCGCCGCGGTGGTCCGGGAGGCCATGGCCGGCGAGCCGGGCACCACCGCGCGCACCGGGCGATGACCCGCCCAGCCGATCATTAGGCTGGCCGGGCCGGCCGGCAGATGGCCTGCGCACGGTGACGGTCGGCGCGGCACTGCGCGGTTCGCCGGTCGACGATCGAACGAGTAGGAGACCCTCATGCCACTGCGATTGGGCTACAAGGCATCCGCCGAGCAATTCGGCCCGGTTCAGCTCGCCGACTTCGCCGTCCGGGCGGAGCAGGCGGGGTTCGATTCGGTTTTCATCTCCGATCACCTGCAGCCGTGGCGTCACGACGGCGGCCACGCGCCCGCGGCGTTGCCCTGGCTCGGGGCGGTCGGTGCGCGGACGGAGCGGGTGCTGCTCGGCACGTCCGTGCTGACCCCCACGTTCCGCTACCACCCCGCCGTCATCGCCCAGGCCTTCGCGACCCTCGGCGTGATGTACCCGGGGCGGGTCATCCTCGGCGTCGGCTCGGGGGAGTCGCTCAACGAGGTGCCGCTCGGACTCGAGTGGCCCGACGGTAAGGAGCGGTTTGCCCGGCTGAAGGAAGCCGTCACGCTGATCCGCGAACTGTGGACGGGCGAGCGGGTGACGTTCGACGGCACCTTCTACCGCACCGACAACGCCACCATCTACGACCGGCCCGAGGTACCGGTGCCCATCTACATCGGTGCCTCCGGACCGGCCGCCACCAGGCTGGCCGGCCGGGTGGCCGACGGTTTCATCACCACGTCGGGCAAGGCCGATTCGCTGTACTCCCAGACGCTCCTGCCGGCCCTGGCCGAGGGTGCGGGCAAGGCGGGCCGGACCCTCGACGACCTGGACCTGCTCATCGAGATGAAGGTGTCGTTCGACCCGGACAAGGCCCGTGCGCTGGAGGACACCAAGTACTGGGGCGCGCTGGCTTTGACGCCGGAGCAGAAGAGCGGCGTCGAGGACCCCATCGAGATGCAGCGGCTCGCGGATGCCCTGCCGGTCGAGCAGGCGGCGTCCCGGTGGATCGTCTCCGACGACGCCGACGAGCATGTCGAGAAGATCAAGCGTTACCTCGATCTCGGATTCCGGCATCTGGTGTTCCATGCCCCTGGCCCCGATCAGGAGCGTTTCCTCACTCTTTACGGCGAGGAAGTCCTGCCCCGGATCCGCGCCATTGCCGCAGGGTGACCGCTCGGTCACTCGGCCAGGTGTTGTCCGCCGCGGTCCTGGCGAGTCCGACGAGAGTCGGCGCGCGTTC
>JAESFR010000168.1_pt1 | contig 41010 bp, 42 predicted proteins | sample 9266191 | NCBI WGS metagenome assembly JAESFR01 (sample SAMN14503063, study PRJNA617104) | algae metagenome | isolation source: Pleurocapsa minor HA4230-MV1 and co-occurring heterotrophs from cement on... | place: USA: Nuuanu Pali Lookout, Hawaii | collected 2009-07-20
GACGATCGCGGTGGTGAACCAAAAAGGTGGCGTGGGCAAAACGACTGTCACGATGCAGCTGGCCGCGGCTCTGTCGCGCCGGCACCGGGTGCTGGTGGTGGACGTGGATCGTCAGCAGTCGACGGTGTGGTGGGCGGAGAACATGCGTGACCGGTTACCGTTCGATTTCGCCGGCAGCCAGAACCCGAAGATGCTGGGCCGGCTTCCCGAGCTGCGGGTGGAGTACGACTTCGTGCTGGTGGACACGCCGGGCAGCCTCGAGGACACCGCCGTGCTGGAGACGGTCCTGGACTCCGCGGACTTCGCGTTGGTGCCGATGACACCCGAACCGCTCGCGGTTGACCCGACGTTGCGGACGGTCACCCGACTGATCGCTCCCCGCCAGGTGCGGCACGCGGTGCTGCTCAACCGGATCGATCCGCGTAACTCGGCCCAGCTGCAGGACTCGCAGCGGCTGCTCGATTCCACGTTCGGGATTCCGCGGTTCGAGACGTACCTGCGTCAGTACAAGGCACAGGCAGACGCTCCGATCCTGGGGCAGCTGGTCACGACGCTGCGGGACAATCAGCGCACCGCCGGGACGATCGGGGACATCACCCGCGTCGCCCACGAGCTGGTCTCCCAGTTCACGCCGGCCCTCGCCGGGCGGTGGGACGGATGATCAAGGTCGATCTCGCGGAGATGCTCTCCGGCGCCCGCGCCCGCGTGGAGGCAGAGACTCCGGTTGAGGAACGCGGGTTGGCGCGATTCGCCCGGTTGACGCGGAAGGACGCCCGGATCCGTCCCGATCAGGACGCCGACCTGACCGCACTGGCGAAGTCCCTGATGCGGCGTCGGGCGATCAAGGCGGAGCGGATCACCGAGAACACCCTGATCCGGGTCGCCATCGACCTGCTCCTCGCCCATGCCGACCTGCTTCGAGGGTCCACCGAGGACGACCTCCGCCGCTCCGCAACCACCGCACTCCGCAACTCCGGAACTACCCAACTTCCGGACTCCGGAACTTTCGCACTTTCCGACTCCCGCACTCCGGAACATGCGGATGACGAAACTGCCGCAATCCCGACATCCGGAGTTCAGAAGACCGCGGAACGCACCCCGGAGGACCGAACAAAATGAGGGCGCCGATAAGCCGTCGACACACCACACGGAAGGAGCGTGATGAGCACCGACAGTGACGAGCCGACAGGCGCAGACGGCGCCACGGAGACGCCGCCACCTGGGGAGTCGATGCGTCGGTGGCGTGAGGCGAACCGGGACCACCTCAGGGAGTACAACAGGCGGTGGCGCGACAAAAACCTCGAGCGCAGCCGTCAGCAACACCGGGAATCGGAGCGGCGCGCCCGCGAACGGGAACGCGCTCGGCGCGAGAAGCGGGAGCGAGACCGGGACTACTACGCAGCGAACGCCGAGAAGCGGCGCGCCTATGCCCGCGAGTGGCGTGCCGCGCGCATGGCCGCGGACCCGGAAGGGTTCCGAGACGAGCAGAACGCACAACGGCGGGCATGGTGGCACCGGCAACCTTTGGAAGAGCGTCAGCGGATCGCCAGGACCAAGCACGAACTGGCCGACCCGGAAGAGGTGCGCGAGCGGGGCCGGGCCTACTACCACCGCAACGCCGACCGCCTCAACGAACAACGCCGCGCCCACCTGAAAGCCCACCCCGAGAAGCGGCGCGAATACCAGTACCGGTGGCGCGACAAAGAACGCCGACGCATCGCCGCCGGCCTCCCCAAGCCCACGCGGCATCGCACGACGAAACAGGAACGGGCAGCGAACCGGGCCGCCGCAGACGCGTTCTTCCGCCAGACCTACACCGCGGAGCAGATCGAGAAGATGCGTCAGGGACCACCGACCCCACCGGAACTGCTGTACGCGTTCAACCGCGACTGCCGCCGCGCCCGCGCGGCACACCAGCTCGCCGTGGACGCTGAACTCCAGGCGCGCCTGACCGCAGCCCTCACGCCGACGCAACGCGCCGCTGCAGAACAAGAACACGGCGAACGGGAACGTCAACGCGCGGAAGAGGAACGGCTGGACGCGATCGGCCGGGCGATCAACGACCGCCTCCGCCACACCGCCCCGCCGCGTCGGCAGCAGCGCGATGACCCGGCTGCCCCGCATCCGATGCTGCAGCACCCGCACGGGACGGGACTGAACCGATGAACACCTCCACGAACCTTGCAGGCGCCATGATGGGAGCCACCATGATCGACCGCGCGCACACCGAAACCGCCCTCTACCGGGTGGCCGTCGCCGCATTCACCTACTACCCCGGCAAAGAGACCGACGAACCCTGCTACACCGTCGAGGAAGACCTGGACTGGTGCACCGCCCCCCTGACCGCACTCCCACCGGCACAGCTCGCCGAGCTGCGCGAACGCGCGCGCGAGGCGATCACCGATCCGCTCGCCGACCGGCGCGCGTTCCTGGCCGCCCTGGCAGCCCTCAACGACCACTAGACGACCACGTCGCGACCCGGGTGTCGCACCCCGAGCGGACACTGTCAGAAGGGAACGAAGTGATGATCATGGGTACGACGACAGGTATCGCAGTGGCGGTGTTGGTCGCCGCCTCGGTGATCACGGTCCTGCTCGTGCCCCGGCTGGTGCTGGCTACGGTGCGCGGGGAGATCGGTCGCGGGATGCGGATTGTCACCGTGATCGGGATGCTCACCGTCGTCGGGTTCGCGGCCGCAGTGACCATCGGAACCTCCAGCACCCTTCCGCTGCTGCCGTAATTTCGGCTTGCCCGGCGGATGGCGGGAGTACTCGCCTACTCGGCAGAACGGGGATCGCCCGGGGGTGTGTTGAGCGCGCGTTGTACGGCGCTGGTGCTGACGCCGAGGACGCGGGCGATGTGGCTGAAGGATCGGTCGTGGTTGCGCAGCTCCCGGGCGATGGCGATCCGCTCGGCGTCCATCACGGACGGGCGGCCCGGTCGGCGGCCCTTCGTAGCTGCCGTCACCAGTCCGGCGCGGGTCTCGAGCCCGCGCAGGCGCCGCTGGAATCGTTCCAACGCGACCATCACCTCCCCCGCACCCGCCCGCTCCGAGGAGTCGGAGCACAGGGCCGGTTCCGATAGCGACCGGAACAGCACCCCCCGGCCGGTCAGGTCCGCGATGGTTCCGATGAAGTGGGGAAGCGTGTGCGAGAGTCGCTCCGACGCGGTCACCACCAGGACATCGCCGGCGCGCAGAGCAACCAGGCACTCCTGGAGCGCGGGCCGCTCCCGCCCACCTCCGGACCCGGCATCGGCGAACACCTGTTCTGCGCCCGCGGCGGTCAGCTTCTCGATGTCCCCGTCGACACCGGCGCCGGGGACCACCTCCCGGGTGTAGCCGACGACCCGGCTCACCGGGATAGCCCGCCGCGGTCAGGGCCAGCGGGGCCGGTCACCGGGCCCGCCGCGTCGACCGGGCGATCCACAACCAGGGATCGGCGAAGCAGAACCAGGTCGGCCGCGACCGTCCCTTCCGCCCCGGCGGCGGCGCGGGATCCGGCAGGAACCGGCAGTTCCGGAATGATCTCGCGCAGCGCCGTCTCGTGCAGATCGATCAGAGCCTCACCCACCGGAGGGGGGAGGTCCCGCTGTGTCGACGCGAACCGGGTCACCCGCCGCAGCTCACTCAGCCACTGGACCGACTCCAGACCCGTCAGCCGCTCTGTGCCCACCGACTGCAGCGCCGCACTCACGCCGACGAACGCTTCGCCAGCTTCGCTGCGGGTGACGTCCCAGACGGAGCGGCCACCCCGACCGAGCACCGTCACCCGGTCCAGTCCCCCCGACTCTTCCATCGCGGCTGCCAAGGCTCGCGCGCTCTCGAAGTCCCGATCCACCGCCTCCCGGCCGACAAACCGCGACCGAGTACCGGACCGCACCGCGTGGAGGTGCTGCGACACCGCCCAGAGGAGGCTCTCGGCCCGGCGGGCCCCGCACACCACGACCCGGGTGCGGAACCCCTCGCCGGAGTACCGCTGGGCCAGGCCCAGAGTGGCGGTCGCGGTGAACTGGCCCTCCAGCAGGACGGATCGACGGTTCTCCCGCGCGAACGTCAGGGCGGCGCGTACCCACTCCGCCGTCGCGGCCCGCACCGCTTCGTTCGCCTCCGCGGACTGATCGTCCGATGATGGGTGGAGCGCGCGAAGCTCGTCGCCGTTCACCACCGCCATCCCTGGACCGTGCTCGGACAGCAGCCGCCCGGTCGCCGCTGCCGCAACCGTGCCCGGCGCGCGGCACACCAGCACCAACGCCGGTACAGACGACTCCTCCCGGCCGGAGAACAGCAGCGGAAGTATCTGGTCCGCAGTGACTTCTGACCGGCGCGCGGTCGCGGTCTCAGCCATCGAGCTCACCTGCAAGCTCCGTCGCGCGGGCCCGGAATCGCGCTGCGGCGTCGTCGACCGCGCGCCGGTCGTACCCGTCTACGGCAACAGTCGCGCGCCGCACCGCGACCAGTTCCGAAGACGCTTCCTCGGGGGCCGACCCGCCACGGGACGTGAGATCGAGCAGGAGTCGGCACAGCGCGGCGGCGTCCGCCCGCATCAGGTCGTACGCGACCGCGTCACTGACCCGCCACGAACTCGTCTGCGCCAACCCGGCCTCCCCACCCGAAGTCTAACGATCCGACTCGAAACGAGAGGGAACGATTTCGAATCACCACCTTGCGAGCTTGAGGAGACCCGGCTCACGGGTGGCGGGGCGCGCGTTATTGACTCAGGCCGGTGGTCGGCCGCGGGCCGCCGCTGTGTTGTGCACCCTACGGGTGCGTTGTTCGTCGTGAAGCCTGCGGCAGTCTACGGTCGGTGACGCTGCGCGCAAGCAGCGCTGCTGCCGGCTCCGCCGAGACTTCCGGCACGCGGTCGCTGCGCTCCCTTATCTCGCGCCGCAACTCTCTCCACCGCCGCCCTCCCGGTTGCACTCCGCGTCCCCTCCCTAAACGGCACTGCGTGCCTCCACGCCGAACGACCACGGGGGAGACGAGACAGCGGCGGCCGCCCGATTCAGACCTCGAATACCGACATTCCGCCGTTGGCCGAGCCAGCGTGGACAGCACCCCGCTTGACGGTGAGGCCCGATTTCAGCGTCCGGGGGTCGCTTGGCCGACGCTGCTCTTATCGTTGCGATCTCAGGGCGTCGGCGGTGCACAACTCAGGGCTTCGCCACCAGCAACGGCATACGCTGAAGCCATGGACCCGCTCGGAAACGCTGGTCAACCGAGGTGCCCGGACTGCGGTGTCGTGATGAGGGACGTTCCCGGCGGCGTGCGCTGCCCGGCCTGCGGGCATGCCATCTATCCACCACGGGACAACCGCCCACTCCCACCCCAATTCGACGGACCCGCGATTCGCGGCGGGTAACTTCGTACGGCTCCTTGAGTGAAGGCACATCGCCCGCGGCTATCCGTCGGCGGGCACAACGCGTTCGAATGCACGTTGATTCCGGCCCTATATCTCAACTCACCCTGTACTCACGTCATGGGCGGAGACTCGGGGCCTGCTGCGCTCGCAATCTGAGCGTCTATTGTCTCGATAATCGGAAACTGCACCTCGCCAACGAACACAGCCTGGAAGATCGCGTCGTTGCTCTCCATGCGCTTCTGAAAACCATCGCGAACTATCAGCGCGATCACGATCGCTGCGGCGACCAAGGCAATGAGCCACCCCCAGGTCGGCAAGTTGAGACGGTACGCAATCAGTCCTGAGACAATCAGCAGTGGCACTGCGATGCCAAGTCTGAACCGCGACTCCGCATCGGCGCGGTCATAACGGTCGAACAGGTCGCGGTTATTTGCCAGCAAGCGGGTTGCGACGAGGGGAACTTCCTCAAGGAGACGACGGAACAGGTAGGTCGTGGCCTCTCCGATTTGTAGGTCTGAGAATCGCTCGTCCAGGTCACTCCCCTCCTTTGCTACGTAGCTCTCGAACACGTCCATTCGACGGTCGTCCGGATCCCGGGGTAACGGAAGGCGTGCGGATAGCAGCCTCTGGACGGTCCTGTCGACCAATCGTTGAGCCTCGACCCTGGAGGCCGGCGATAGTGTGCCCACACGACCCCTGCCTCCGCGCGCCACTGGAAGGAGCATGTCCTGCAACTGCGCCTGGAGAATACCGATCAGATAGGCGACAAACGACACTGCTCCGGCAGCTACCGTGGCGCCGAAGAACCCAAACACTTCATACACATGGGCGATCAGACCGGTTGCCGTGCTCTCGGACGGAACGACCGGGTAAACCAGAAGCCAGATCGCAGTGAGCCACAGCAGCCCAATCGATAGCGGAACCCGCAAATCACGCAGTCCTGGAAGAAGATTCGCCAGCACGTTCGACACCTCCGTTGAGTCCGACTCATGCTATTTAGTTAGGTGTCGGTGCTTGGCCCGCACAAGCGGTTGTAAGCCCCAATGAGAGGCGCCCCCTATCGGATATCCGCGTGATGCTGACGGCTATCCGCAATCTGGTGGCTACCGCCGACAAGCGCAATGCTGACGGTCGTCCCACCCTGACCGGCGCACATTGTGCGCGTAGGAGTGGATGCTATTCGCTAGTCCTGAAGGCCGAACCGGTGAACGGGCCTTTAAACATCTCCAGGCCAACCTCCAACCCTTCTCGGAGCGCGCTCACGAAGGCGGCTTCGGGAAGGTCACTGCCGGTTACGCCGCTCTTCATGAAGAACTGACCGCCTTCCCCGACACCTACGTAACGAGGGAACGATGTCTCAATCCGGCTGACCTGCTGACGGGTTGGCATGATTGCGATCTGAAATGGGCGAGCTAGGCCAAGCGGCGCGATCGTAGCGTGGACCTGCATACCCACGCCACCCAGTTCGGGCATGAAGTAGACGTCCACGACTTTCGCAGCTGGTCCGGTGGTCTCGGAGCCGTCAGTCGGCCGCTCGAAGTACACACCACCTTCGGCTCTTGGCGTGGCTCGAGCGTTGAGAAACTGCCCCCGAATCGACCAGTCTGGAGCGATCTCGTAGAAGACGAGATCTACCCACGGCGGTCGCGGTAGCCGGTGCTGAACCTTGATATCACCGTCGGCGTCGTATTCCCATTTGATCCCTGCGCGGTCGAGCACACCACCGAGCGCTCGTGCTGTTGTATTCGTGAGATCCACTGTTTGTCCTTCGCTGCAACGCCTCCGGCGAGAACGCTCGGAGGTGGGGGTCGGGGACGTCGATCCCGTTTACCTTGACCTCGAGAGGCGCGAAAGGCGTAGATTCCACAAGGCGACGACTCTTCACCGTGTACTCAAGCCGCCGCTTTGGTTGGTCGCGATAGTAGCCCACAACCGCATGAACGACGCCCACAAGGGCGAGTACGCCCACGATTGCCGCGACGACGCCCCAGAACAGCGGCCAATCCCAGCGCGCAACTGAGGTGGTCGCCTCCCTCGCGCATGACATGGGTGAAGATTATCGACGCGGCGCATGTTCTCCGGTGGCCCGCACCCGACGACTGAGGCGAGTCAACAGTGACTTGCCTGAGCGTTGCCCTTGGCGCCCAGGGACCCATCCGCGCGCACGCGCGAGGTGCGGTGCGCCTGATGAAAGTGCCGAACGACGCCTGTAAAGTCTCGGTGTGGAGATGTCGACTGCCGGAGGGCTCGGGGTCACCACGACCCGCCCCAGCTACGACAGCCCGCTGCGGTATCCAGGGGGGAAGTCGTCGCTAACGGGCTTCCTGAGCCGAGCCCTCGACGCCCTCGAGCTGGAGAGTGCGACCTACGTCGAGCCCTTCGCGGGCGGCGCTGGCGCGGGCATCTCACTATTGCTGCAGGGGCGCGTGGCTCGCATCGTGATTAACGACCTGGACCCGGCAGTTCATGCGTTCTGGTCGAGCATCACAACCCGCGGGGATGAGTTCGCCGAGCGGGTCGAGAGCGTGCCTCTCACCCTCGACGAGTGGCGCCTCCAGCGCGCCGTTTACCAACGTGGTCCCGGCGTGTCTGTGGACAGTTTCGACCTCGGATTCGCCTTCTTTTACCTCAACCGCACCAACCGCTCAGGCGTGCTCAACGCTGGCGTCATCGGCGGGCAGGCTCAATCTGGGCGCTACAAGATCGACGCGCGATTTAGTCGCGAGGGGCTCGCCTCACGGCTGCGTTCGATCTTTGCGCTCCGCCACTTGATCGAGGTCACATCAGACGACGGACGCGTCGTGATCGAGCGGCACGCAACGTCGGAAAACACGCTGCTCTACGTAGATCCGCCCTACGTTCAAATGGGCGGCAGCCTCTACCTGAATTCGTTCAAGGAGAGCGATCACGCGCTGCTCGCGACTTGTCTGAATCGGAACGCAGGCGCGAACTGGATCCTTACCTACGACGACGTTCCGCTGATCCGGGATCTCTACGAAGATCGCTACTTGACTACATTCGAGCTGAATTATGCGGCGCGAAACCGCGGGAAGGCGAGCGAGCTCATGATCGTATCGGATCCTCTGCAGCAGGTGCTCGTTCGCTAGGGTCGACGTAACGTCGCGACAACGCCCCTCTGCCACTCTCGTAGGGCTCGGACGTGCGGCATTGCCCTCGCGTCACCCACATCGCGAATGCGGAACGCGACGGTGGCGAGCGCCGTCATGCGAATTCGATCGACGACGATGCCCAACATCGCCTCGAGCGTGTGCGCATCGTCCGTCGCCATTTCTTCGAAGGTCGCGTCGCGGCTCGCTGAGAGATTCTCGTGCATCACGTGCGGGATATACATCGCTGGTAACCAGTGGTTCGCCGGCCGCACGGCCAACCAGCGGAGGAAGTGGCTCTCGAGCTTATTCTTGACCGACTTGTCCCGCCAGCGCTTACCGGTAGCAACCTGACCGTAGGACAGCAGAATGTTGGAGCGCTGATCTGGGAAGGTGCGCCACGTTACGATGTCGACGCCGCCGTCCTTATTCTTCGTCTGCGACGGGGGTCGCGCGTCTGTGAGCGAGCCGACGCCCAGCTCAGCGACCAGGCGTTCTATCGCAGGCGCGTAGTCGTCTTCCTCGGGGCGCGGGAAAGCGATCCAGAAGCTTGGGCCACCGAGCAGGGCCGGCGCAACTAGAAACACAGCAGCCTGAAAGCCATCAGCGACCTTCTTCACTGCGCGCATCGTAGCCGGTAGACCGTCGAGGCGTCCGTGCCGCGCAGAGGACATTAGCAAGCACGTCGTGTAAACGTCGTGCGCCGCTCGGACGGCAGCTGTTCCCCCGCGTTCGTATGTAAGCCTCCACGACCGCGAGCCAACTCGGAGGGTAAAGGGGTACAGCTCCCCCAGAACTTCCTTGCGCCAGCGAATCTCGTCCGTTGCCAGTTCGAGAAGATCGTCGAATTCCGTATCGAGGATCTCCTCGTCGTCGTCCTCGTGCCGCGGTATCCCATCCGGCTCGTCGTTCGCCAGAGCGAGCGCACTGATGTAGTCAGCAGATCGGTAGGGGAGCGGGTAGTTGCTCAGCGCCATCAGCTCCAGCCAGTCGGCCGCGTGAGCGCGCGTAGCGAACGGATCAGGCGCGATTACCGCCGAAGTCATCGCGGAGATTCACCGGTCTCGACCGCGTCCTTCTCGGTCGTCATCGACACCATGATGGATCGAACGGTCTTCTGGATGTTCGAGATCATGTCGTGCAGATCCGGGTCGTACGTGTAATCGCCAGTTGCCTCGTTGACTGCGCGAGCTGCCTTATTCAATGCGAACACGAGCTCAGCGAACTTCCGGCCCTTGTCCTCTACCTGCGAATACGCGATTCGAAGGTCGTTGTCGGCGACGAGCATCGCGGTCGCCGTCGGATTGGCGAGGACATCGAGCAGCTCATTGAGGTTGGGGTTCTGACTACCGATGACCGTCTTACGCTCGCCCTGCCCGTACAAGAGGGTCATGAATGTGAGCAGGTTCTCATGCTTCTCCCGCGGCACCGGGTTGGGCGGCAGAAGATCGTTTGGCGCCTCTGTGAGGCCGAGGTACTCCCGCGCCGAAGGTCTCGGCAAGCCGGTATATAGGTGGGAGAACGAGAAGTTCGCCTTCGTGCGCTTCGTGATGTCAAAGCCAAGGCTCGTAGCCTGCATCAGGACTATGTAAGCGTTGACGAGTCGCGCGACCGTGTTGTGCCCATCCCCGAGGCGCTTCGCGACCTCGGCAAGGGTCACGTCCTCATCTTCGGTGATCCATGCCCAGGCGAACTTCGCCTTCGCGAGAGAGTCCCACTTGTGCGGGCCGTTGACGTGTTTGAACCCGATGAAGTCGCGTGCGTCGCTTCGCTTCGGCACAGTGATCGCCAGAACCTCGGTCGGTAGCGCTTTCGGGTGGAGCGGTTCCGGCGGCGTAATGCCAAACTCATGCTGCAGACGCGGGTCCGCGAGGATCCGGAGCGCCGCGAGACGTCGGTTGCCCTCTAGGACGAAGTTGCCCTGCTCCCACACCACGAGGGGCTCGTAGTTTAGCCAGCCCGAGTTCCCGATCGCTTGGACGAGCTCATTCACGTCGGCATCGTCGACCAGAGCTACAAGTGCTTCGTCGTCGTTCGCGAAGTCTGCATCGGTGAGGCGCGGGTTCTTCCGATCGAAGTGCAGCTCGCTGATGGCAGTCGGCTCGGCCACACGATCAATCTCAGTATTCACTGGTCGATTCTCCACCAGATCGGGCCGCAGGCACATCCGGCGGGCAGAAAGCGCGTGCGACATCCTCTGGTGCTCGCGTTTGGGATTATCGCGCGCCGTTCACGCGCTTGGGCTCCGACCGCCTCACTGCACCGACCACAACGGCGATTGCTCCTCCTCTTCGGTCCGCAGCGACATGTCCTCATCGCGGAGACGGCGCTCAGATGCTGCCGGCAACGACAGTGACCTCATTTCGCGAAAGGCGTGCCAGATCCCAGCAGCGAAAACCGCTAATGCACGCAGGCACTTCTGCCGAAGTCATATCGAGTTAAGCAAGTTTGGCGTACCCTTGACCCATGCGGGGTGGGCTCGAGCGGTGGAAGCGGGGTGTCTCTTCGCACGGTGTTCGACAGGCCCTCGCGTACGCCTTCGAGGGATCGTGCGACTCCCATCTCCGCACCTCGTCCGGCGTCGACGCGCTCGCCGGGTACAGCGCGGTCGATGCTTTGGGCGTGACAAGGTTCACCGTCGAGTCGGGCGTCATTCGGTCCGACGAGTTGGAGCAGGTGGGACTGCAGCGCTGGGTCGATGGTCGGGACCCGCTCACGGGTGAGCGCCGCGGTCGGGATCTGAGCAGCCCAGAGGCGGACCTCATTCTGGACGGGACGATCAACGCGCCGAAGTCCTTCAGCATCGCGGCGATGGTCAACGAAGATCTGGGGATGGAGTTCGAGGCGCTGCAGGATCGGCTGCGAGATCGGATCCTTCTGCTGTGGCAGACCGAGTTGAACGCTCGCCGTGGCGCTGGCGGGCGGTTCCGGGAATCACTTCGCCAGATCGAGGTGGTGGAGCTTCGGCATGCCCGTTCGCGGGCGTTGGACCCACACATTCACCGGCATCTCTGGTTGAACGTGAAGGTCTTGGGGCAGGACGGGAAGTGGTCCAACGTGGACTCCCGGGTGGCGATGAAGATGCACACCCTGATCAACGCTGAGGGCGAGCTCGCGGCGCGGACGGATCCGGACTGGATCGCCGCGCTCGCCCGCCACGGTTACACCCTGGACGCCGATGGCGAGATTGCCGAATTCGCCCACGCGGTACGCCCGTTGTCGCGGCGATCGAATCAGATCGAACGGAACCGGGCGGTGCTGCTGGCCCGCTGGCGGGACAACAACCCGGGCGCCGTCCCATCGCCAGACGTCTTGCAGCAGATCGATCGGCGGGCGTGGGCGACCGGGAGGCCAAACAAGCCCGGCATTGTCGACGAGACGGCGTGGGCGGAATTGGTGCGCGACGAACTGACCGCGATCGACGCGCAGATCGGGGATCTCCGCGCGCCGGCTGCCGTCCAGACGCGGCGCGTCGAGTCCGTGGATCCGGACCTGCTGGCCGCGCAGGCGGTGGTCGACGCGGACACGCGGTCCACGGCATGCGGGGGGCGGTTCAGCCGGTTCGACATCCGCGCGGGGGCAGTCCGCGCGGTCGCCGCATCCGGGGTGGTCGGAGCCCGCGAGGACCTGCAGCCGATCGTTGAGGAGGTGGTGCACCGCGCCATGCGGCTCACCACGGACTTGCTTCCCGAGGTCGAGGATCGGCCCGAGCATGTCAAGGGCTTCATGGCCTCCTCCACCGCCGCGCTGAAGGTGCAGCTCGCCGCCCGCTTCGACGCACTCACCCGCGCCGGCGTGGCTGCCGAACTCGCGGTGATCGATTCGGTCGGACAGCAGATCCTCGACCCGGAGGTCACGATGGCTGACCGGCAACGCGAGGCGGCCGCGGCGATCGCTGGGACCGATCGGCTGGTGTCCGTGACGGGGCCGGCCGGAGCGGGCAAGACCACGATGCTTCGTGTGGCGAACACCGTGCTAGCCCTGTCCGGCCGTCGCATGGTCGTCGTGGCGCCGACGAAGAAGGCGGCCTCGGTGGCCGGGCGGGAGATCGGGACACGCGCGTCGAGTCTGCACGCCCTCCTTGCTGACCACGGCTGGCGGTGGGGACACGACCAGGCCGGCAGCGAGACCTGGCATCAGCTGCAACCCGGCGAGACCGACCCGGCCACCGGGTTCGCATATGCAGGTCCGCGTAGCTTCCCGCTCGCACCGGGAGACCGGGTCGTTGTGGATGAATCCGGCATGGTCGACCTGCACACCGCGAACGCTCTCGCCGCCGTCGCGGAGCAGACCGGTGCCGGAGTCGCGATGGTCGGAGACCACCTGCAGGCGATGCCCGTCGGGCACCGCGGCGCGATGGCCATCATGACCCGGCGCAGCACCGCCATCGTGGAACTGACCACGGTCCACCGCTTCCTCGCCCCCGGATACGCAGACCTGACCCTTCGAATGCGAGACCCACACTCCAGGGAAGCCGCCGTGGCGGTCGCCGCGGAGCTGGAGGCGCGGGGGCTGATCCGGCGCGTTGAGAATCAGGCCGAGGCCCGTGACGCGATGGTGGAGGCGTACTTCCGGTCCGCGACTGACCATCGGCGGGTCGCGCTCGTGACCGGGACGAACGAGGAAGCGGACGCGATCAACGAGGCCATCCAGCAGCGGCGTCTGGACGGCGGGCAGGTGCGTTCGGATCGGATCGCGGTCGGGCAGGGCGAGCAGCGGCTACTCGAGGGCGACGTGGTCCAGACTCGCCGGAACGACCGGCACGCAGACGTCGAGAACCGTGCCGTCTGGACCATCCGCAGCATCACGGTCGCCGGGATCGAGCTGGTCAGCGTCGCCGACAGCACGGATGTCCGTAGCGTGAGTCACGACTATGCGGCCGACCACCTTCACCTGGCGTACGCGTCCACCGTCCACGGGATCCAGGGCGAGACCACCCACGCGTCCATCGTCGGCCCCGGCGTCGACGCGTCCGGCCTCTATGTCGGCATGACCCGCGGACGCGCACGCAATGAAGCCATCGCGATCGCCCACACCGCCTCCGCGGCACGGAACGCAATCGCCGACAGCATGCTCCGGGGCCTTCCCGAGGTGAGTGTCGATGACTCCATTCGGGCCGCGCACGCTGAGTTCGGCCGAGCCGCCCAGTCGCCACCACGTGGGGGCTCGTCCTCGATCGCGTCGTGGAGTGACCGGTCTCGGCGGCCATGGGGTCGCGTCATCGATCTCGGGCGCCTGACCGCCACGCTATTTGCGCAGAGCGTGGACGTGGCAGAACGACTTGCGCGCGCAGAAGAGTGGCTGAGAAAGGCGGAACGCGCGGTGCTGGACCTGGACGCATCCACCGCGGCAGCGGCCGCCAGCCACCACGGCAGAACGGACACGGGCGGGTCGAACGACCGCACGGAACTTCTCCGAGCCCGGCATCAACAGCGCACTGCCGAGCATCCGACACTGCTGCACGAAGCGGAGGAGTTGCAGCGGCAGCGCGACGGCCTCGAGACCGAACGCATCCTTCGCGCAACCATGACCCCATCGCTGCGAGAAGCCGAAGACGCCGGCCGCCGACGCCAGGGAGCGACCTCGTCGAGCTCGAGTATCGCCCAGCCTACGATCGGGGTGCGCCGGTAGCCGGTGACACGGCGTTCGCCCAAACCCAGCAGCGCAGCTCCAACTCACCAACGGTGAATTGAATCCCGCAGGCAACGTCGTTCCACACAACGACGACAGCGTCGACCTGCATGGCGTGCGGCCCGAATCGAACCCACGCCCGGCAGGGCTTCGGCTTCGGGTCCCGCGTCACCGGCAGTGTGTCGCTGCGCAGTTCCTTCTCGGTCAGGGACTGCAGCGGATGCTCTGCCGCGATGCGCTGCAGAACACGGAGGTCCATGAGGCGGTCAACGCCCGCGCTGTACCTCTTGTTCGTCCCCACGTCCCGGACATCCCTCCACCCGGCCGCCGACACCAGGGTAGATCAGATCGAAGACATGTTCTATTCTTGGCTTCCATGGTGGACGTGACTGTAGAACACGAGGCGACTCTCTGGATGGCCGGCGAGGTGCCCGTCCGGATGTTCTACGGCGGCCGCCGGTGGAGAGTGAGCGACATTCCGACACGCCTGCGCGAGTCGGTCTGGGCTACTGCCGGCCGGCCATCGACCGGTCTGTACGGTTGGCGGTTCCAGGCCACGGATGAGACGGGCGAGACCTTCGTATTCGACGTCTTCAAGACCGAGACCGGGTGGCACGTGCACCACGCCTACAGCTGACCCCGAAGCATACGAATTGTCCCCGAGCCACGTGTGACGTCGGGCTGATGGTGTGAGCACTAATTCACGACCCGGCCACCGCCACCGGTGGGCGCGTCGCCCTGCTCGTGGAGGGCGTGCGCCGGTCGGCGCTTACCCGAGGTGGCCTCTTCGGTCTGGGCCGCCGTCGCCGAGCGCTCCGGGGCGCGGGTGCTCGGCCTTCTGATCCGTCTTCTGCTGGAGGTGCGCGCAGAGCTGGGCGAGGGCGGTCACATCTGCGGCGATCGAGACGAGTTGGGCTGAACTGAGGCGGACCTCGTGTTCTCGCGGTTCGAACACGACGGACCACTCGGCTCCGGGCTCGGTCGGTGGCTCGAGGTAGATCTCTGCGGGTGACGCCGCGAGCCGCATGGCAACCAGGCCTGTGTCAGCACCCTCGGTGCCGTCCTGGGGGATGATCCTGATCTTGCCGGCGAACGTGTGGGACTGCTCGAAGTCGCGCACCCATGACTGGAGCGTGTCGATGCTGTGGAAGTACATGCCGCTCACTCCGGGCGTTCGGGAACCTGAGGGTCTCGGCGAGAGGTGTTGCGCTTTAGCCTAGGCCGCGGTCCGCCCTGTACGTTCACTCGCCGGTCACTGTCAACCCCCCTCGCCGTGTGAGCTCGTCGGGTGAGACTGTGCGGAGTCGGTTGGGGCCGGCCTGTTCGATCCAGCTTTCCGCGGTTCGCGCACGGAACGGAGGCCCACGGCGATGCGACCCGATCTCGTCATGGAGCCGTCGGGGGCCCAGGGGCTCCTGGCTGCGGCCGCGCTGCCGAATGCAGTCAACGTTCGCTGTAGGCGCGTCGCAACGAGCCGACACCGTGATGCTGGTATCGAACGACGCGACAACGATTCGGGTATCGTGCGGCCCTCCTGGGGAATCGGCAGTCGCGTCCCGGGTTCCCCGAGCGCGCCGCCTGTGAGGTGGCCGCGCGCGCTCGGGGAACCGCCCTCGCAAACCGACACACGGAGCTGTCAGCTGTGCACACAATGAACCGCACCCATCCGCCCGCCCGCTCGGACAGCGGCCCAGATGGCGAACATGAGTTGTTCCGCCCCGCGGCCATGTCCGGCGAGACCGCCGACGATTCGGACACCAGCTTCGCCGTCATCGACAGACTCGTCAGGCCGACTTGGTCCGAGGTCGAGGGCGCTCGTGAGGAGTACGCTCGCGCGGCGAAACGCCTGCGGCGCTGGCAGGTGTGGTTCATCGCCATGTTCACCGTCTACACGACGTTGTCGGGAATCCTGCTGCTCAGTCTGTTCCTGCGCGGGTAGAAGCACGCCGGGCCGGCGGCATCAACCATCCCCGTCGATGCCGCCGGTCCTCCCATCCAATTCCCGACTCCGCGTCATGGATCAATGGCCACAGATCGGCGGGCGTAGACCACGGTGCACGCATGCGGCGGGGCGAGAGTACAGTGACTCTCGCCCCGCTTGCTTGTTGGTTCAGGTCAGCGTGAGACTGTGGCGCCGGCGTTCCAGGCCGGTGTTGCTGTCGGCCCCGTTGCGGTTCTGTCCGCTTCGGGGCCGTTACCTTTTGGGTTGCGGTCCACGTCCACGCCGGTGAACTTCAGGGATGCGCCGACGTTGTCCGCGACGATGTCGCGGGTCTCGCGGGTCTGCCCGGTTTCCTTGTCGACGTAGGTGCCGAATCGGAGGTCGCCGGCGACGAGGACGGAGTCGCCTTTGCGGAGCGAGTCGGCGACATGCCGGGATTGGGCGTTGAAGACGACGACGCGGTGGAAGACGGTGCCGGCGTCTTCCCAACGCCCGGTGGTGTCGTTGAGGCGTCGGTCGTTGACGGCGACGGTGAATCGGGCGTATTCGTTGCCGGATTCGGCGGCGCCGTGTTCGGGGTCACCGGTGAGGTTGCCCTCGATGGTGACCGGGATTCTTGTGGTCATGGGTGTTCCTTTCTGTTGTGAGGCACCGGGGTGTCTCGGTGGGCGTGGGCCTGTGTGGTCCACGCGTCCCAGTCCTGCTCGTCAACGGGTGCTGGCGGGCGGGAGATGCGGTCTTGGTGCGCGTCGCTGCAGCCGCCGGCGTATGCGCGGGTGAGGCGGGGCAGGGCGAGGGAGAGTCGTTCGTGCCATCCGATGGGTCCGAACCCGGCGTCGCTGGCGTCGAAGGCGGCCGTGTGGGCGGTGTGCAGGGCGGAGAGTTCTTCGACGAGGTGCCCGTGCTTGTACCAGCACGCCGGGACGGTCGATTCGGGGATCCGGTACCGGGCGGTGAACCAGTTCACCCAGCCTCGGAGGGCGTCCCACGCTTTGCGGGCGTCGGTGTCGGTGAGGGTGCGCCAGTTGATGATGGTGGCGCCGAGCGGGGCGGAGGTGCCGTACCGGTTGCCGGGGTCGAACGCGGTCATCTCCCCGGCGATCAGCGCCTCGATGTCGTCGCCTTCGGGGACGGTGCTCATGCGGGGTCTCCGGGGGCGAGTTTGGTGCGGAGCCGGGCGAGCGCGTGGTGGGTGGCAGCTCTGCGGGTGCGATTGCGGGACAGGACCGCGTCGCGGTCGATGAGCCTGTGTAGCAGTTCGTGACAGTACGGGTGCATCGGCACCAGGTCCTCATGCAGTTCGACGGCCCGCCATTTGCCGCGGTCGAGGATGACGCCGGAGTAGTCCAGGTGGTGCAGCTCGAGGTGGCGTTTGTCGTCCGGGCGGCCACAGCCGGCACATTCAAGGGCCCGGCCGGTGGCGTGCTGTTCGCGGAACCACCGGTCCCGGCGGGCGAACCAGACCTTGGTGTGCAGGAACTCGCCCCGGTAGAGGTTCAGCAGGCCGGGGCGGCGGCGGTTGCTCATCCCTCCTCACTCCCTGTGGGCGCTGCGTTGCCGTAGCGGCGGGTGGTGGTGTGGAGGGTGTCGGTGAAGACGGCTTGTTGTTCGTGTTCGGTGGCCCGTTTCCCGGTGGCGATGTGGCGGGCATCGGATCGTTCGTCCCACCCCGCGAGATCGAGGAGAACTCCACGGCGGTTGCGGTAGGCGAGCAGCCCGAGGGTTTGCGGCATCCGACGGATCTCATCCACGGACATCAGCGGGCGCCGTTCGTGCTGCTCGCTGGTGTTGTGGCCGGGTTGGTGGGTGGACCAGGAGCGTTGGGTGCGGTGGGTGTCGCGGGTGCCGAGGAGGGTTTCGATGTCGCGGAGGTGGTCGACGTGGCTGGCGCCGCCGAGGAGCACTTTCGCGGTCGCGGCGGCCCAGATGGTGTCCGCTTCGGCGCGGGACCAGGAGGTCTCGGCTTGGGAGAGGGCTTGCAGGACGACGAAGGTGCAGATTCCGCGGCCGCCGCCGTCGGCCATGATCCGTGGGAGGTTCCCCCACCGGAACATGTTTACGATCTCGTCCAGGATCAACCCGAGCGGGTGGGCGAGGCGGGAGCCGGGGGAGGCGAGGGCGCGGGTGCGGGCTGTTTCGACGATGTCATCCAGCAGGGCGCTGAGCCACCCGCCCATTGCGGCGGCACCCGAAGAGGACCCGATCAGGTAGAGGGTGTTGGCGGCGTCGAGGAACTCTCCCGGGTCGAACACCCGATCCCCGGGTGTGGGCATGAGAGCGTCGCGGATCTGCGGGACTGCGAGCGGGGCGACGGCGCCTTGCACGCCGAACCAGATCGAGGAGACGAGTTTCTCGTCGCCGGTGAGGACGGCTTCGAGGTTGTCGCCCCAGCCAGGGGCACCGGCGGCGCGAAGGATGTCGACGGCGTCGTGCGCCATCCCGGGGCTGGTTCCCCAGGAGTACACGTCGCCGATGTTCTTTCCCCCGACGGCGGCGGCGTGCAGCAGCCTGCCGAGGACGACCCCGGAGGCTTGCGCCCATTCCCCGTTGGTGGTGGACGCGCCCAGGGCGGTGCCGGTGATGATCGCGTTCCCGCGTTGCATCGCAACCAGGGGGTCGTCGCATCCCGTGATCGGGTTGACGCGGAGGGGGTGGCGGATGCCGGACAGGTCTTGCGGATCGAACACGTGCACGTTCCCGCGACGCTGCCGCATGCGCAGGGTCGCGGTGAGGTTGTCGTTAGTGGTGGAGGTGGTGATCAGCGGGCCGGACCAGTCCACGATCGCGGAAATCAGAACCCGGTACCCCTTCCCCGACCGGGGCGGTCCCTCCAGGGCGACGGAGTCCTCGATCGACACGAACACATCCGTGCCCCGCGACCGCCCGACACGCCACCCCACATCCGACGCGGTCGGCTTCGCGAGGTCGGGGCGCAGCTGCCGGGCGCGGCGCAGCACCGCTCGCTCGGAGAGGTGCTCACGGATCTCGGCGGCGCCGGCGAACCCGGGCCGGGTGCGGAGGTCGGCGATGAAGGACCTGTCGGACTGCCGGTACCGGCGCACCGCTACGATCACCCACACCGCCACCCCCGTCACCAGGAGTAGCGCCGCGATGTCGGCGACGCGGACCAACAGGACGGGGATCGAGCAGGTGTCCGGGGTGGTGTACGCGGCGGGGTCGCCGGTGAGGGCGACCCAGAGGCCGGAGAACAGGTTCCGCGCCACCGGCCGGTCGCCGCAGACCAGGGTGGTGAGGGTTTCGGTGAGGAGACCGAACAGCAGCGATAGCGCCACCGCGGCCGCGATCCCGACGGCGACCGCCTTGCCGAGCGTTCCCTGGTTCATTGCGGTGGCCGGGTTAGAGGGTTTCGGCGGTGGCGGCGGCGGCGCGGGTCCACGCCTCCTGCGTGCGGCGGTGCAGCGTGTCGAACCGGAGTGGGCCGGACTTCAGCGCCGCATCGAACGGGATCACCTCGACCGCCCGCACGTGGCCGGAGAACTGGTCCGCGACCCGGCGGGCCGCCCGGGCGTCGCCCGGTTCGGCTTGCGTCACGACGACGACCGCGTGGTCGGCGAGAGCGGCGGAGCGCGGATCACGGCACCGGAGTGCGTCCAGGAGCAGCGCGGCGGACTCGGCCGATTCGGGGGCGGCGAGGGTGGGCAGGACGAGTTGGTAGGAGGAGTCGATCATCCGCAGCCACCGGTCGGCGGATTCGTCGTTGCCGGAGTCGAAGATCACCAGCCGGTAGTAGCGGGCAGCGACCTGCATGAGCAGGTCGAATTCGCCCGCGGGGATCCGCTGGTCGGTGGCGAGCAGTTCGGGGTTGGAGCGGAGCACGTCATACCGGTCGGCGGGTTGGTGGTGCACGTACCGGGTGATATCCGACACTCCCGCGCTCACGGAGAGCAGCTCGGGGGCGGCGGGGAGCAGGTCGCGGAGGGTGGTGTCGTAGAGGCCTTGTTCGGTGCGCCAGCCGAGGGTGCCGCGGGTGTCGTTGTTGTCCCACGCCAGCACCCCACCACCCCCGTTCCGGGCGAACACCGCGGCGAGCATCGCGGTGGTCATGGTCTTCCCGACCCCGCCCTTCCCGTTGACCACGGCGATGGTGCGGCATCCCGCCCACTGCCGCGACACCACCTCCAATCGCCGAGCCCGTTCCTGCTCCGCACGGCCCGGCGCTGTCCGGATCCCCAGGCGAGCCAGGATTCCTCGCCACCCGGCGGCAGCCGCCGGGGTTGACGCCTTGCCCGCCTCGAGGAAGGTGGGACGTGGGGGCACCTCCGTCGACTCGACCGACTCGCTCGGCGCCGCAGTGTCCAGTGAAGGCTGTGCGGCCCGCTCACGCACGGCTCTCCGCGGTGCGTGCCTAGCCGTTGCGTCAGTGGGAGCGTCAGAGTCGGTCGGCCCCTCCGCGGCGGCTTCCGCCGCTGGGGTGGGTGTGGTGGGGAGGGGGCCGAGTGGCCCGTCGACCCCGATGAGGAGGTGGTGTTCGCCGCGGTCGCCGGAGGTGACGAGCTCGACGGGGGCGCCGGTGCGGCGTGCCTCACGGGTGGCGCGGCGGACGATCGCTGCGCGGATGTCTTCGGCGTTGCCGGCGGTGAGGGGTTCGCTGTGGCCGTCGAGGGCGGTGAAGGTGGCGGTGGGGCCGGTGACGGTGGCGAACGCGCGGGGGTGGGTGAGGGTGGTCATCACAACTCCTTCGTCTCGAGCGGGTCGATCGCGGTCAGCCAGCCGTCCAGGCTCGCGTCCGCAGTCGTGGGTTCCGGCCAGAACAGGTCCATGTCCCCGTTCAGGGGGAGGGGGGTGTCGTCGCGGTCGGAGGGGGAGAGCGCGTCGTCGGTTTTGAAGAGGTCGTATTCCCAGTCGGTGGTGGTGGCGAAGCAGTCCACCAGGTAGGAGTACTGCCCCACGTAGGCGAGGAACTCTCCGCGGCGCAGCTGCCGGGCAAGGTCCACGTGGGCCGGGGGGAGGCTGAGCCGGTCGCGGAGCGCGGGTTGTTCTTGATGGTTGACGCGGAAGATGAATTTGTTCTCGATGTCCCCGACGATCGAGTACGCGAGGGAACGTTCGAGGGAGTCGGCGTCGCCGACCGCGTCCAGGTCGCCCATTTTGTGCAGGATGACGATGTTGCTGATTCCGTAGTGGCGGGACAGTTTCAGCCACTGCTGGAACATCCGCAGCGACGCCAGCGAGGTCATGTCCCGCCAGCCTTCTTCGCGGACGACGTATCGGGTGCGGCGGGCGGCGCGGTCGCTGATCACCGCCTGGATCCACGCGGTGGAGCACACCTGGGTCAGCTGGGCGGCGAGGTCGCCGCGGGCGAACAGTTCAGAGGTGTCAGTGACCACGATCGGGGCGTCCTGATCGAACTCCACCGTCGACTCGTCCTCGAACAGCCCGGACAGGTCGCCCTCGACGAACCTGCGCAGCACGAACCGCGGCTGCATCGCCCCCTCCGCCGCCCGGAACGCCGCGTCGGTTTCGTTCGCGAGACGGCCGAGTTCCTCGTAGACGCCGCGGAGGGTGGGGTGGTCGTCGGTGCGGGTGACGCACCGGTCGAGGGCATCGAGGATGGCGCCGTGTTCGACGGCGGTGAGCCGCCCGCCGAGGGTCATCTCGACCAGGGCGATGAGGGTGCCGATGCGACGCTGCTTGACCATCTGCTCGTGCTGCTCATCGGTGGTGTCGGTGCGGCGCGGGCCGCGGTCGAGGGGGTTGAGGCGGGTGCCGGTGCCGCCGCCGAGGCGAATCACTCTCCCCCCGGGGATCGCCTCGGCGACGGTGACCCATTCCCCCTTCGGATCCGACGGGACCACGACCTGATGCCCGAACGCGATCGACCGGGTGGTGAGCGCCTTGATGGTCCCGGACTTCCCGGACCGGTACGCGCCGAGGACGAGGATGTTGGTGCTGAAGGTGCCGCGGGTGGAGGAGTCGATGTAGGACTCCCAGGGGGAGAAGTGCCACAGGGCGTCCGCGTTCAGGTCGACCCCGATCACCGGTCCGCGGTGCCCGAGCCCGGAGTCGGCCACGAACGGGTAGATCCCGGCGATGTGCTGCGAGGTCGCCTGATGCCCCGGAATCACCGGCTTCGCGAGATTCCAGTACCCGCCCCGAATCAGGCCAGGGCCGAACGGACCGCCCACTGCCGGCTCCGGCAATGCCCGTTCCCGCCGGGATGACCGGGCCGGCTCGTCGTGGAGGGCGGTGCGGGCGGCTTCGCGTTGCAGGGCGCGTTTCTCGGCGCGGGTGGCGGTGCCGGGGGTGAAGGTGACGGTGTGGCGGGTCATTTCATCCCCAACCCGATCGGCAGTGCGTTCACCATGAGTGCTTCGGCTTGCTGGCAGTACAGGGTCTGCGCTTCCATCCCCGCCCTGGAGAGAGCGTTGCGCATCCCGGCGATCGCCTGATCGAGGCGTTCCTCGTCGGGGGCGCTGATGGTCAGGTAGGCGCCGTACCGGAACTCGCCGTGCCCGTTGGCGATCTCCTGCTCCTGCTGCTCCAGCGCCTTCCAGTCCGCCGCGTCCGCCGCCGACCCGTCCGCGGACCGCTTCGCGCGGAGCTTCTCGTTGCCGCGCCACACCTTCTTCTCCTCACGGATCCTCTTCAACGCCTTCGCGACGGGGACGGGGGTGAGGACGATGGAGAAGATGTGGGTGATCGCCTCCCCGGTGTTCGGGTGGCGGGCGAACACGATCGGGGAGAGGAACCCGACCGGCGCGTCCGACCGGGGCCACTCGTGCACCCACATCGTGGTGTGCACCCCGGAGTCGGTCAGCACGATGCTGTTGCGGCCCTTCGGCTCCTCCAGGAACATCGGCCCGATCGCCACCGGGTCCACCCCCGCGAGCTCGTCGGGGCGGTTCTGCACCGTCGCGGCGAACTCCGGATCGAACGCCAACCGCCCGAGCGCGGCGACGTCGCGGGGGGACAGCCACCGGCGGACAGTGATCTTCGCCGCGCTCAGGGCGTCGGCAAGATTCCCGGAATCGATCGCGGCCAGGGCGAGGATGGCGTCCTTGCCGCCGCCGAGGGATTTCAGCTGGCCGCCGAGGGTGACCAGGTCGAGGGTGAAAGTGATGTAGTTGCGGTGCGCGACCTCGAACCGCTCCGACCGGTCCATCACCTCGTCATAGTTCCGCGCCACCGGCGAATCCGGATCCAGGTTCCGAAGGATCCGGACGGTGTCGTAGTGCTCCCGGGCGGCGCGGATCGTGGTCGGCAGGGTGCGCTCCTGCAGGGTGACCCGCTTGATCCCGGGGCGTTGGGTGAGCGGGCCGAGGACCCGGTCGAACTGCTCGGCCAGGTCGTACCGTTCGGCGACGTCGTGCATCAGGAACCCCTGCACCTCCAGCTCGGCGATCACCGACACCGACCGGTCGTGCGGGTTGTACACCGCCGCCACACCGTCGACCTCCCACAACTGGATCGACGCCCGAACACCCGGCAGGTTCAACGTTCCCGCCAGCTGGGTCCGCTCCGGCCGGTACACGTCACGGGTGGCGCCGCCGGCGTGCCGGACCTGCTTCATCACCCACAGCCCCGCCATCTTCGGAGTCGACACACCATGAATGCTGGTCAGCGCGGTCACCCCGAACCCCAAATAGAACGGTGCCGAGTACAGGAGGCCGAGCGGGCCGAACCGGTTCACCGCGATCAGCAGAATCAGACCGGCCGCGGCCAGGAACACCAGCTGCCACGGGTCCAACCCCATCACCAGGCCTTGGCGGGAGCGGCGAGGCAAGCGGACGGGGCGGGCGATGTCGGGTGTGAAGGTCATGACGCTTTCCGATCAGGAGGAGCTGCGGCCGGGGTCGACGGGGGTTGCGGGGCTGCCGCGACAGACGGCGACGCGCCCGTCGCCGACCGTGCCGTCGACGCGGCGGCCGTTGTGGGGCGGGATTGGCTCGGCGCGGCGGCGCCGCGTGGAGCACTCGAGCTCGTGCGGGACGCTGACGCGGGAGACGTCCGGGGTGGACTTGAGCTGCTGCCGCCGGGGCGGATGCCGGCGGGGAGGCCCCCGACGCGGGACGGGATACGGACGGCGGAGCGGGCGGCGTTCGCGGCCATCCGCCCGCCGTGGGCGCCCAGGCGGGAGCCGAGACCGTCGGCGGCGACCGCGCCGACGAAGCTGAACAGTCCGAAGATCGCGAACGGCGCGAACGCCACCAAGACGAGGCCGATCAGCAGGGGCCAGGACTGCGGATCCCAGATCGTCTTCACCCCGGCGAGCCCGTTGATGATGAGCATCACGAACCCGACCGTCAGCGGCCCGGTCAGAAGGAGCACGACCACGGCGGAGACATAGCGGACAACCCACTGCGGCCCGATGCCGCGGAGGGGAAACATCATCCAGGCGACGGGCCCGACCGCGATGAGCGCGGCGAGGGCGATGTTGCGGAATGCGAACACCAGCATCAGCAGCAGCATCCCAATCATGAGGATCCCGTGGATGAGGAACGCGAAGAAGTAGTTCGCCTGCCCGCCGGCCCACATCACCGACTGCAGCGTCGAGAACAACCCGCCCACCCCGTCCCGGTTCAGGATGTACCAGGTCATCTCATCTACCGAGTTCAGTAGGTGTCCGGTCAGCCACAGACTGAGGGGAACTGCGGGGATCGCGATGAACGAGCGGACCAGCGAGCCGACCAGTTCCTCCCGATCCCCCGATACCACGGCCGCGGCGACCGCCCACACCATTGCGCCGAAGGTGATGATCAGGATCGCCCACTGCCAGAACGACCACTCCTCCAGCGCGGACGTCCACAGCAACGTGGACGTGTCGAACCGCATATTGTTCGCGACGACGAACATCATCGACGTCGCCGACATCGCCATCCCGCGGCCGGCGTTCTCGAACGTCACACAGACCGCGTCACCGATGCTGCATCCGTACTTCACCAGCAACTCACGTCCGCCCGCGCCCTGGATGGCTTGGATGTGGCCTTCGTACGTGGTGCAGATCGTCGATCCTTCGCCGTTGACGAGGACGCCGGTGAAGCAACGTTGAGCGGTCACCTTGGTTGCCTCAGTGGGCGTGCATGCGACCTGACCACTCTCAGCGACGCAGTCGACCGGATAGGCGGGCGCCGACCAGGAGGTTCCCGTGATGACCTCCGACCTGACGACCACTACAGGGCGCTCCGTTGGTGCTGCCGGTTGTGCGCCGCTCGCGGGGGCGAGCGCACTCATGGCGAGTCCGGCGCCGAGGGCGGTGCCGAGCAGGAGAGTGCGGAGGGGGCGCATCAGAAGCCGAAGTCGAAGTTGACGAACCAGGCGAACAGGCCGCTGGCGGCACCGAGGACGGCAGCGGCGATGAAGATCCAGAGGATGTTCTCTCCCGCCCAGGTCCGGACGCGGTCCGAGGCCAGTCCGCGGAAGGCGAGGGCGGCGCCGGCAATGATCAGCATGACCAGGACGACGAGCATGGCGCCGGCGAGGATGTAGGAGGCGATGACTTGGAAGCCCTGGAAGAAGGGGGCGGAGAAGTCCGGTTGGATGTCCGGGATGTCGACGTCGGTGGGGACCGGGGGTGTGATCATGGTGCGCTCCTTGCTCGTGTCATTTCAGGGGGAGGCCGCGGGCGGCCATGAACGGTTGCGGATCTATCGGAGTACCGGAGTCCCGGAGTTCGAAGTGCAGATGGCAGCCAAAGGACTTCCCGGTGTTGCCCTCAGCTCCGACCGGTGTTCCGGCGGTGACCTGTTGGCCCTCGGCGACGCGGAGGGAGCCCCACTCCATGTGCCCGTACAGGGTGACGACGTTGTTGCCGTGGTCGATGCGGACGGTGTTCCCGTACCCCTGGTAGGCGCCGGCGGTGATCACGGTCCCGGGTCCGGCGGCGTAGATGGTGGCGCCGCATCCTTGGGCCATGTCGTAGCCCATGTGGTCGGTGGAGCAGAACCCGCACCCGTCGACGGGGTTGTATCCGAATCCACGGCCCTTCGTGTAATCACCGGCCAACGGGTAGCCCCAGTCGCCGCTGACGGCCGGACCCTCACCCGCCGCAGGTTTGACGGTGGTCGCTGCGGCGCTGCCGGCTACCGCGAACGGGATCGCGATCAGGGGGGTGAGGATGAGGAGGTTGATCAGCAGGATGGCGGCGAGGAGTCCGGCGGCGATCTTGTGTCCCGTCCTCGTCTTCGCGAGAGCAGCGGCTGCGGCGGCCGGGGCACCCATCTCAGGGCTCCAACGGCTCCGCGAAGTACCGCACCACTTTGCAGTCGCCCGCACGCTGCGCCGTGTCTGGCGTCGGGACGGAACCAGCACCGCAGAGGACCTGCACGCTGACCCGCACGACTGCCTCATAAGAGGTCTCACCCCCGGAGCTGTCGGCCCTGGTGAACGTCAACGTGACATCCGCAGTCCCGATCGACATGTCGCCGGACGGATCCTCTGTCACCGGAACCAGCACGACGTCACCCGCCCGCGCAACTACCCGGCCGTCCTCGTTCGCCAACGAGTCCCATTCCGCCTGCGGCAGCACCACCCCCTGACGCAACTCGACCTGCGATGCCGCCATGGCGTCCCGCTGCTCTGCCGCATCGCTGTAGCGGGTGTCCGGGGTGAACCAGGAGTCGAGATAGTCCAGCCACTCTTCTCGGGTGCTCTTGGTGGTGTCGAAGGTGGAGGCTGCATCCAACGCGGCACGCATGTACAGGTCTGGCTCGGTGGTGATGGGCTCCGCTGACCACCCGTGGTCGATTACGGACGGATCGACAACGACGGCGTCCGCTGAGGGTGTCGCCGTTGCAGCCGGACTTGGAGAGCTCGAATCGGGTTCTGGCGACTGCGCGTTGTCGGGTGACGGCTGCGTCACGATTGCGCCGATGACGATCGCGACAATGCCTGCGACCAGGACGATGCCTCCGACGATCGCCCACACCAGACCGCCGCGGCTCGAGTTCGGTGTCGACATCATCGTTCGCCCTCCTGACCATTCACGACGGCGACTGTGCACAGGGGGGACCAGCGCATTCGAAAGCCGCCGTTCGGGCATCCTAAGCATGTTCAGCGTGAACCGGAAACGTATCCACGAAACATTGTGGATAACTCGAACCGCGGCGACCGCGCGCCGGAGTCGCGGCTTCACGTGAGGGCTGATGGATCTCTCTACGCCTGCCAAGGTCGCGCTGTCTGTAGGCATTTCGGGGGACAACCGCATTGCCGCGCGATCGCCAACCGCCTGTCCTGACCGCTGACCGCTCATGGCAAAATGGTATAACTAGGTACTTTCGAAGTACATAGTTTATTGCGAATTCGCTAGACCACCCTCAACAGCTGCGGGACAATGTCAGAGTGCCACGTATCGCTCAACCCGCCGGTTCAGAGGACGCCCTCGAGCCCGTCGGCATCCTTGGCAACCTCGTCCGGGCGGCCATTATCCGTACCGTGCGCGCAAACCCGGGCATGACCGTGGGTCCACTGGCGGAAGCAATCGATATCCCGTACGCCACCGTCCAGGCTCGGATTGCGGAGCTGGAAGCGGCCGGTATGGTCATCGGTGACCCGCCCGGCGGGAGACGTCGAGGAACCTGGATCCGCTACCACGTGAACGACGAAGCGGTCACCGACCTGTACCTCAGACTGGGAATCGCGATCGGTGAGTTCTAGAAGCGGTCACCTGCACGGGATGGTTACGGGATGTCCGGTAACTCGCGTCGCCGGTGGTCTTGAGTGCGGTTGCGGGCGGGAGTGACCCGCCGAGCGACCATCATGAGTCAATCGCGCGCTCCCCACCGCCCGTGCCCTTCCACTGGACGCCGAGGACTGCTTCAGCGAGCTGAGGCAGTCAAACCGCTTGGCGCGGACCCCGGACTATTCGGTTTTCTATGACGCCGATTTTTCGCAGGACCTCTGATGCCACGCCCATGCTGGCGGTGTAGCTGGCCCACTCGACTCATCCTTGGACTGGACGCCCGACCAGATCGACTGGCTCGTCATCACCCACCACTACAGAGAAGGCAGGAACCGTCACCCGCACCGCGGGAGGCAACCTTCTCTCTTCCCCTGGGGTGCCTCGTCTCATCCGACCCCGTTAGGTCACGGCTCGCTGTATAGTCAGCGTGTGATGAATCTTGCTTCGCGCGTGGGTGTGATGAACCGGCTCGGCCGGGCGATGGCAGACCCGACTCGGTCCCGAATTCTCTTGACGCTGCTGGACCGCCCCGGGTATCCGGCGGAGCTCGCGAGGGATTTGGAGCTGACCCGGACGAACGTGTCGAACCATCTGACCTGCCTGCGCGGGTGCGGCTTGATCGTCGCGACGCCTGAGGGGCGACGCACCCGTTACGAGATCGCTGACCCGCACCTGACTCAGGGGCTGCGACAGCTCCTTGAGGCCGTTGTCGCCGTGGACGACGGTGCACCGTGCATGGACCAGCAATGCGAGTGCTGCGCATGAACAACCCCCAAACACATCATCGTGTCGTCGTTCCGCATCAAGGGTTCGGAGGTCGGGCGGTGAGCGAAGAATGCTGCGGGCCTGATAAACCACGCACCACCTCCACCGTGCGCCGCATCGAATTCTCCCGTCGTTCCCCAGCCGATGGCGCCTGCTGCGCACCAGCCGACCAGCAGACGAACAGCGCCGTGACCGATACCGGCGACGCGTGTTGCGGCCCCGACGTTGTGAGAAGAGGTCCCGCCGATGAAAGAGAGGTCGAGGTGCGCCCGCCGTGGTGGCGAGACGTCGCTCTTCTCCCGTCTGTCCTGTCGGGGGTGTTCCTTCTCGCCGGGTACGCGATCGAGTGGTCCGGGCCGCCCGTGCCCGCGCTGGTGCTGCAGTCCGCGGCTCTGGTCGCTGGTGCGTACACCTTTGTTCCCGGTGCGATTCGCCGGCTGATCCGCGGCCGGCTCGGGGTGGGGCTGCTGATGACGATCGCAGCGATCGGAGCAGTGCTGCTGGGGCACGTCGGTGAGGCCGCGACTCTCGCGTTCCTGTTTTCTCTCGCCGAGGCGCTCGAGGACCGGGCGATGGACCGCGCCAAAGAAGGACTACGCGCCTTGCTGTCCCTCATCCCCGACACCGTGCGCGTATCCCGCCTTACCGGGGACGTCACAATCCCCGCCGCTGACGTGCGCGAGCTCGACATCCTCGTCATTGGCGCCGGAGAACGCGTCGCCACCGACGGGGTCGTGATCGACGGGCGCTCGAGCCTGGACACCGCCGCGATCACTGGTGAATCGATCCCCGTCGACGTGGGTCCCGGCGATCACGTCGCGGCCGGATCGGTGAACGGCTCCGCGACGCTGCGGATTGAAGCGACCGCAGACGGACGCGACAACTCCCTCACCCAGATCGTGACGCTTGTTGAGCATGCCCACGCCCGCAAAGGCGAGCGGGCTCGCCTCGCGGACCGGATCGCCCGCCCGCTCGTACCGGTCGTGTTGATCGCCGCGGCCCTGGTCGCCCTGTTCGGGTTCATCGTCGGCGACCCAGGGTTGTGGATCGAACGCGCCCTCGTCGTCCTCGTCGCCGCCTCACCCTGCGCGCTGGCGATCGCCGTCCCCGTCACCGTGATCAGCGCCATCGGCGCAGCATCCAAATTGGGGGTCGTGATCAAATCCGGGGAAGCGTTCGAGCAACTCGGCACGATCCGGACCGTCGTGCTGGACAAGACCGGCACACTCACCCGCAACCAACCCACCGTTGTTGAGGTGCACCCCGCTCCCGGGACCACCCGGGAGGATCTTCTGGCGTGGGCCGCATCTGTGGAAGCCTCCAGCACCCACCCGCTGGCGGCAGCGATCACTGCGGCGGCGCCCGGCTCGACCGTCGCAACGGGCGTGACCGAGGATGCGGGCCATGGAATCACCGGCCGGGTTGACGGGCGCACCATCCGGGTCGGCAACGACCGGTGGCTGGATCCCGGCGAGCACCGCCCCCTGGCGGAGTCGATGGCGGCGTTGGGCATGACCGTCGTAGTCGTGGAAGCGGATGGCCGGGTCGCCGGGCTGATCGGGATCCGTGACGAGCTGCGCGCCGAATCGGCCGAGACGGTGCGGATGCTGCACGCGCAGGGCATCGAAACGATCATGCTCACCGGCGACAACGACCGCACCGCCCGGGCAATCGCCGACGCCGCCGGCATCACCGACGTCCGCGCCCAGCAGCTCCCCGCGGACAAGGCCGCCGCGATCGAAGCGTTGACAGCGTCGCGGCCGACAGCGATGGTCGGTGACGGCATCAACGACGCACCCGCGCTGGCGACCGCGACGGTCGGCATCGCGATGGGGGTCAGAGGATCCGCTGCGGCGATCGAATCCGCCGACGTCGCCTTCACCGGCCAGGACCTGCGCCTTATCCCCGGCGCTCTTGCACACGCACGACGCGCTCGACGCATCATGACCACGAACATCGTGCTCGCCCTGGCGATCATCGTCGTGCTGTTCCCGCTCGCCCTGTTCGGAGTGCTGGGCCTGGCCGGGGTTGTGCTCGTGCACGAGGTCGCCGAAGTAATCATCATTCTCAACGGCGTTCGCGCCGGCCGCCGACCCGCTGCCCTTCGACAGCTCGCCGCAGCACCACCCGCACCTCTGGATGCCCGCACTGTCACGATAGATTCTCGAGGATGATCGGCCCACACGGACGAGTGGTGTTCTCCGTTGTGCAGACGGTGCTCCTCGCCGCAGCGGTGACGCTCTGCGCAGTGATGCTGATTGGTGGCGACGGCGGACCGGGGAACGTGTTCGTTATCGCGATCATCTTTCTGAGCCTGTCGCTTGCCGGGCACGCGACCTTCCTGTTTCTCAGCTACCGCTCCGCCAGGCGTCACCCGAGATCGCCATAGCGCCTGCGTGACGGCTTGGGCCGTCGGCTGGCGACGCCTTCGGCGTCATGTGGGTGCCGGGCTATCGGCTCATCGTCCGCGTGGCAGGTGCTCGAGGTGTCCGATGGCTTCGTCGAGGAGCTCGGTGACATGGTCGTCGAAGAGGGAATAGTGGATGTGTCGACCGGCGCGACTCCCGGTGACGAGGCTGAGGTGCCGCAGCAGCCGAAGGTGGTTCGACACGGTCGTCTGACCGATCTGCAACTGTTCACTGAGTTCGGTCACTGTGCACGGTCGCGCGCTCAGCATGCTGAGAATGCGCAGCCGCGCGGGGGAGGCCAGCGCCTGCATGATCTCGGCGAGCCACTCGGCGTCCGCTACGGACAGGGGGCTAACTTCCCCACGCGTCTCAGCATCGACCAGGTTCACTATCATGCCCTTCGATCACGATAATCATTCACAACAACAACATATCATGAATCCGAGATGTATTGTTGAGGGATGACCGTTTCGTCCTCGACGACTGCCGCGCCCACTGCTGAGACACCGGAACACGCTCACGGTTCCGCCCGGTGGGAGTTGTGGTTCGCGATCGCCGCCGGCGTCACCTACGCCGGCGGGATGATCACCGAGTTCGCGCTGGGGCTGCCGTTGATCGGGTGGCCGCTGGCGTTCTTCCTGGCCACCTACTTCTTCGGCGGGTTCTTCACGTTCCGCACCGCGATCGCCTCCACGCTGCGCGGGAAGTTCGAGGTCGACTTCCTTATGTTGGTCGCCGCCATCGGCGCCGCTCTCATCGGCCGGTGGGCGGAGGGCGCGGTATTGCTGTTCCTGTTCAGCCTCGGCCACGCACTCGAGGAGTACGCGCTAAGCCGGGCCAGCAAGTCCATCGAATCGCTTGCCGAGCTCGCCCCCCGCAGCGCGCTGGTGCGCCGGGGCGAAGAGGAGCCGGTGGAGGTGCCGGTCGAGGAGATCGTGGTCGGCGACGTGGTGGTCATCCGACCCAACTCACGCATCCCCTCAGACGGCTTCGTGATCTCGGGCGTGTCCGCGGTGGATCAGTCCGCCGTCACGGGGGAGTCGATTCCGGTGGAGAAAGAGCCGGTGGCGGACCCGGAGCGGGCGATGCGGACCGTTGACACCCTTCCCGCGGCCAACCGGGTCTTCGCCGGTACCGTGAACGGGTCCGGAGTGCTCGAGATCGAGGTCACCGCGACCGCGGCGGACTCGACGCTCAGCAAGGTCGTCGAGCTCGTCCGCACCGCCGACCAGGCCGCGTCACCGACGCAGCAGTTCATCGACCGGTTCCAGCGTTGGTACGTTCCCGCGGTGATCCTTGGCGTCGCTGTCACGCTCCTGATCTCGTGGTTCGTGTTGGGACAGCCGTTCCCCGATGCGTTCTACCTCGCCATGACGGTGCTCGTCGCAGCCAGCCCCTGTGCTCTCGCCATCGCCACCCCGGCCGCTGTGCTGGCGGGTGTGGCCCGCGCGGCCCGCGCCGGCGTGCTCGTGAAGGGTGGCGCCCCACTCGAGACCCTCGGGCGGGTGAAGGCGATGGCGTTCGACAAGACCGGCACGCTGACCTGGGGTGCCCCTCGGGTCACTTCCGTCACGCCTGCTGGTGACGTCCCCGAGCCCGACCTGATCCGCACTCTAGTCGCAGTGGAGGCACTCAGCGACCACCCTCTTGCCGAGGCGATCGTCCGCGACCTCGAGCCCCGCGTCCCCCAAACGGAGCGGCTCACAGCGACAGACCTGAACGCGGTCGTCGGCCGCGGCATCACAGCGACGATCTGCGGGGAACGCGTCGACGTTGGCAACCTGCGCATGTTCGAGGAGCAGCAGCTCGCACTCACCGGCACACTGGCCGATGCCTACGCGCAGGCGCGGGACTCCGGTCAGACGCTGATGATCGTCCGCCGAGGTGACCGATTCCTCGGCATCGTCGGAGTCATGGATGCTTCCCGCGCGGAGTCCGCTCAGGTACTCAGCGCTCTTCGGGCCGCGGACGTGGGGCAGCTCGTGATGATTTCCGGCGACAACCAGCGCGTTGCGGACGCGGTCGCCCGGGAAGTGGGCGTCGACACGGCCCTCGGCGAGCTCCTCCCCGAGGACAAGGTCGCTGAGATCACCCGCCTCTCCGAAACTCACCGCCCCATTGCGATGGTCGGCGACGGCGTCAACGACGCACCGGCGATGGCAAGCGCTGACGTCGGCATCGCGATGGGCGCCGCCGGCTCCACCGTCGCCCTGGAGACCTGTGACATTGCCCTGATGAGCGACGACCTCGGCCGTCTCCCCTTCGCTGTGCGACTCAGCCGTGCTACCAGCCGGATCATCCGGCAGAATCTCATCGCGAGCCTCGCGATCGTCGCGTTCCTCATCCTCGCGACCTTCCTGGGGCTGAATATCGGCGCCGTGGTTCTCATCCACGAAGGCTCCACGCTGGTCGTCGTCGCCAACGCGCTTCGCCTGCTCAACTTCGAGCGAGGCAAGGAACACCACGGCATCGACCACGAGGACAAGCCCAGCCCGTGACATTCTCCTGTCTCACTGCAATGCCCCGCCCGGATCGTTTTCACCAGAACCGTCTTGCACGGTCACTCATTGGAGTTCGCCCATGAAATGTCCCATCGACGGCAATACCTTGGTGCTGTCAGACCGCACAGGAATCGAGATCGACTACTGTCCCGAGTGCCGTGGGGTATGGCTCGACCGCGGTGAACTCGACAAGATAATCGAACGCTCACTGACAGCTCCTCCGCCCCCCGCTCAGCAGACGGCACCTTACACGACGCGATATGACGGACATGGGTCCAAGCATGGATCTCAGAGCAGACACGACAACAACGACGGACAGAATGGCCGACGCCGCGGCGGGTGGCTCGGCGAACTGTTCGACTAGCGCTTCCGCCACCGACGGGTCCTCGCCCCTTGCGAACTATGTGACCCAACAGGCTTTCACGCTGCCGGTCGTGGCATGTGCGACGGTCGGGATCTCCTCGACGAAGGCTTGCGTGGTTTCCTCCGACCCCGGGTATTCGACGACACGCCAGCCCACAATGCCGAAATCCTCATCCAGCGCCTGCACCGCGCATGCAAACGCCGCGCCGGCGGGTGGGGTGGCCTCGAAGGAAACGGTCACCGTGCGGACATCGACCAGCTCGAAACCTGTCTCGTCGAATCCGACGTCGTCGAACGAATTCGAGACGGTCAACCATGCGAGCGCAGCAACAAGCAACGTTGCCACAGCTATGACGGCGATCCAATACAGTCGGCGGCGTCGAGGCCGCGGGGCACGACCGTAGCGTTCGGTTAACGCCTCCTTCGTCGTCACGCGGTTCTCTGTCTCGGTAGGGCTCAGCTGCGGGGGCGAGCATGGTGCGTGGCAAGGTCGGCCAGGTGCGCGTTATAGGCCTGCAACTCGGCTTCACCAGTACGGTCCGCGTGCCGGTCGCGGCGTTTGGTCTCACGGTCGTCGCTGCGGCTCCATTGGATAGCGACGGTGATCGCGAGGATGAGGGTCGGGATCTCACCGATCGACCAGGCGATGCCGCCGCCGGTGTACTGGTCCTCGAGCGGCGTCGGTCCCCACCTCCGGCCCATCGACCCGAACCAGTCGGCGACCATGAGTCCCGATTGCATCATGATGGCGATCCCGAAGAAGGCGTGCATCGCCATGATGCCGATGAGCAGCAGGAGCCGGCCAGGGTAGGGCAGCCGCCAGGGCACCGGGTCGATGCCGATCAACGTGAGGGCGAACAGGTAACCGGTGATGAGGAAGTGCGCGATCATCCACTGATGCCCGAGATGATCGGCCAGCGACCACCGGAATAGGTCGGTGTAGTAGAAGACCCACAGCGACCCGATGAACAGCCCGGCTGCAATGAACGGGTTCGTCAGCACACGGGCAACGGGCGAGTGCACGGCCCACAGAATCCATTCCCGGCCGCCGCGCGTGCCGTCGTCGCGCTTGCGGATCGCCCGGGCTGCGAGGGTCACCGGCGCACCGGCGACCAGCAGCACGGGAATCGCCATCGTGAGCAGCATGTGGCCGACCATGTGCATGCTGAACAGGTACTCCTGGTAGACGTTGATGACTCCGCCGGTGACCCAGACCAGCAGAACCATGCCGGTGACCCACATGATCGTGCGGTACACCGGCCATGCGTCCCCGCGGCGGCGCAGCCGCCACACCCCGACAAGGTAGAAGAAGATCGCGAACCCGGCGATCACCGCCCACAGCAGGTCGACGTTCCATGCGGTGACCCACCGTTCGATCGTGAGCTCCGCGGGCAGCGGTGCACCGGTGAGGCGTTCCGCCGGCGTCGGGGTCACCGGAAGCGGGGCCGGGTTCGGCGGCGGGGTGCGGGCTAGCGCTGCAGCGGCACCGCTGGCCACGCCCATCAACGCCAACTCGAACACGATCAAAATCCAGAAGAGGCGGGATGCCCCGTCAGAGCCGCGCATCTTGCCGATCAGCCGCATGCGGTACCACGCGCCGAAGAGCCCGAGACCGACCAGCGCGACCACCTTTATGGCCAAGATTGCGCCATAAGGGGAGAGCAGGTCCGACCACTGCTGCAGGCCGATCGCCGCGCGCACCGTGCCGGATATGGCGACGAGCACGAACGCGGCTAAGGCAATGCTCGAGTAGCGGGCGACGACATCGGCGGTGCGCTGCCGCTGGAGGACTGGACGGATGGCGACGAGCAAGAGGAGACCGCCGAGCCACACCGCGGCGCCGATGATGTGCAGGATGAGGGCCATCATCGCCTCGTGGTGAAGGGCGTCATCACCGGAGTGCCCTTGTGTGCCCATCGGCACGAGCGAGGCGACCGCCAGCAGGGCGACCAGAAGCGTGCCAACCCAGGACCGCACCGCGAATGTCAGGACGGTGAGTGCTGCGCCCGCGACCGTTGTGATCAGCCACGTCCGGCCCACCTCGAGTTCGACGAGGAACCGTCCGAGCTGGGCACCGAACTGAGGTCCCACGTCGATCGCTGGGTTGAAGACGCTGAGAAACGTGAGGAACCCGGTCGTACCGGCTGCCACGGTGAACACGGCGGCGGAGATCGAGGCGGTATCGAGGGCGATATCGAACTCGCGCTCACCCGTCCGCAACGTGAACAGCGCCGTCACGAGCACACCCACCATTCCCGCGGCGGCGAGGTTCACGATCAGCTTCGCGGCCGGAAGCCCCCAGCGGACGACCGGGCCGGCGTCACCGAGGGGGAGTTGCGCAGCGCCGCCGCCGAATGCCAGTGCGCCGACCAGCACAGCGAGTGCCATCCCAACGAGCATCGTCGGCCCGAGTACACGCAACGTGCGGCAATTGATCTCTCTGGTGTTCGACGTCATTTGTGCACGGTGTGAATCGGGTTGCTCGGCGCGCGCGCGCCTGCGAGGCGTTTTCTGGGCGTTGGGGTCACGGTGGTTCTCTCGGGTCGGGATCATTCGCAGCCAGGCGGAGCAGGTTTGCTGCCCCAGCCGCGAGCGGTGCGATCGGGTGCTATTCGCAGCCGATTCGCGCCTGCATGGATTTCATCGCACTAATCTCGGCAGTCTGTCCGTTCTTGATGTTCGCTGCGACGGTCAGCGCACGTGGATCCGTGCCGAGTTCGATGAGGGCTTCCGCCATAGGGATGGCTCCTTCGTGGTGGCGAATGAGCAGCCCGAGGAAGAGACAATCGGCTTGCTGCCCGGTCGCACCCTCCAACGCGGCGATTTCTTCAGCGGAGGCCATTCCCATGGCGATGCGCGCCTCTTGCTCCGTCATGGCCGCACCGTCAGACATCGCATGACCGCTCCCGCCCGGAGAGGCATCCAACCATCGCATCATCGGGCCGCCGGACTGCGACAGCCCCCACTGCACGAGCCAGTCGTACATCTCGCCGCGCTGGCCCGCCTGCCCGGTGGCGATGTCGTACGCGAAGATCCGCAGTTCCTCGTCCGACGTCTTGCGGTAGATCTCCATGGCCATCTGGATGGCCTGCGCGTGATGCACCTGCATGTCGCGTGAGAAACCCGCCTCGGGAGAGTCGGTACCCGGCGTGCCCGCGCCCTGCGACCCGAAGGTTGAGAAGCGCCCCGCAGCGAAGGTCAGCGCGCCGACCGCGAGCAGGATAAGGAGGACGATCCACCACCGCGGCCACCCTCGGGATGGGGACGTGTCGCTGGTTTCACTGCGCTTCATTGCTTTCCCGGTGCGTCGTATGCGCCAGTGCAGGCGGCGTTCGGCTCGGGGGCGTTCTGGCTGCGCCAGTACTCTTCGAAGAAGGCGCCGATACGCTCGTCGTCGGCCGAATCGACCTTCAGCTGCTGGTTCCAGTTGGACATCACGATCGGCGCATCCAGTCCCTCATAGGGAGAAAGAACGACGTAGGTTGAGGGCAGAAGGCCCTTGAGAGTTTCGAGTTGTTCGCCCGCGACCTCGTCGGGGTTGTAAGTCACCCAGACGGCGCTGTGCTCCATGGAGTGGACCGCGTTCTCGTTCGGGACCGGTTGGTCATAGATGCCGCAGTTCAACCAGACAGCATTGTGCGGACCGCCCGCCGGGGGATTTTGCTCGTACTGGACAGTACCCTCAACGTGCTCAGCCGTGTTCTCGAAGGTCTCGACGCCTTCGATGCTCGCCCCCTCGCTGCCGGCCTCGTACTGTCTGGGCGGTGACGGCGCGAGCACGATGGACGCGACGACGAGGCCGATGATCACCACAGCCGCCGTCGACCCGGCGACCCACCAGACCAGTTTGCTGCGACGGCGTTTGGCGAGCTGCTTCTGATACTCAGCCAATTTCTGCTGACGCTTCTGTTCACGCTGTTGCTTGACGGTGACGGGACCCTGCTGAGGGGTGTTGGCCGGAGTTGGGCGGTTCGGAGTCATCTGTGTCCATTCAGTTCGGGTCTCGGGCGGATTCGCGGGGGAGGCTCAGCTGAGGCCGGAGTAGGTGTGGAGTCCTTTGAAGAACATGTTCACGACGGTGAAGTTGAATATCACCGTGAGGAACCCGATGATGCATAGCCAGGCGGAGCGAGGGCCGCGCCATCCTCTGGTCGCGCGGGCGTGGATGTACCCGGCGTAGAGCACCCAGATCACGAAGGTCCACACTTCCTTGGTGTCGAATCCCCAATAACGTCTCCAAGAATCGTTTGCCCAGACCGCACCAGCGATCAGGGTGAATGTCCAGAACACGAACCCGACGATCACAAACCGGTACGCGAGGGACTCGAGCGCATCCGCGGTAGGCAGCGTCGCCAGGAACCGCGGGCCGCCGACACGGGCCGAGGTTTGTGTCGGTGCGCCGTTCCCGGCGGGTTTGCATGAGCTGGGTGACCGCGAGTCCGCAGGCGATCGCGAACAGGGCGGTGGCAAGCGAGGCCACGAGGACGTGGATGACCAGCCAGACACTCTTGAGCGGGTCCATCAGCGGAACGACCTCGACGTAGAAAATGATGGTCGCGCCGCCCAGCAGCAGCACGGTGCCGATTAGGAACGAGCCCAGGAAGCGGAGGTCGTAGCGGCGCAGCACCAGCAGGTACACGGCGACGATCAGGACGGCGCCGGTCAGCGCAAACTCGTACCTGTTCGCCCACGGCACCCGGCCGGCCGCGACCCCGCGCAAGATGGTCCCGGCCAGGTGAGGCCAGAACGCGAGGAACGCCAGCGACGTCCCGATCCGCGCCCCCAGCAGCCGCGGCGTCGGCGCGGGCGACGTGCGAACACTGTCCGTCCCACCGCTCTGCGCGCCCGCGTTCTGCGGGCTCACGGTTGCAGTGGCGCCGACCAGGGCCGGCTCCCGCTGCGGGGTGCTGGCAGGAATGGAGCGCCCGGCGAGGTCGATGGTGTAGGCGATGAACGCGAGCAGGTAAGTGACGATCGCCGTCCACACCAGCAGCAGCGAGATGCTGTCGAGAGAGAGCGCGTCCGTTCCAGTCATGGCGGGGTCATCCTCTTTGTCGTTGCGGGCAGGGGGCGGGCGCGGGCATCATTTCGCCGCGGGCGCGCGGGACACGTGTCAGCCTGCGTTCGCTTCCAGCCAGGCCAGCGAGTCGACAGCGGTGCCGTCGAGATACACCTCGAAGTGCAGATGGTTCGCGGTGGAGCGCCCCGTGCTGCCAACCAGCCCGACCAGCTGCCCGGCCGTCACGCTCTGCCCGACGCCGACCTGCCGGCTGCCGGTCTGCATGTGGGGGTACACCGTGCTCACCTGCTGCCCGTTCAGGACGGACTCCAGCACGACGGTGACCCCGTACCCGCCGTAGCTGTCCTGTGAGATCCGCACGACACCGTCCAGGGACGCGTACACGGGGGTTCCGCCGGCGGCGACCATATCGGTGCCCATGTGCGCGCCGCCCCGGTCACCGAACCGGTCGGTGACGGTGAATGGGCCGCCGACCGGCCAACGCACGGTTCCGCTGCCGGGGGGCACCATGCTGTAGTCGAACGGCAGCGAGGCGACCTGCGCGGCGCGGGCGCGCTCTGCGGCTGCTTCTGCCGCCTTCTTCTGGTCGATCTCCTCCTGGGTGGTGGCCGCGTAGCTCTCCCGGGTGAGCTGCTCCGCGGTCGCGTCGGAGGCGACAATCAGAGATTGCGCGTCATCGGACGCGACTTGCTGCAGCGTTGGGATCTCGATGTCTGCGGGCTGCCAGGCCGCGTACGCGGGGAGGGCGACGGTGGCGATCAGGCCGGTTACCCCTGCGAGTGCCGCGAGAGACCGGATCGGCGCCGCCGCGGTTACCCGGCGACGGCCAGACGTCCCGGTGGTCACGCGCCTCTTGGGGTGGGGAGTGCTGGCGGGGAGGGAGGTTCCGGGGCGGCGGAGGCTACGGCGTGTGGAGGGCGTCTGGGTCTGGTCGCCGGCTGGGGGGGTCTGTTCAGTCATGATGTCCTTCATTTCGGGTCAGATGGAGACGCCGCGGGCGGCGAGGAAGTCGATGGGGTTGACGGGTGAACCGCCCACGTAGGCCTCGAAGTGCAGGTTGCAGCCGAACGCGTTGCCGGTGTTTCCTTCGCTGCCGATCAGGTCGCCGGCGTTCACGCGTTGGCCGTATCCGACGTAGAAGCCGCCGTTGCGGATATGGGCATATCCGGTGCCGATCCCGCCGCCGTGGTCGATCTTGATGTAATTGCCGTAGCCGCCGTTGTACCCGGCGTAGACGACCGTGCCCGCAGCGGCCGCGTAGATCCCGGCGCTGCAGCCGCCGCTCAGATCGACACCGTAGTGGTAGCTGGTCGAGCAGTACCCGTTGCCGCACTGTGAGCTGCGCGGACCGAACCCTGAAGTGCGGTTCCCGGATGTGGGCCGTGCCCATCCGGAGCTGACCACGCCGCCTCCGCTGCCGCCTGAGGCGGCGAGCCGCTCGGCCTCGGCCCGCTCCGCCGCTCGACGCTGCTCCTCGGCGACGCGGGCAGCTTCCACTCCGGCCTGATAGTCGGCGATGGTCTTCGCGGTGCTGTCCTCGAGGGCGGCGAGCTGGGCCTGCAGTTCGCCGAGGTGGAAGGTTTGCGCGTCCAACGCGGCCTGTGCGGCATCGGCGGCTTGCTGCGCTTCGAGCATCTTCTGTTCGGCGACGCGTCGCAGTCGGTCGCGTTCGTCTCGGGCGACCAGTGCCTGATCGGTCAGGCTCTGCGCGGCGTCCCGCGCTGTGATCGCGGCGCCATACACGGCCTGGTTGCGCTCGAGCAGCTTGTCCATCACCCCCAACCTGGACAGGAGGTCATCGGCGATGGATGCTGAGTCGGAGAAGAACAGCTCCAGGGAGGTGGTGTCGCCGCCGTCTCGGTACAGCTGCGCAGCGATGCGGCCGGCCTTGTTCGCCGCATCGATCGCGTTCTGCGCTTCCAGGTCGGCTTGTGACTGCAACGTGTCGGCGCGGATTGATGCGTCGAAGTACTCCTGCTGGGCGGTGTAGAACGCGCCCGCGGCCTGCTCGGCGGCGGTGCGGGTGCGCGCCACCTCACCGGTCAGACTTTGGATGAGGCCCTGGATCCGCTGCACCTCGGCAGCTTTGGTGGCCTCGTTCGCTTTCGCGGCCTGCACGTCCTCCCAAGACGGATAGGTCGCCGCGAACGCTGCCGGCAGTGGCGGGCCGGCGACCAGCACCCAGACCACACTGGCCGTGCCCGCGGTCAGTAGGACACGTCGGCTCACACCAGCCCGCAAGGCGCGGCTCTCGGCGGGCGCAGGAGCGCATCCC
>JAESFR010000169.1_pt1 | contig 40449 bp, 37 predicted proteins | sample 9266191 | NCBI WGS metagenome assembly JAESFR01 (sample SAMN14503063, study PRJNA617104) | algae metagenome | isolation source: Pleurocapsa minor HA4230-MV1 and co-occurring heterotrophs from cement on... | place: USA: Nuuanu Pali Lookout, Hawaii | collected 2009-07-20
GAAGGGGTGGGTTCGGCGGAAGGGTCGGCCACCTCAGCGACGGGGCAGCGCCGGAGGGATGACCCGTCCGTCGCCTGCCGTTCACCGAGCGCCCGCTCTCCGTTCATCGACTTCGACCCGTGGGCACCGGAGCATGGAGCAACTGTTTGTCTGACGGCTCGGATGGATGAGAGGCGCCACATGACCACACCCCTTCGGGTGCTGTCGATCTACGAGGGATTCTTCGCCGGAGGGGCGCGCGTCTTGCATACCGACGTGGTCGCGGGGCTGCACGCGACCGGACAGCAGCATGCGGTGCTGTCGGTCGCGGCACGAGCCAGGCGTGAGGCGACGGTGCAGGTGATGTGGGATGACCCGCGGTGCCGGCGGCTCGTCGATGCGGGCGTGGATGTCCGGAGCCTCGGCCGCACCGCCGGCGACGCGCCGCTCGAGCCGGCGTCGTACGGGTCGCGGCACCTGCGCCGCGCCGCGGGGGCGATCGCCCAGGCCGACGTCGTGGTGAGCCTGAAGGAGCAGCCCCTCGGACTCCTCCTCGCCCTCCGCGAGCGCGGGATGATGCCCGATGTGCCGGTCGCGGTCACGCTGCACCGCTCCGACCCCGAGCACGCCGGAGCAGCCCGCACCTGGCTCGCCGACGCGGCGCGCAGCGGACTCGTCAGCGCCACGATCGCGTGCGCCGCCTCGACGAGCGCGGCGTACGCGTCGGTCGTCGGCGACGGTGTCGACGCCCACGTGGTGCCGAACGGCATCGACACGACGGTCTTCCGCCCGGGGACGGCCGCGGAGCGCTCCGAGATCCGCCGGAGCCTCGGCATCCCGTCCCGTGCCCCGGTCGTGCTCTTCGCCGCACGGTTCGACGCCATGAAGAATCCGCGGCTCTTCCTCCGCGCGGTTGCCGCGCACGCGCGCCGGCGCCCCGGCACGCACTACGTCCTCTGCGGGGCGGGGATGACCGAGGCGAACCCGGCGCTCCGCGCCGCGATGCTCGACGCCGACCTGCCCGCCGGCACGCGGATTCTCGCCCTGGGCATCCGCCACGACATGCCCGCTCTTCACCGCGTCGCCGACATCGTCGCGCTGACGAGCGCGTTCGGTGAAGCCTCGCCCCTATCGCTCATCGAGGGCGCCGCGTCGGGCGCGACGCCGGTCACGACCGATGTCGGAGATGCAGCGTCACGCGTCGCCGGGTTCGGCCTCGTCACCGATCACGACGCCGACGGCATCGCAGCGGCGTGGGACGCGGTGCTGGCACGACGCGCCGACTTCCGCGCTCGGGCCCTGGTGGCGCGTCCGGCGCTGTCGCGCGATCGCATGATCGACGAGTACCGCCTGGCGATCGAGAGCCTCACCCGCCGGGTGCCGCTCGCCGCCTGACCGGGATCGGGCCGTGGTCAACGGCCGTGCGCGGCGAGGCGGCGGAGCCCCTCGTCGATCGAGACGGTCGGCCGCCACGCCAGCGCCTCCCGCGTCTCGCGCTGGTCGAACCAGTGCGCCGTGGAGAGCTGTTCGGCGAGGAACCGCGTCATCGGCGGCTCATCCTCGCCCGGGCGGATCGCCCACACCCGCTCGACGATCGACCCCGCCGCCTTCGCGAGCCCCGCGGGCACGCTCCACCGGGGTGGCCGCACCCCCGACGCGAGACAGATGCCCGCGAGGAGGTCGCCGACCGCCCGCGGCTCGCCGTTGGTCAGCACGAACGCGCGCCCGTGCGCGACCTCTGCGCGATCAAGAGCGGCGACGATTCCCGACGCGGCGTTGTCGATGTACGTGGAATCGACAAGCGCGGTCCCGCCGCTCAGGAGCGGGAGCCGCCCGGCGCGCGCCCGCGCGACGATACGCGCGACAAGCTGCGGGTCGCCCGGCCCCCACACCAGGTGCGGCCGCACCGCGATCACGGCCATCTCCGCCGTGTCCCGGCCGAGCGCGAGCACCTCGGCCGCCGCCTTCGTGCGGGCGTAGTCGCCGCGGGCGTGCTCGGGCGACGCCGGCTCCGCGCCGACCCCCGCGAGCGCGACCCCGGCGTGCGCGACCGACGGCGACGAGACGAAGACGAACCGCGACACCCCCGCCGCCTCGGCGGCATCGAGAAGGGTGCGCGAGCCCCCGACGTTGACCGTCTCGAACTCCCGGGGGTCGCCCGCGAGCGAGACCTTGGCGGCCAGGTGAATGACGCCCTCGACATCCGCGACGGCGCGTGCCGTGACATCCGGATCGGTCACCGACCCGAGGATGTCGTCGGCACCGGCGACCCCCGAGGGTCGGCGCTGCAGCGTCCGCACCTCGTGACCGGCAGCGACGAGGGCTCCCGCGACGGCGCTGCCGAGGAAGCCGGATGCCCCGGTGACCAGAACTCTCACGCTGTCACCTTCACGGCGCGGTCGGCTTCTCGCCGGCGAGCAGGCGATCCGCCCAGCGCGACAGGCGTGTGCGGTCGATCTTGGAGTTGTGACGGATGTCGGTGGGAAGCGCCGGCACTGCGAGCACCGCGACGAGCGGCACGTCGACGGCCGCGCGGATGCGGGCGGCGAGCTGGGGATCGGCGAGCCCCGGGCGCCGGGACGCCGGTGTGGTCTCGATCACCGCGACCGCCTGCCGGAGGCCATGAGGCCCGACACCCACGACGGCCGCCCGCCGGACGCCCGCCACGCGCTCGACCTGCTGCTCCGGGCCCACCGGTGCCAGCGGTCCTTCGCCGGTGACGAGCACGTGAGGGAGGCGCCCCTCGACCCAGAGCCGCCCGTCGGCGTCGAGATGGCCGACGTCTCCGGTGCGATGCCAGCGCCCGCCGTCATCCGGCGTCTCGCGGGCCGCCTCACGATCAGTCAGCCAGAGTCGGTCGTAGTGGTCTTTCAGATGCCCCGCCGACACGAGGATCTCGCCGAGGACGCCGGGGTCAGCGTTCGGCGTGCCGGTCGCGCGGCCGTCGGCGTCGAGCGCGCTGATCCGCACTCGGCTCTCGCCGATCACCGACCCTACGCAGACGCCCGAATCGACAGCTGCCGCCGCCTCGCGGATGCCGTCGAGGGTGATGTCGGTGACGAGCAGGCACTCCGTCATCCCGTAGGGGGTGTGCGGGGTGGCGTTCGGCATGATGGCGGCCGCGGCCGCCAGCAGGCTCTCTCCGATGGGTGCGCCGGTGGAGAGGAAGGTCTCGACGCGCGCGAGCGCGGTGCGGTCGTCGGCGGTGAGGCGATCCGCAGTGGCCACGACGTTCAGGATCGCGGCGGGCGAGAGGAAGACGATGCGGGCGTCCGACGCGCGGACGGCAGCCGCGACGGCCGTCGCCGTCAGGGTGCGGGGCGCCGAGACATCCATGTCGGGCGTCACCGACGGCGTGCCGAGCGCGGGGCCGAGGAGCGCGAACGGGGCGAACCCGGTGACGAGACCGGTCTCGGCGGCCACACCGAAGTGCGCCGCGAGCACGTCGCGGAGCGCCGAGAGCTGGCGATGGGTGTACGCGACCCCCTTCGCCGGTCCGGTCGACCCCGACGTGAAGAGGATCGCCGCCGGTTCGTCGGCGCCGGGCGGTTCGGGAAGCGGCGCCTCGGCGCCGGCCCGGGTGACGTCGGCGAGGGAGTGGGCGACGCCGAGGGCCCGCGCGGCGGGGCCCGGCAGGGTGGGTACGGAGATCTTCACGCCCGGCCAGCCGAGGACGCGGGCGGCAGCCAGACCCGGACGCTCGCCGATCACGACATCCGGCCACGTTCCTCGCACGGCTCGGGTGAGACCGCGGATGCCGAGACCGGCGTCGGCGACGACGACGGTCGCGCCCAGGCGCAAGCAGGCGTAGACGATCGCGGTGAGGGTCGGCCCGGGCGGGACGAGGAGCGAGACACGGTCGCCGCGGCGCACCCCGAGACGAGCGAGGCCCGCGGCGATGGCCCGGACCCGGTCATCCAACTGCCGCCAGCTCACGCGGCGGGCGACGCCGGCCGCGCCCATCTCGATCACGGCGGTGCTGTCGTCATCGCGGCGGGCCTCGAGGGCCGCCCAGAGCGGCGTCCACGTCGCGTCCGCCAACACCGGCGCACGACGGGGCTGGTGGTCGCCGAGCCAGCTCAGGACGGCGCCGGCGTAATCACGGTCCTCGGCGATGAGGTGCGAGGCCCCCTCGAACCGGTGCACCTCGGCGTGCGGCATCCGGTCCACCAGGTCGTCGAGGTACCGGTCGCTGAAGATCGGGTCGCGCGGACCCCAGAGCATCAACGCGGGGACGCGCAGCTCGGCCACCCCCGCCGCGATCCGCGCAAGCTCGGTGAAGCTCTCGTGGCGGGCGTCGACCGGGATGTCGGCGACGAAGCCGCCGATCGCGCGCCGCTGATCGGCCGACCGGTACGGCGACCGGTACGCGTCGCGCACCTCGGGCGCGAGCGACGGCGAGGCGAGGGCCAGCGTGGTGTCGAGGAAGGCGGTCGTCTGCACCGTCGACGCGGCGAGCACGCCGCGGGCACCGGCGAGGCGGAGCGGCGCGGGGATCGGGACGCCCTCGGGATGATGCACCGCCGTGTTGAGCAGCATCACGCCGGCGAGGAGCTCGGGGTGATCGACCGCCCAGCCGAGTGAGATCACGCCCCCCCAGTCGTGGCCGAGGCTGACGACGGGCGCGGCGAGCCCGAGCGCATCGCTCAGCGCGCCGAGGTCGGCGACCCGCTGCGCAAGGGGACGGTGGATGTCACTGCGCTCGGAGAACCCCATGTCGAGCTGGTCGACGGCGACGACCCGCCACGCCGGCTCGCCCGCGGCGGCCGCATCGACCGAGCGCGCCACGAGGTCTCGCCAGAGGTACGACCAGGTCGGGTTGCCGTGCACGGCGAGGATCGTGCCGACGGGCGTGACCCCGAGTCGCTCGAGTTCGGCGCCGGTGTCGAGGATGTGCCAGGTGCGGGTCATCCGCTCGTCCACGCCGACCCCCGGCACGGGAACGAGCCGGCTGACGCGGGGGTCGAGACCGGGGAGGTGGGACGGGGGATGGGTGGCGGTGGAGGTCACCGTCCGGTCACCAGGCCAGTTCCATCATCGCGGTGTTCAGGCCCGAGCCGACGCCCATGAGGAGCACGCGGTCGCCGCGCGACAGGGTCTTCTGCTGCTCGGCGAGGGTGATCGGAATCGACGCCGGGCCCACATTGCCGTAGCGGTCGTACGTCACCGGCACGCGATCGCGGTCGAGTTTGGCCGCCTTCACGATCGCCGAGGTGTGCACCGACGACACCTGATGGGTGATGTAGCGGTCCATCGATGACCACTTCCACTCGGGTGCCGCTTCTTTCCACGCCGACACCACCAGGTTGAGGCCGCCCTTGAGCAGCGCCTTGGCGTCGGTGAACATGCCGTCGACGCTTCCCACGCAGAGGTCGTGGAACTGCGTGGCCGCCCGGGTGACTCCCCCGAGGATCCGGTGCCCCTGGGGGTGGGCGTCGGCGGGGCCGAGGACGGCGGCGGCCGAACCGGAACCGAGGGTCAGGGAGGCGAATTCACTCATGAAGCCGTCGCGGTCGACGTCGGCGTTCACGAGGCGCTCGATCGTGTTGACCTGGATCTCGTCGGCGTCTTCGCCGTTGACGATGATGGCGTAGCGGATCTGACCCGACTCGATCATGCCGGCGGCGAGGCTCATGCCGTTGACGAATCCGAGGCAGGCGTTGGCGATGTCGAAGTTGATCGCCGAGGTCGGAAGGCCGAGCCCGTGGTGGAGGCGCACCGCGACGGAGGGCTCGAGGTGCTTGCGCGTGACGGAGGTGTTGATGAGAAGGCCCACCTCCGACGCGTCGACGCCGGCCTCGGTGAGGGCCTGCTTGCCGGCGGCGATCGTCGCATCATCCGACGACTCGCCCGCCGCCCAGTTACGGCGCTCGTTCACGCCGGCGACGCGACGAAGGAGCCCCGGACGCAGCCGCAGCCGCGCGAGAGCCGCCGAGAGGCGGTCTTCGATGTCGTCGGATGTCGTCACCCGGCTCGGCAGCACGCTGGCCACCGACAGCAACGACACGTTGCTGAACCGGTTGGTCGCATTTCCGGCCACGAAACCTCCGTTCGACGGGCAGGGGCCAGCCCGTCGGTGAAGGAAAAGTCTACGCGGGGCGTATGCATTCCCTGGCATGCGGTTGACAGCACGGAGATCGCATGGCACGCCGCGGTGGTGCACGCAAGGGCTACATGGGGCCGCACTGCTCCCGGAGAATCGCGGCATGGACGATGACGAGCGGCGGAGCATCCGCGATGACTTCGATGACGCGGTGAACATGACCGCCGGGGAGCTGGAGAGCTGGCTCGATACCGACGAATCGAAATCGGTCGGGCAGAAGGATGGCGGCGGCGAGTCGACGGGGCATGCGTCCGGCCGGAGGATCATCGGAATCCTGCGGTCGAAGAAGGCCGACCTCACCGACGACGACTACGCGCACATGAAGAAGGTGACCGGCTACGTCGCGCGCCACTCGGCACAGAAGCCCGGTGGCGATGTCACCGACACGCCCTGGCGCTACTCGCTGATGAACTGGGGCCACGACCCGAAGAAGTAGTCAGCGCCGGAAGAAGTCCACGCCGAGGTCCGGGTGGTCGACGAAGACTCCGTCGACACCCGCCTCACCGATGAGACCCCACTCAGCCTCCCAGTCGCCGAAGGCGCCGGGGCCGCCGGAGCCGCGGAACTCCTTGACGAGGAAGGCGTTCTCGGGGCGACAGGTCCAGGTGAAGACCGTCAGGCCGCGCGCGTGGGCGTCGGCGATGATGCGTGACCGGTCGGTCGCGCGCCCGAGGCGGTCGGGGGCGAGCAGCATCCGCTTGTCGACGCTGATGCCGTCGACCCGTCCGACGAGCGCGTCGAGACCGGCCGGTGCCGCGATCGAGGGATAGGTGGGGGCGGATGTCCCCTGTGCCGCCACGAGGTCGAAGGGGCGACCCGCCGCTTCGAGGAGGTAGACGTAGGTCGCGGGAAGGCCTCGCTCCTGCAGCGCGAACAGGATGGTCGATTCGAACGACTCGATGATGAGCGGCCACTCCCCCGTCGCCCAGCCCGCGGCGCGGAGTTCGTCGTGGATGAGCGCGGCGAGATCCCAGCCGAGGGAGGCCAGGTAGGTGGCGTGCTTGATCTCGAGCACGACGCCGATCTCGCGCCCCTGCGCGAGCGAGGCGTCGCGCACGAGGTCGAGCACCTCGCGGAGGCGGAGGACCGGCTGGCGGTCGTCGAAGGTGGCACTGGTGGAGCGGATGTCGGGCAGGCGCTCCCGGCACGTCAGGGTGGTGAGCTCCTCGGCGGTGAAGTCCTCGGTGAACCAGCCGGTCAGGGCCACCCCGTCGACGACTCTCGTGGTGCGGCGATCGGCGAAGTCAGGGCGGGTCGACACATCCGTGGTTCCCGAGATCTCGTTCTCGTGACGGACGATCAGGACCCCGTCTTTCGACACCACGATGTCGGGCTCCACGGCGTCGACCCCCATCGCAAGGGCGAGGTCGTACGACGAGCGGGAGTGCTCCGGGCGGTAGCCGGGGGCCCCGCGATGACCGATGACGAGGGGGGCGCGGCGGGGCACGACCTCAGGCTAACCGGCCCTCATAGTCGCTTCACAGCACCGCCCCTGCCAGTTGTCGGAGACGTTCCGATATCGTTGATCCACAGCACAACGCTGTGGCCCGAAACTTTGGAGTGTGAGAGCAGTGGCCCTCAACAACCCCGCATTCAACAACCCGGCGTTCCAAGATCCTCGCGCCGTGCAGTCCTACCCCGGTGGTTCGCGTGCCGCGAGCCTGACCCCGCCGCCGGCCCCCGGCTCTGCCGCGCGCGGCGGCGTCGACCTCGCCGCCCAGGCTCAGATGGAGGGCGCGTTCGCCGGCCCGCCCGCGAGCTCGATCGACACCGGTCGGATGACGGTGGAGGACACCGTCGTCAAGACGGTGTCGCTCTTCGCGATCCTCCTCGTCACCGCTGCGGTCGGCTGGGTCTGGACCTACGGTGGCCTGACCCCGACCGCGAACATGTCGATCCTCCCCTGGATGCTCGGAGCGCTCGGTGGTTTCGTCCTCGCGCTGGTGATCATCTTCACTTCGCGCAAGAAGGTCCGCCCGGGGCTCATCTTCGCCTACGCCGCGTTCGAGGGACTCTTCGTCGGCGGGATCTCGGCGTACTTCAACGCCCAGTGGAATGGCATCGTCCTGCAGGCGGTTCTCGCGACCCTGTCGGTCGTCGGTGTGACGCTGGCCCTCTTCGCGAGCGGAAAGATCCGCGCGTCGGCGAAGGCGACCAAGATCTTCCTGATCGCGATGGTCGGCTACCTGGTCTTCTCGCTGATCAACGTCGGTCTGATGCTGTTCAACGTGCCGATCGCCGGTGGCCCCTTCGGCCTTCTCAGCCAGCCGGTCTTCGGCATCCCGCTCGGCCTCATCATCGGCGTGCTGGTCGTGCTCATGGCGGCGTACTCGCTCGTCCTCGACTTCGACCAGGTGCAGCAGGGTGTCCGCAACGGCGCCCCGCGTCAGTACGGCTGGCTGAGCGCGTTCGGCATCATGGTGACGATCGTCTGGCTCTACATCGAGATCCTGCGTATCCTCGCCATCCTTCGCGGCAGCGAGTAAATCGCGCGCGCAGCGCGCGTATCGCGGTCTCGCCTCACTGCACGAACGGCCGGCCCCGGACATCCGGGCCGGCCGTTCTGCTTTCCCCTCCCGCTGTCCCCAAGTTCCCCTCCCTCTGACTCCCCTCTCCAGCCCCGAACCTCGGAGAAACGCGCCATCTGCGGAGATTCCTCGCGCTGCAGGCCGGAGTTCGCGCGTTTCTCCGAAGTCGGGCCGCCCGCGGCGGGGTTCTGCTGTGAGCAGAAAGCGTGGCGCAGCGTGACATCCGCTCCCTAGCCTTTCAGCATGGCCGAGATCATTCCGCTGCCGCACCGCTCGACGGGTCCCGATCGCACCGGTCCCGAGCCCCTCTGGCGCGACGCCCTCGGCGATCGCCTGCGGCGCCTCCGACACGAGCGCGGCGAGCGGCTCGCCGACACCGCTGAGCGCGCCGGCGTGTCACCGCAGTACCTCTCCGAGGTCGAACGGGGCCGCAAAGAGCCCTCGAGCGAGATGATCGCCGCGATCGCGGGCGCGCTCGAGACCACGCTCATCGATCTCACCCTCGGCGTCGCCGACGACCTGCGGGCGGCGGTCCGCTCGCGCAGCACCGCGACGCGCGGCGCGTTCGCCCTCGCCGCCTGACACCCCCGCGGGTAGCGTGGCGGCATGGCCGCGAAGACACCGCCCGCGATCCTCGACGTCGACGGACACGAGGTGCGGATCTCGAGCCCTGACAAGATCGTCTTCCCCGAGCCGGGCATCACCAAGCTCGACCTCGTCGAGTACTACCTCACCGTCGCCGATGGGGCGCTCCGCGGCGCCGCCGGTCGCCCGATGGTGCTGAAACGCTTCCCGCGCGGCATCGACGCGGAGCCGTTCTTCCAGAAGCGCGTGCCCGAGAATCATCCGGACTTCATCGACACCGCCACCCTGCACTACGCCTCGGGAACCTCGGCGGAGGAGGCGGTGATCCGGGATGCCGCGGGCCTCGCCTGGATCGTGAACCTCGGATGCCTCGACCTCAACCCGCATCCGGTGCGCGCCGAAGACCTCGACCACCCCGACGAACTCCGGATCGACCTCGACCCGATGCCCGGCGTCGACTGGTCTCAGATCGTCGACGTCGCGTACGTCGCCCAGGAGGTGCTCGACGACGTGGGGCTCGTCGGCTGGCCGAAGACGAGCGGATCGCGGGGCCTCCACATCCTCGTGCGGATCGCACCGCAGTGGGACTACAAGCAGGTGCGCCTCGCCGCCGAGACCCTCGCGCGCGAGGTGGAGAACCGCGCGCCGGGCCTCGCCACCGCGCGGTGGTGGAAGGAGGAGCGCGGCGAGAGCGTCTTCGTCGACTTCAACCAGAACGCCAAGGACCGCACGGTCGCCTCGGCCTACTCGGTGCGGCCGCGGCCCGACGCCCGAGTGTCGGCACCCCTGTCGTGGGACGAGGTGCGGGGCTCGCGGCCGGAGACCTTCACCGTGCCGACGATGCTCGCCCGCTACGCCGAGATCGGCGACCCGCACGCGGGCATCGACGACGCGGTCGGCACCCTCGACGGCCTCCTCGCCCTCGCCGCCGAGCTCGGGCCCCCAGAAAGGCCGCCCCGCGGCGGCTCCGGCGCGAGCGACGGCTCCGGCCGCCGGCAGTCGACCATGCCGCTCATCGAGATCGCGCGCACGAAGACCAAGCCCGAGGCGCTCGCGGCGCTGGAGACCTGGAACGCGAAGTATCCGGACGTCGTGACCCAGCTGCATCCCGCCGACGTCTTGATCGACGGGATGCGCGGGTCGTCGTCGCTCTGGTATCGGGTGCGCGTGAACCTGCAGCACGTCGCCGAGTCGGAGCGTCCGCCGCAGGAGGAGCTCATCGCCGACTACGACCCCTGGGCGGGGAAGACCTGGCCCGGACGAGCGGGATAGCTGCGGGATTATGCGGGCTCAGCCGCGGTGAGGCCTTCGACGATCCGGTCGAGTCCGTAGCGGAAGGCGTCGTCGAGATCGCCGCCGAGGCGGAAGGCGCCGGCGAGCTCCATCGTGAGGAACCCTGTCGCCCAGGCGGTCACCAAGCGCGCGGCATCGAGGGCGTGCGCCTCTCCCACCATGTGCGTCGTCGCACGCAGGATCGGATCCGAGACGTCGGCGAAGGCCCCCGATGCCGCGTCGGAGGCGACGAGCAACCGGAAGCTCTCCGGCGTGCGGCGCGCGAAGGCCCGATACGCCTGCGCGAGATCGGGAATCGAGCCGTCGGTCGCCGCGAACCGGGCGGAGAGATCGGATGCTGCCGCCTCGGCCACCCGCCGCAGGAGTTCGTCACGGTCGCGAACGCGCTTATACAGGGAAGGCGCGCGCACGCCGACGCGGTCCGCCACCGCCTGCATGGTGACGTGCGCCGGTCCTCCCTGTTCGAGGAGCGCCCGGGCGGCGTCCACGATGGCAGGAAGAGTGGTGCGTTCGGGTGCGGGCATGGCGTCTCCATGATGGCTATTGACATAAGCCATGAAGGCTATGTATCGTAGCTATCCTAGTCGCAGAAGAAGGAGAATCGCAATGCGCCTCGCACCCGGCCTCCACCGCATCGGCAATGACATCGTCGCCGCCTATCTCGTCGTGACCCCGGAAGGGATCACCGTCATCGACGCGGGACTGCCCGGACACTGGGGCGATCTGCGCCGCGAGCTGTCTGACCTGGGACGCGACGTCAGCGACATCCGAGGCATCGTTCTCACCCACGGAGACAGCGACCATCTCGGGTTCGCCGAGCGGTTGCGCCGCGAGCAGGGGGTGCCGGTCTTCGTTCACTCCGCCGACGCGGACCGGGCCAAAGGCGGACCGAAGCCGCCGACGCCGATGGGCCGCAAACGCCTCGGTCCTGTCGTGGGCTTCTTCGCATACGCCGCGCGCAAGGGCGGCGCGAAGACGCACCATCTCACGGAGGTGCGGGAGGTCTCCGACGGCGACGTCCTCGACCTGCCCGGCGCTCCACGGATCGTCGGCCTGCCGGGGCACTCTCCCGGCAGCGTCGCGGTGCTGGTGCCGGGTGTCCGGGCTGTGTGCGTGGGCGACGCGCTCACCACCCGGTCGGTGCTCACCGGCGAGACCGGTCCGCAGCCGGCACCCTTCACCGACGACCCCGCCGAGGCCCTCGCGTCGCTGGAACGGCTCGCCTCCCTCGACGTCGACTGGATCCTCCCCGGCCACGGCGCGCCCTGGCGCGGCCGCCCGGCCGACGCCGTCGCCGCGGTGCGCGCGGCCGGTTCGTGACCTCACCCTCGCTCGAGGATGACGTCCGCGAGCCCGTACTCGACGGCCGCGGCCGCGGTGAAGACCCGGTCGCGGTCGGTGTCGACCCGGAGCTTCGCCGCGTCCTGCCCGGTGTGCCGGGCGAGGATCGCCTCGACGTCACCGCGTACGCGGACGAGCTCGTCGGCCTGCAGGATGAGGTCGGGGATCGCCCCGCGGCCCTGTCCCGCCGGCTGGTGCAGCACCACGCGGGCATGCGGCAGGACAGCCCGCTTCCCCGGCGCGCCGGTCGCGAGCAGCACCGCCCCGACGCCGATCGCCTGCCCGACGACGGTGGTCGCGACATCCGGCCGGACGTGCTGCATCGTGTCGTAGATCGCCAGCATCGCGGCGGGGTCGCCGCCCTCGCAGTTGATGTAGAGCTGGATGTCCCGTTCGGGACTGTCGGCGTCGAGGTGCAGCAGCTGCGCGATCAGGGCGTTCGCGACGCCCGCGTCGATGCCCGTGCCGAGGTAGACCACCCGCTCGGCGAGGAGGTGCGAGTAGACGTCCATGATCCGATCGCCCCGCGGATGCTGCGCGATGACGTTCGGGATGGTGTAGCCGCTCATGCCGCCACCTCCGTCGGCCCCGCGCCGAGACCGGCGGCGCGCCGCCGCCGCGGAACCACCTGCCCGAAGTCGTCGACGATGCCGTCGATGAAGCCGTAGTCGAGCGCTTCACCGGCGGTGTACCAGCGGTCGTGCAGCGAGTCGTCGAAGATGCGGGCGACGGGCTGGCCGGTGTCGTCGGCGATGAGTCCGAGCACCGTGTCGCGCGTATGGCGCAGGTCGTCGGCCTGCATCTCGACCTCGACCGCCGACCCGCCGATGCCGGCCGATCCCTGGTGCATGAGCACCCGTGCGTGGGGCAATGCGCGGCGCTTCCCCTTCGTGCCGGCCGAGAGCAGGAACTGCCCGGCGCTGGCCGCCATGCCGAGGGCGAGGGTGGCAACGTCGTTGGGGATGAGGCGCATGACGTCGCGGATCGCGAGCATCGCAGGCACCGAGCCGCCGGGCGAGTGGATCCAGAGGGCGATGTCGGATGCTTCGTCCTCGGCGGCCAGCGTCAACAGCTGTGTCGTCAGAAGCGTGCCGTTGTCGTCGTCGAGCGCTCCGTCGAGGACCAGCACGCGGTGATGGAAGAGTTCGCGTCGGGCCTCGGGGCCGAACGCCGGAGGGTGGGATTGATCTGCCATGCGTTCATGCTGCGACGGATGACTCGGACGAGCGGTCGCGCGCCGCCCACGGCAGAGCCGCCCACGGCAGATCCGCGGCTCAGGTCAGCCGCAGGTGAACCAGGGTGCGTCCCGAGGGCAGCGCCGCGACCGGTTCGAATCCCTCCCGGCGGAACATCTCCAGCGTGCCGGTCGAGAAGCCGGAGGGAACGCGCCCCCCGCGGGTCGCCGCATCGAAGGGGTAGCCCTCGATCGCGGTCGCCCCGCCGGCCTTCGCATGGGCGACCGCCGCGGCGAGGAGCTCACCGCCGACGCCCGCACCGCGCCGCTTCGGCGGCACGAGGATGCACGAGATCGCCCAAACCCCCGGGTCGTCCGGCTCGAACGGGCTGCTCGTGACCACCAGTCTCGAGGCGAGCACGTGCCGGAGGCGCACCCGCGGTTCGACCGCGCACCAGCCGATCGGCTCGTCGCCGTCGAACGCGACGAGCCCGCGAGGCGGGTCGAGCGTCGTGACATCCGTTTCGAGCATCTCCCGACGCGACTCCCGGGTCGTCTCGCGCTGCTCGGCGTTGGTGAGCACGTGGAACTGGCACGAGCAGTGGCGCGACGTCGCGTCGCTCTGCATGACGGCGTCGACGGCGGGCCACCCGGCCGCCATGGCGCTGACCACTCGAACGGTCATGGCGCGACGATATCCGCCGCCCCCGACATCGCGCGGCCCTCCCCGCCGGCCCGCCGAGACGGCCGTGCGAGGACGTCCCGCACTGCTCCCGCGAGCGCCGCCATGACGTGCCCCGGTTCCACCCGCCGGGCCGCGTCCACGGCCTCGACCGAAAGTCGGTGACGGAGGTCGAGCTCGGTCAGCATCCGCGTGAGCGCTTCGGCGAGGGCCTCCACGTCGCCGTCGGGCACCAGCAGACCGCCTCCTCCGGCCAGCGCGTCGCGGGGGCCGTACGGCGCGTCGTAGGCGACGACGGGGCATCCGTGCACCATCGCCTCGGCGATCGACAGGCCCTGCCCCTCGTATGCCGACGTCGAGAGGAAGACCGCTGCGTCGTCGAGGACGCGAGCGGGGTCATCCGTCTGTCCTCGCAGAGCCACGTGGGCGCCGAGTCCTCGCTCATCGATGAGTTGCTGCAGCTCGGCGCGGAGCGCGCCGTCGCCGTAGACGTCGAGGTGCGCGTCGGGGACCGCCGTCACCACGGCGGCGAACGCGCGCACCGCGTGGTCGACCCGCTTCCCCGGCGCGAGGCGGTTGAGCATGACCACGCGCGTCGGATCGCGGTGAGCAAGGGGCGCCACAGCGGATGCCGCCGGTACGCCGTGCGGCACGACGAGATGCACGTCGGAGGGGCCGAAACGCTCCTCCACATCCGTGCGCTGCGCCTCGGTCGGCCACAGCACGGCGTCGAACCGCTCCGCGACGGCGAACCACCGCGACCACAGGGCGTTCGTCTCCGCATCGGGGGTGTAGGGCGGCTCGAGGTGGACGGTGTGGATGGCGTGGAGGAGCCGGACGTCGGGATCGTCCCACCCCGCCAGGAGCTCCCCGAGCTGCCGCGACTCGCAGAGCACGATCACGGGCCGGGCCGGCTGTTCCACGCGCAGGGCGCCGACGACACGGTCGAGCCATGCCCGGTAGAGGGCACCGAAGCCGGGAAGGATGCCGCGGACGCGCCCGTCCGGGCCGTGCACCGTGATCGGGGCGGCCGTGATGTGCCAGTCGGGGTCGTCGGGGATGACGGGAAGCGACACCGCCGGGCTTCCCGCCGGGACCGGACGGTACTCGAGGGCGGGATCGGCATCGCCCGGGCGGGCGGCGGCGAGGAGCCAGTCGGCCGCTCCCCCGGCCGGGTCGCTCGCCTCGTCGAACAGGTTCCGCATGCGGGAGGGGTCGATGACGAGGTCGCGTCCGGCGAACACCGAGCGGTGGTGGGCGTGGTCCTCCGGGGTACCCGGGTCGACGGTGAGAAGGAGGGGTCCGGCACCATCGTGGACGCCCGCCGCCGCCATCTGCCGCGCGCGCGCGAGCGTGGCGAGGGTGTACCCGCCGTCCCGGTCGGGGAGGAGGCGGCTCGAGAGGATGACGTACTCGGCGTCGGGAAAGAGGGTCACCCCCTCATCTTCCTCCCGAGACGCTCATTCCCACTCGATGGTGCCCGGCGGCTTCGACGTCACGTCGAGCACGACCCGGTTGACCTCGCGGACCTCGTTCGTGATGCGGTTGGAGATGCGGGCGAGCACGTCGTACGGGAGGCGCGTCCAGTCCGCGGTCATCGCGTCCTCGGACGACACCGGGCGAAGGACGATCGGATGACCGTAGGTGCGCCCATCCCCCTGCACGCCGACCGACCGCACGTCGGCCAGCAGCACCACGGGGCACTGCCAGATCTCCGCGTCGAGCCCGGCCTTCGTCAGCTCGGCTCGGGCGATGGCGTCGGCCTCACGCAGAATCTCGAGGCGGTCAGCGGTGACCTCACCCACGATCCGGATGCCGAGGCCGGGGCCCGGAAACGGCTGGCGCGCCACGATCGCCTCCGGGAGGCCGAGCTCGCGGCCGATCGCGCGGACCTCGTCCTTGAACAGCGTCCGGAGCGGCTCGACGAGCTCGAACTGGAGGTCTTCGGGAAGTCCGCCCACGTTGTGGTGGCTCTTGATGTTCGCCGCGCCCGTGCCTCCGCCCGACTCCACGACATCCGGGTAGAGCGTGCCCTGCACGAGGAAACGGATCGGCTCGCCGTCGGCCTCGGCCTCGGCGACGAGATCGCGCTCGGCAGCCTCGAAGGCGCGGATGAACTCCCGCCCGATGATCTTGCGCTTCTGCTCGGGATCGCTCACGCCCGCGAGCGCGGAGAGGAACTGCTCGCGCGCGTCGACGGTGACGAGCCGGACGCCGGTGGAGGCGACGTAGTCGTTCTCGACCTGCTCGCGCTCCCCCTTCCGGAGGAGCCCGTGGTCGACGAAGATCGCCGTCAGCTGGTCGCCGACCGCCCGGTGCACGAGCGCGGTGGACACCGCGGAGTCGACCCCGCCCGACAGCGCGGAGATGACCCGGGCGCCGCCGGCCTGGGCGCGGATCTTCTCCACCTGCTCGGCGATCACGTTGCCGCTGTTCCAGTCCGCCGGAAGCCCCGCGGCCTTGTGGAGGAAGTTCTCGAGCACGCCCTGTCCGAAATCGGTGTGCTTGACCTCGGGATGCCACTGCACGCCGTACAGCCGACGCCGGTCGTTCGCAAAGGCGGCGACGGGCGTCGCGGCGGTGCGGGCGAGCACGTCGAAGCCCTCAGGTGCCTTCGCCACCTGGTCGCCGTGGCTCATCCAGACGTTCTGCTCGGCGGGCTGGCCCTCGAGCAGCGTCCCCTCTGTCACGATGGTGGCGTCGGTCGCGCCGTACTCGCGCAGCCCGGTGTGGGCGACTTCGCCCCCGAGGGCCTGCGCCATCGCCTGGAAGCCGTAGCAGATGCCGAGGGTCGGAACACCGAGCTCGAGCACTCCCGGGTCGAGCGCGGGGGCACCCGGCTCGTACACCGACGACGGGCCGCCCGACAGGATCAGGCCGACCGGCTCGCGCGCGGCGATCTCCGCAGGAGTTGCGGTGTGCGGCACGATCTCGCTGTAGACACCGGCCTCGCGCACGCGCCGGGCGATCAGCTGCGCATACTGCGCGCCGAAGTCGACGACGAGGACGGGACGCTGGCTGGTCTCGGTCTGTTCGGTCAACGGACGCCTTCCGTGGCGGGTGCGGGCGAAGCGGCCTCGGCGGCCTCGCGCTCGGCGAGGTAGGTCTTCACCCGGCGGGCGGTCGAGGCCTCGAGGAAGAAGGACAGGAACGGCACGATGCCGCCGAGGGCGAGGAGGAGGAACCGGCGGAAGGGCCAGCGCATCAGGCTCCACACCCGGAAGCAGGAGAACAGGTACACGACGTAGAACCAGCCGTGCGCGACCAGGATCGACAGCGAGATGTTCAGCCCGTCGCCGGTCGAGAGCATGTCGCAGGTGTCGATGCCGGGGACGAAGAGCGAATACCACTGGCAGTCGGCGCTCGGGATGACGGTGGCGAACCACAGCGCCCCGCCCGAGCCGCCCGCGAAGAGCTCGACGTGCAGCGGGGTGTACTTCAAGATCATCTCGGCGAGCAGCAGCAGCAGCATCGTGCCGGTGATGATCGAGCAGATCTGGTAGAACGTCAGTGCTCCGCGGATCGCCGGAAACGAGGCGAGTTTCGGGGCACGCGGCATGCCCCGATTCTACCGGGCCCGATCACGCGCCCGAATCCGGATGTCTCGGCGTCGAGTCAGGCGCGGGCGGCCAGGAGACCGGGGGTCTCCTGACGCATCTGGGCTTTGCGCACCTTGCCCGTCACCGTCTGCGGAAACGCCTCGACGACAAGGACGTACCGGGGCATCTTGTAGTGGGCGAGTCTCCCCTCAGCGAACGTGCGCAGGCTTTCGGCGGTCACCGTCCGGGCGGGATCGCGAAGGGTGACCCACGCGCAGATCTCCTCGCCGCGCAGCTCGTCGGGGACGCCGATCACCTGGATGTCCTCGATGTCGGGATGGGCGTAGAAGAAGTCCTCGATCTCCCGCGGCGAGATGTTCTCGCCTCCACGGATGATGAGGTCCTTGATGCGCCCCGAGATGCGGCAGTAGCCGTCGTCGCGCATCGTCGCGAGGTCCCCGGTGTGCATCCAGCCGTCGGCGTCGAGCACCTCCGCGGTGTGGACCGGGTCGTTCCAGTAGCCGAGCATCACCGAGTAGCCGCGCGTGCAGAGCTCGCCGGGAGTGCCTCGCGGGACGATGGCGCCGGTCGCGGGGTCGACGATCTTGATCTCGACGTGCGGGTGCACGCGCCCGATGGTCTCGGTGCGGCGCTCGAGGTCGTCGCCGATACGGGTCTGGCAGGAGACCGGCGAGGTCTCGGTCATCCCGTAGGCGATGCAGAGGTCGGTCAGGTGCATCTCGCTGATGGCGCGGCGCATGATCTCGATCGGGCAGACCGAGCCCGCCATGATGCCGGTCCGAAGCGACGAGAGGTCGTACCCGCCGGCGTCGAGCTCCCGCAGCATCGCGATGAACATCGTCGGCACGCCGTAGACGCCGGTGCAGTGCTCCTCGGCGATCGCGGCGAGAGTGTCGACGGGCGAGAAGACCGGAGCCGGGATGACGATGGTGGCCGCATGCGTGAGGCATCCGAGCGTTCCCATCACCATCCCGAAGCAGTGGTAGAACGGCACGGGAACGCACAGGCGGTCGCCGGCGCGGAGTCCGATGATCTCCGTCGTCGCGTGGCCGTTGTTGAGGATGTTCCGGTGCGACAGGGTCACACCCTTGGGAAGCCCCGTCGTCCCCGAGGTGAATTGGATGTTGATCGGTTGATCCGGGGACAGCTCGGTCGCCCGTCGCGCCGCGACGGCGCGGGCCGCCTCGTCACCGAGCGCGACGAAGCCGGGCCAATCGTCGGTATCGAAGAAGACCACGCGTCGGAGGGGGGATCCGTCGGCGTCGGCGCGGACCGCGTCGATCATGGCGCGGTAGTCGGTTCCGCGATGCTCGGGCTGGGCGAAGAGGATGCTGAGGCCCGTGGCGCCGGCGACGTAGGCGAACTCGTCTCTGCGGTAGGCGGGGTTGATGGTGACGAGGATCGCGCCGATCGCCGCCGTCGCCAGTTGGACCACCGTCCACTCGGCGCGATTCGGGGCCCAGATGCCGATCCGGTCGCCCGCCGCCACGCCGTCGGCGACGAGCGCGGCGGCCATCGCATCGACCTCGGCCCCGAGTTCACGCCACGTCCACCGCCGTCCGGCGGCGCGGTCGACGAGGGCCTCGGTGTCGGGGGATGCCGCGACGGTGCGGGCGAACTGCTCGCCGATGGTCAGGTCGAGGAGCGGGACATCGGTGTCGCCGCGGGCGAAGGAAGACGCCATCGCCGGTCCTTTCGGTCAGGTTTCGGAGCGAGGTGGGAGCGGCAGCGCCGGCGCGAGGGCCTCGACGACCTCGCCGGTCGTGAGCACGGTGTCGTCGTGACCGGGATGCGCGGCGATGTGCACCCCGATGGGCATGCCGTCGCGGTCGCGGCCCCAGGGCACCGACATCGCCGGGCCCCCGGTGACGTTGAAGACGACGGGGAGCGGGGCGAGGCGGAAGATCTCCGCGACGAGGTCCCGGAGGGGCTGATCCGTCGGCATCGCTCCGACCGACGGGGCCGGCCAGGCTGTCGTGGTGGAGAGGACGACGTCGACGCCCGCCATCCACGCCGCGATCTCGGTGGCCAGCTCTCGCAGCTCAGCCGTCATCGCGACCAGGTCTGCCGCCGACATCCCGCGACCGCGTGCGAGAAGCTCGGCGTTGGCGGGCTCGAGGAGAGCCCAGTCGAGGTGGGCGTCGCGGCCGGCGTATGCGGCGAGGTGCGCGGCGACGACCCCTCCGAAAAGGGGGCCGATCCGGCGCGCCGCGTCAGGCGGTGCCAGCTCCTCGACGTCGAAGTCGGCGAGGGCGAGCGCCCGCTCGACCTCGCTGAGCGCGTGCCGGTAGTCCGGGTGCGTGCCGGCGCCGTCGGGGGTGTCGCGCACGACGCCGACGCGCAGGGGCCGCGGCGGGACCGGAACCCGCACCGGGAACGGGAGGTACTCGCCCACCTCGGCGCCGCCGAGGACGGCGAAGACGGTGCGCGCGTCGCGCACCGACCGGGTGATGGCGTGCTCGTGACTGAATCCGAACCAGTCGTCGGTGCGGAGCGGCCCGGCGGGCACGGCACCGCGGGTGGGCTTGAATCCCACGACCCCGCACCAGGCGGCCGGGATCCGGGTCGATCCCCCGCTGTCGGTGGAGTGGGCCACGGGAACGAGGCCCGCCGCGACCGCCGCAGCGGCGCCGCCGCTGGAGCCCCCGGGTGTGCGATCGAGGCCCCACGGATTCCGCGCCGGACCCCATAGTGCCGGCTCGGTGACGCAGTTGAGTCCGAGCTCCGGCGTATTCGTCCGCCCGATGATCGACGCGCCCGCGCGGCGGAGCCGCGCCACGAGGTGCGAGTCGCCGCGCGGGCGGGTGTCGCGATAGACGCGGCTTCCCCGGTGGAGCGACAGGTCGGCGGCATCCGCCTGCAGATCCTTCAGCAGGATCGGCACCCCGGCGAGCGGCCCTGCGGGCGCTGCCGGAGGCTCACGGTCGGTCGTCGCGACGACGGCGTTGAGGGCGCCGTTGGCGACGCCGATGCGACGGGATGCCTCGTCGGCGAGCGTCCGGCCGAGCGCGGGCTCCGACCTCACCGCCGCGGCGATGCCGGCGAGGTCGCCGTCGAGGAGGGCGGCGATGCGCTCAGTCATCACCGGCGAGAACGAGTGCCCGTGCCAGCGCGGAGGGGTCGGAGTACATCAGTTCGTGACCGCCCGGAATGCTGATCAGGCGGAAGTCGGCGAGGTGCGAGGACTGCCCCGGGTGCCAGAAGGCGGCATCACCGAAGACGTTGTCGCCGGTGGCGTGGATGTACGACGCCGGAATCGCACTCTCGACGAACCGCGCGAGGTCGAGCTCCTCTCCGCTTCGCCCGAGGGGTTCGGGGCAGAACTGATCGAAGGCGGCCCGGGCGACATCGGCGGTGGCGTCGTTGAAGAGGTGGTCACGAGCCCAGCCGTACGGAAGCGAGAGGGTGCCGTCCGGCGCGGCCAGCGATCCGAACGCCGCGGCAGCGGCCGGCGGGACGTAGGAGAACACCGAGCTGCCGTCTTCGATGATGTAGGCGTTGTAGAACACCACCCGTCGCAGGTGCTCCCCGACCGCCTGCGCGGCGAGCTGGACCACCGCTCCCCCGAAGCTGTGTCCGACGAGGATCACGTCGGAGGCGTCGAGGGAACGGACGTGCTCAGCGACGGCGTCGGCGGCGGCGGCCATGGTCGTCGACGGGTCGGCGAGGTCTCCGTTTCCCGGCAGCGTCAGCGCGGAGGCTTCGTGGCCCTCGGCCTGCAGGGCGGTGACGACCTGGTCCCAGCATCGGCCGTCCTGCCAGGAGCCGTGAACGAGAACGAATCGCATGAGTGCACCTTTCTTCGGGGGTGCGCCCACTGTGACGGGAACGGATGTCGCCGAGCTACGCAGATTCGGCCGAGGCGATGACCGATTTGCGCCACGCCGACGGCACGGCCCCATGGTGCTCGCGGAACAGTGCGGCGAAGCGGGAGTGCGAGCCGAATCCGCAGGCGTGCGCCACCTCGCTCACCGACCGCTCGGGATGCGAGGCGAGCATGCCCGCGGCGCGCTCCAGCCGGAGCCGCGTGAGTTCTTCCAGAAGGGTCGGACCGCCCTGGAACGCGCGATGCAGGGTCCGCACCGACACTCCCAACCGCGCGGCGACGGCCGCGGCACTGAGGTCGGGGTCGGCGGCAGAGCCCTCGAGGACCCCCAGCGCCGCGGCGTGCAGGGAGAGCGTGTCGGGCGTCCCTCGGCCGTTGACGAGAGCATCGATGAGAACGGACGTCACGCGCACGACGTCGTCGTGCGGCACCGCTGCGGGCCCGGCGAGGTGCCGGCGGGCGGCGGCCTCGAGCGATGAGACGGAGCGGAGGAGCTCACGCGCCACCGGATGGACGTCGAAGGCCGTGACGGGTCCGTCCGCCAGCCCGTAGCGCCGGGACGCCACGGCCGCGGGAAGCTCGCAGAACGTCAGCACGGCGGACGACCGATAGGAGACGGCGAACGGCGCGCTCGACGGGATGACCAGGCACATGCCGGGACGGATGTCGATGCGCCCGCCGCCGTGCTCGAGCACACCCCATGCCCGCTCCGGATGCATGAGGAACAGACTCCCGCCTCCGGCGGAATCACCGACGGTGCGTTCTGCGGTGAGCGCGGGCACCGACACCCGCACCAGATTCGCGCCGTTCATCCCGGGAAGAGCGGTGAGCCGGGCGGCGAAGTGCGCCGGCGCGGGCACCTGCAGCCGTTGTGCGACGAGGGCCGCTCCCACGGCGGGCACGAACGCGGCCATGCCCTCGCGGCCGCGGTACGTCGCGGCGACGGTGGCGGGACCGCCCGGACTCATGCACGAACTCTAGGGCACCGGGTGCCGGTTCAGGATGCCTCGGCCGCGGCATCCTCGAGGTCTTCGACCTCTTTCTCCCAGGCGTCCTTCGCCAGGCGGTACCAGAGATAGAAGGCGAAGCCGGCGAAGATCACCCACTCCGCGGCGTAGAAGATGTTCAGCCAGTTGACCGCGGACCCGGCCTCGGGAGGCGCCGAGACGATCTGCTCGAGGCCGCCCTGCGGCACGTCGGCGACGATGTACGACCGGTAGACGTCGAGCCCCTCGGTGTCGCTCCAGCGCGAGAGGAGGGCGGCCGGAGACATCCGGATCAGGGTGTCGGCTCCCGCGCCCGCGGGCGGGGGAACGGCACCCTCGTCGGAGATGAGCCGGCCGCCGATCGCGAGGGGGGCGGTGCCGGTGTCGGCGTTGAGCCGCTCCGCAGCCTCCTCAGCCGCCTCGAGGGTCGGGGCCCACCCCACCGCCACGGCGATGGAGGACGGGACGGCGGTGTCGGCGATGCGCAGCTGCCCGGTCACCCAGAAGCCCTCCACGCCGTCGTTGAAGCGCGAGGACACCACGATGAAGTCGCCCGGCACCCACGAGCCGGTGACGGTGACCCGCTGACCGACGAACGGTTCGGGGAGGTACTCCCCCGGCTGACTGACCTCGGCGAGCGGGCGGACCTCCTCGGTGGCACCGGGAGGGAGCGGTTCGGTGTCGATCGCCCTCCCGAGCTGCCACTGACCGAGCCAGGCGAACAGGCCCGCCACGACGAGGGACAGCGCCAGGAGCGCGATCCACTGGGGGCGGACCATCACCTCGCGCAGCGTCGGGGGGAACGCGTCGACCGGCTGGGCGACGGGGCGCTCGGACGCGGACATCACTGCGGATAGGGCGCGACGACGACCTCCACGCGCTGGAACTCCTTCAGGTCGGAGTACCCGGTCGTCGCCATGGACTTCTTCAACGCCCCGATGAGGTTCGCGGTGCCGTCGGCGACGGGGGCAGGACCGTAGAGCACCGACTCGAGGGTCGTCACCTGATCCACCCGGACCCGGCGCCCGCGCGGGAGCTTCGCGTGATGGGCTTCGGGCCCCCAGTGCCATCCGCCGCCCGGCGCGTCGGTCGCGCGCGCCAGTGCGACGCCGAGCATGACCGCGTCGGCACCCATCGCGAGCGCTTTGACGATGTCTCCGGATGTCCCCACGCCACCGTCCGCGATGACGTGCACGTACCGACCGCCGGACTCGTCGAGGTAGTCGCGCCGCGCGCCGGCGACGTCGGCGACCGCGGTCGCCATCGGAGCGTGGATTCCGAGGGTTGCCCGCGTGGTCGACGCCGCGCCGCCGCCGAAGCCGACGAGGACGCCGGCGGCGCCGGTGCGCATGAGGTGGAGAGCCGCGGTGTAGGTCGCCGCTCCCCCGACGATGACGGGCACGTCGAGGTCGTAGATGAACTTCTTCAGATTCAGCGGCTCGGCGACCGAGGAGACGTGCTCGGCCGACACCGTCGTGCCACGGATCACGAAGAGGTCGACGCCGGCGGCCACCACGGTCTCGTAGAGCTCCTGGGTCCGCTGCGGGGTGAGGGCCCCCGCGACGGTCACGCCCGCCGCGCGGATCTCGGCGAGGCGGTCGCGCACGAGCTCGGGCTTGATGGGCTCGGCGTAGAGCTCCTGCATACGGCGGGTGGCGTCGGCGTCGGGGAGCCCGGCGATCTCGGCGAAGAGCGGATCGGGGTCGTCGTATCGGGTCCACAGGCCCTCGAGGTCGAGCACACCGAGGCCGCCGAGCTGCCCCAGCATGATGGCCGTCCGGGGGCTGACGACAGAGTCCATCGGGGCGCCGAGCACCGGGATGTCGAACTGGTAGGCGTCGATCGTCCACGCCGTCGAGACATCCTCGGGGTTGCGCGTGCGCCGCGAGGGGACGACGGCGATGTCGTCGAACGTGTACGCGCGCCGGGCGCGCTTGGCGCGGCCGAGTTCCATCTCCATGGTCACTCCGCCAGCCTACCCGGCGGGGATGACAGCGCTCAGGACGAGCGGTCACGCCACCTGGTAGCGCCCCGAGGCGATCGCACGGGCCCGGGCCTTATCGGCCTCCTCCTCGCGGTTCTTCGGCGGCGCGGTCGTCACGAGGTCGTCGAGGAGGTGCTGGGTGGCATGCGCGATCTCATGCACCGCCCGGTCGAAAGCCTCCTGGTTCGCCTTCGAGGGCTTCGTCGTTCCGGCGATCTTCCGCACGTACTGGAGGGCAGCGGCGTGCACCTCGTCAGAGGTCGCGGCGGGCTCGAAGTTGTGGAGCGTGTGGATGTTCCGGCACATGCCGCCGACGATACGCCGCGGCCGGAGCGCTCACCAGGGTTCGCCGCTGCGCGGAGCGATGTCGAGGATCTCGGGAAGCTTCGAGGGGAAGCACGTCTGGAAGATCTCGGCCACCCTGGCGTCGGAGTCGTAGTCGTCGACGAGGCGCATTCCGATCATGACGTTGATCATCATCCCCTCCGCGAGGAAGCGGCTGGTCTCCTCGGCGTCGAATCCGGCCTCCTCGCGGAAGAACTGCCACGCGCGCGCGAAGTACCCTCGGGCGGCGGGGCCGATCACCGGGTGGCTGCCGAGCAGCCAGGCGTGCGACATCGTCTGATGGAGCCCTCGCACGTGGACGAGGTTCACGTACGCGTCACCGATGCGCTTCGGAAGCGGCAGGTCGGATGTCTCGTCGTGAAGCGCCGCCCGGAAGGTGTCGAGCATCGTCTCGAACGAGGCGGCGAGCGCCGCGAGGAACAGGCTCTCCTTCGACCCGAAGAGCCGCACGACGTAGGGCTGACTGACGCCGGCGCTGCGGGCGACCTCATCCGTCGTGGTGCCCTCGTACCCGCGGGCGCCGAAGACGGCGATCGCGGCGTCGATGATCTGCTCGCGACGTTCTTCGGAGCTCATCCGACGGGCGGGTTGGTCCGTAGACGGCGCTGTCCGGGAACTCATGCTTGACATGTTATCAGTCGATTACTACATTCGCTCCTATTCGAGTAATCATTCGATTACAACCCCGAGGAGCCTCCCCGATGTCTTCGCCCGCCGCCCCCGCCCGGCCCGCCACCCGCCGACCCTTCGGCCTCGTGCTCGCCGCGGCATCCCTCCCCATGTTCATGGCGACCCTCGACAACCTCGTCATGACCAACGCCCTCCCGGTGCTGCATCGCGAAATGGGAGCCAGCGTGGAGGAGCTGCAGTGGTTCGTGAACGCCTACACGCTGGTGTTCGCGAGCGCGATCCTCGTCGCCTCCGCCCTGGGCGACCGCTTCGGCCGGCGGACGGTGTTCGCGATCGGCATCGGGATCTTCGGCCTCGGTTCGGTGTTCGCCGCCCTCAGCACCGACCCCGGCCAGCTCATCGCCGCCCGGGCGCTGCAGGGTCTTGGCGGCGCGGCGGTGCTGCCCCTCTCGCTGGCGCTCCTGAGCGGCGCGGTGCCGCCGGAACGGCGACCGCTCGCCATCGGCATCTGGGGCGGGGTCTCGGGCCTCGGCGTCGCCGTCGGGCCGCTGGTCGGCGGCGCGATCATGGAGGGCTGGAACTGGCAGGCGATCTTCTGGCTCAACGTGCCGGTCGCCCTCATCGCGATTCCCCTGGCGCTGTTCGCGCTGAACAACGACTTCGGCGTGCGGGCCCGCATCGACATCCCGGGAGCCGTCCTCGCCGCCGGCGGCACCCTGGCCCTCGTCCACGCGATCGTGCGGGGCAACGACGACGGGTGGGACTCGCTCGGAGTCATCCTCGAGCTCGTCCTCGGCGGCGTGCTCGTGATCGCGTTCCTCGTCTGGCAGGCGCGCAGCGCCGCGCCGCTCGTGCCGCTGCGACTCTTCCGCGACCGGTCGTTCTCGGTGACGAACATCGTCGGCTTCGCGTTCAGCTTCGGCACCTTCGGGGCGGTGTTCCTGCTGATCCAGTTCCTGCAGGTCGAGCAGGGGTCGACGCCCCTCGAGGCGGCACTGCAGACCACCCCGTGGACGCTCGCGCCGATGATCGTCGCCCCGATCGCGGGCTTCATCGCCCCCCGCGTCGGGACCCGCGTGCTCATGATCACCGGGCTGGCGCTCCAGGCCGGGGCGCTGACCTGGATCGCGACGGTCATGTCGAGCGACGTCCCCTACGTCGCCCTCATCGCGCCGTTCATCATGGCGGGGGTCGGCATGGCCCTGGTCTTCTCGCCCTCGGCGACGGCACTCCTTGCGACACTCGGGCTCATCGACCACGCGAAGGCCTCCGGAGTCAACTCCACGGTGCGGGAGCTCGGGGTGGCGCTCGGGACGGCCGTGATGACGGCGGTGTTCGTCGGCGTAGGCGGTGAGCTGGTGCCGGGCGAGTATGTGGATGCCGCGCGGCCGGCCGTCTACCTCGGTGCCGCCGTGCTGCTGGTGGCGACGATCGCCGCGTTCTGGCTGCCGGCCGGGCGCGGGACATCCGCCCTCGCCGTCACCGACGCGGAGAAGGTCAGCCCTCCCGTCGCCGCCCCCGCAGCAGTCGGGTAAGGGGCCCGTCGAGGGTGAAGAGCAGGAACGCGAACGAGCCGATCACCGGCGACAGGGCGACGACGACACCCGAGATCAGCAGGGCGCTGAACGAGCCGCGGCTGTAGAGGCGGGCATCCTCGTCGGGAAGGTCGGGCATGAGCTGGTCGCGGCGGAGCACCGCCCACGACCACTGCAGCCAGCTGGCGAGGATCGCGAGGAAGAACGTGATCGGCATGAGCATGCGGCCCGCGTAGTACTCGGAGTACTCCGTGGTGAGCCCGGTGGCGAAGGGCACGAGCACGATGAAGAGGAGGCGGACGTTGTTCAGCCAGGTGACGACGCCGTCGACCCGGGAGATGAGCTCGAACTGCTGAACGTGGGTCATCCAGAGAAGGCAGAGCAGCAGGAAACTCAGGATGAAGTTGAAGAACTGGCCCCACATGTCGCCGAGGGCGGCCCACATCTCGCCGTTGCTGTCGATGTCGCCGAAGGTGTGGCTGGTGAGATCGAGCACGAGCAGGGTCGCCGCGATCGCGAACACGCCGTCGGTGAAGGCGGCGAGCCGCGTCGTGGGGAGCGTCGCCCCGGGGTGGACCTTCGTCCTGATCACGTCGCCAGGGTAGCGGGCGGGCGGGCGCGGACTCCGGAGATCTTCGCGAGGTTCGGAGCGCTCGAGCCGAAATCTCCGACGTCGGCGCAGATGTCCGACGCAGCGTCCTCACGCCGCGAGATGCAGGCGGGAAGCCAGAGCACGACGGATGACCCGGAGCACCTCTTCGCGACCGTGCACGACCTGGGCGTAGCCGAAGCGGAACACCGTGTAGCCCCGCAGCCGGAGCTCGGCGTCATGCGCGATGTCCTTCGCCCGCTGCGCGGCGGAGGAGTGGAACTGCCACCCGTCGATCTGGATCACGAGGCGCTCTCCGATGAGGATGTCCACCGGACGACCGGCGAGCACCACCTGCTGGCGCACCAGCACACCCCACCGGCGGAGCGGTGTCACCAGGAGGGTCTCGAGCCCGGAGTCGCTCAGCCCGTTCACCGCGCCGGCCAGCTCGCGCGCGGCGACGGATGTCCACGCAACCGAACGGAGATAGTCCGGGGCGAGACGCTCGAGCCGCGCCGCCGACTCCCACAGCACCAGGGCCTCCTCGCGTGGTCGGCATGTCGCGATGTGCTGCAGGGCGTCCTCCACCTCGCCGACGAGAGCCCGCCCTGTGGGAGCAAGTGGCCTGGCCCAGTGCAGCACCGCGTCGATCCGGCCGGTGACGTGGGCCGATCCGGCGTTGGGGAGGAGGTGGAGGTGCACGGCCTCCGGCCGGTCGGGTATCCACCAGCCACGTCGCACCGCAAGGCTCACGCACGAGACGCGACCGCCGGCCCGGGCCGCGAGGACGAGGGCCGGGTCGGCGTCGGGCAACGCCACCCATGCCCGGCGGATCATCACTCCGAAGCCGTCTCGGACGAAGGAGCGCAAGCCGGCAACCGAGAACCCCGCTGCGAGGATGTCGGCGCGATGCGCCACACCGTCGCGCTCACCGATCCACTGGAGGAGATGCACGCCGGCAGTCTGGCTGCCCACGAGTCATCCTCAGGTCTCGCGGGCGCATGCTGTGGACGATTCGCGGCGCTGCCGCCCTGTGCAGGAGAGGTTCAGCGGAGCCAAGCCCGGAGGATCGCGCGAAGTGCGGAGGTCTTCCCGCGGAAAGTCCGGAGTCGGCGCGGATGTTCGGAGTTCGCGAACGCCGGAGTCAGCGCTTGTAGTTGGGCGCCTCCACCACGATCTGCACGTCGTGGGGGTGCGACTCCTTCAGCCCCGCGGGGGTGATGCGCACGAACTTGCCCTTGGCCTTGAGCTCGTCGATGGTGCGGGCCCCGACGTAGAACATCGACTGCCGGAGGCCGCCGACGAGCTGGTAGGCGACCGCCGACACGGGGCCGCGATAGGGCACCTGTCCCTCGATGCCCTCGGGGATGAGCTTGTCGTCGTTGGGGACATCCGCCTGGAAGTAGCGATCCTTCGAGTACGACGTCTTCTTGCCGCGCGTCTGGAGCGCCCCGAGGGAACCCATGCCGCGGTACTGCTTGAACTGCTTGCCGCTCTGGAACACGATCTCGCCCGGCGACTCGTCGGTGCCGGCGAGGAGCGAGCCGAGCATCACCGTGTCGGCGCCCGCGACGAGCGCCTTGGCGATGTCGCCGGAGTACTGCAGGCCGCCGTCGGCGATGACGGGAACGCCCGCCTCGCGGGCGGCGAGGGATGCCTCGTAGATGGCCGTCACCTGCGGCACGCCCACGCCCGCCACGACGCGCGTCGTGCAGATCGAGCCCGGCCCCACGCCGACCTTCACCGCGTCTACCCCGGCGTCGATGAGCGCCTGGGCGCCCTCGCGGGTTGCGACGTTGCCGCCGATCACGTCGATGCCCTCGAACGACGGGTCGGCCTTCAGCCGCCGCACGATGTCGATGACCCCCGCGGACTGGCCGTTGGCGGTGTCGACGACGAGGACGTCGACACCCTTGTCGCGAAGCGCCTCGGCGCGCTGCCAGGCGTCGCCGAAGAATCCGATCGCCGCGCCCACGCGCAGGCGCCCGTGGTCGTCCTTGGTGGCGAGCGGATACTTCTCGCTCTTGTCGAAGTCCTTGATGGTGATGAGGCCGGCGAGCTTTCCGTCTGCGTCGATGAGCGGCAGCTTCTCCACCCGGTGGCGGGCGAACAGGGCGATGACATCGTTCGCCCCGATGCCGACGGGCGCGGTGATCAGGCCCTCGCTCGTCATGACGTCTTTCACGAGGGTCGTCTGGCGCTCGAAGCCCGAGACGAAGCGCATGTCGCGGTTGGTGACGATGCCGACGAGGTGCCCGTCGCCGTCGACGACCGGAAGGCCCGAGATGCGGTACTTGGCGCAGAGCGCGTCGACCTCTTCGATGCTGGTCTCGGGGGTGGTGGTGATCGGGTCGGAGATCATGCCCGACTCACTCCGCTTCACCCGGTCGACCATGGCTGCCTGCTCCTCGATGGAGAGGTTCCGATGGATGATTCCGAGCCCGCCCTCGCGCGCGATGGCGATCGCCATGCGGGCTTCGGTCACGGTGTCCATCGCGCTCGACAGCAGCGGGGTGGCCACCGTGATCCGGCGCGTCACGCGCGAAGACGTGTCGGCTTCACTGGGGATGACGTCGGTGTGGCCGGGAAGCAACAGCACGTCGTCGTAGGTGAGTCCGACGAAGCCGAAGGGGTCGTTGTCCATGCATACTCCTGCGCGCGCGTGGGGGGTGTGCTGATTCTAAACGCCGCGGCGTCGGCACTATTCCGTGGGCCTTATGCTCAATCGTCGAGTTCGTTCGACGCCAACGCAGCAAATAGGCGAAACAAGCCCGACACATTACGCTCATACCGTTCATCAATGCCGATGCAACCCGACCGTCGGCTTTGGCGCCGGACTGGAGGATCCGTGAGTCCCACCACCACCGTGGCTCGACGAACGAGACGGCGGGTCATCCCCGCGCTCGTGGCCCTGTTCGTGATGTTGCTCGGCGTGTTCGCGTCATCGGTCCCCGCGCTCGCCGCCGAAGACGACCCGTACCGGATCAGCGGCAACGTGCAGCTCGACGGTGAGCCCCTCGAGGGCGTCCGGCTGACGATCGACGGGCCGGGCGGTGAGCAGGAGGTCGAGACCGACGAGAACGGCCAGTGGCGCGTCGGGGTCCCCGAGCGCGGTGAGACGTACACGATCACTCTCGACGAGTCGACCCTTCCCGAGGGAATCGCCGTGGTCGACCCCGAGGACGACTCCCCCAACGTCAAGGAAGTCGAGATGGGGCAGGGCGGCCGGGTATCGGTCAACTTCTTCATCGGCGAGGGCGAGCGGAACGTCACGAGCTTCTTCGACCAGTTCGTGCAGCGGGTCATCCAGGGTCTGAGCTTCGGGCTCATGCTGGCGCTCGCCGCGATCGGCCTCTCGCTCGTCTACGGCACCACGGGCATCTCCAACTTCGCCCACGGCGAGATGGTCACCTTCGGCGCCGTGATCGCGGCCGCCCTCGTGGGCCCGGCGAGTCTGGCCCTCCCCTGGTGGCTCGGGTTCCCCGTCGCGATCGTTCTCAGCGCGGTGCTCGGCCTCGTCATGGACATGGTCCTCTGGCGGCCACTTCGCCGACGACGAGTGGGCATCGTCCAGCTGATGATCGTCTCGATCGGTCTGTCGCTGGCCCTTCGCTACACCTTCCAGTTCTTCATCGGCGGCGGCACGATCCAGCTCCCGGGCTCCAGCGCCGAGCGGTTCCCGCTCTTCGGCACGGTGGAGCTGAGCGTCATCGACATCGCATCGCTGTCGATCTCGATCATCGTGATCATCGCCTTCGCACTCTGGCTCACCCGGTCGCGGCTCGGAAAGGCGACGCGAGCCATCTCCGACAACCCCTCCCTCGCCTCGGCATCGGGCATCGACGTGGACTTCGTCGTCCGCGTCGTGTGGGTGCTCGCCGGCGGCCTCGCCGGCCTCGCCGGCATCCTGTACGCCTACTACCGCCCCGGAATCCGGTGGGACATGGGAGCGCAGATTCTGCTGCTGATGTTCGCCGCGGTCATCCTGGGTGGTCTGGGGACCGCCTACGGCGCGCTCGTCGGCTCGATCATCGTCGGCCTCCTCGTGGAGGTCTCGAGCCTGTGGATCCCGGCGGACCTGAAGTACGCGAGCGCGCTGTTCATCCTCATCGTGATCCTGCTGTTCCGACCACAGGGCATCCTGGGCCGGCGAGAGAGAATAGGTTAGGGCCCGGCAATGGACTGGTTGCAGATCCTCTCCAACACCGCCTCATCGGTCCTGAGTCCGGCGACCATCGGGTACGCCCTCGCGGCGCTCGGTCTCGCGGTGCACTTCGGCTACACCGGCCTCATCAACATGGGTATCGCCGGCTTCATGGCGATCGGCGCGTACGGCTACGCCATCTCGGTGCTCACCTTCGGGCTCCCCTGGTGGCTCGCGGCCCTGCTCGGACTCGGGGCGGCGGCGATCTTCGCCGTCATCCTGGGTATTCCGACCCTGCGTCTGCGAGGCGACTACCTCGCCATCGTCACCATCGCGGCTGCCGAGGTGGTGCGCCTGCTCTTCCTCACTACCGCGTTCGACGAGGTCACCGGCTCGGCCGACGGCCTGAGCGGCTATCACGCGAGCTTCCGTGGAGCGAACCCGCTCCCCGACGGCACGTACGGCATCGGCCCGTGGACGTACAACGAGACCGGCTGGTGGGTGCGGATCATGGGCCTGCTCACGCTCGCGTTCGCCGTGCTGGTGGTGTGGATGCTCATGCGGAGCCCTTGGGGCCGGACGCTCAAGGGCATCCGCGAGGACGAGGACGCCGTGCGCGCGCTCGGCAAGAACGTCTACGCGTACAAGATGCAGTCCCTCGTGCTCGGTGGCGTCCTCGCTGCCGCGGGCGGCATCGTCTACGCGCTCCCCTCGGCCGTCAGTCCGGGTGTGTATGTGACGTCGCTCACGTTCTTCGTGTGGACGGCGCTTCTGTTGGGCGGTGCGGCGACGGTGTTCGGCCCGCTCCTCGGATCGCTGATCTTCTGGGTGCTGCAGACATTCCTCTCGAACGTCCTGCCGTCGCTGGTGTCGGCCGGCATCCTCCCCTTCATGACCCAGATCCAGGCGGGAACGCTGCGCTTCATCATCGTGGGCGTCGCGCTCATGCTCCTCGTGATCTTCATGCCGCAGGGCCTCCTCGGCAACAAGAAGGAGCTGACCTTTGTCAAGTAACGAGCTGTCAGGTGGCACTCCAGACCCCACCGCCGCCCCCTCACCCCGAGCCAAGACGACCGGCCTCCACGTCGGCGACGCACGCCCGGGGGTGCCGAAGGTCGATCCGATCCTCGTCGCCGACGGCGTGCAGCGCTCCTTCGGCGGCGTGAACGCCGTCGACGTGGAGCACCTCGAGATCCCGCGCGGCGCCATCACGGCCCTCATCGGCCCGAACGGCGCGGGGAAGACCACGCTGTTCAACCTCCTCACCGGCTTCGACAAGCCCAACGCCGGCACGTGGAGTTTCGAAGGCAAGTCCCTCTCGGGCATCGCGGCTTACCGCGTCGCCCGGATGGGACTGGTTCGCACCTTCCAGCTCACGAAGGCCCTCGGGCTCCTCACCGTCATGGAGAACATGAAGCTCGGCGCGACCGGGCAGCGGGGCGAGAAGTTCTGGGCCTCCCTCATCCCGGCACTGTGGCGGAAGCAGGACGCCGAGATCCAGGAGCGCGCGCAGAAGCTCCTCGTCAAGTTCAAGCTGGACGCCAAGTCGGATGACTTCGCCGCGAGCCTCTCCGGGGGTCAGCGGAAGCTGCTCGAGATGGCCCGGGCGCTCATGACCCAGCCGACGCTCGTCATGCTCGACGAACCGATGGCAGGCGTGAACCCGGCGCTGACGCAGTCGCTGCTCGATCACATCCTCGACCTGAAGGACGAGGGGATGACCGTGCTGTTCGTCGAGCACGACATGCACATGGTCCGCCACATCGCCGACTGGGTCGTCGTCATGGCGGAGGGACGGATCGTCGCCGAAGGCGACCCGGCATCCGTCATGAAGGACCCCGCCGTGATCGACGCCTACCTCGGTGCCCACCAGGAGCTCGACCTCGGTGTCGTGACGGGCCGGATCCCCGTCATCCAGGCGGACGCGACGACGGATGCCTCGGCCTCGGCCTCTGCCAGCGCGCAGACGCTCGTCGAGGAAGGCCTTCGCGAGGAAGAGCAGGAGGAGCGCAAGTGAGCACCCCCACCGACACCGGGAGCCCGGCGATGACGGGCACTCCCGTCGTCTTCATCGACGACGTCCACGCCGGATACCTCCCGGGCGTGAACATCCTCAACGGCTGCTCGCTGACGGCCTACCAGGGCGAGCTCATCGGCATCATCGGCCCGAACGGCGCCGGAAAGTCGACGCTGCTGAAGGCGATCTTCGGTCAGGTGAACATCCGGCAGGGCACCGTGTCGCTCGAGGGCCAGGACATCACCGGCCTCAAGGCGAACAAGCTCGTCCAGCGCGGCGTGGGATTCATCCCGCAGACCAACAACGTCTTCCCGAGCCTCACCATCGAGGAGAACCTCCAGATGGGGCTCTACCAGCGCCCCGGGGCCTACAAGGAGCGCCTGGAGTTCGTCACCGGCATCTTCTCCGAGCTCGGCAAGCGCCTCAAGCAGCGCGCCGGATCGCTCTCGGGCGGTGAGCGCCAGATGGTGGCGATGAGCCGTGCGCTCATGATGGACCCGAAGGTGCTGCTCCTCGACGAGCCGTCGGCGGGTCTGTCGCCCGTCCGGCAGGACGAGGCGTTCATCCGCGTCTCGGAGATCAACAAGGCCGGCGTCACCTGCATCATGGTGGAGCAGAACGCCCGCCGCTGCCTGCAGATCTGCGACCGCGGGTACGTGCTCGACCAGGGCCGCGACGCCTACACCGGCACCGGCCGCGAGCTCCTGAACGACCCGAAGGTCACCGAGCTGTACCTCGGCACGCTGGGAACCTGAGCCGCGCGCGGCGCGCGCCGCGCGCCGCGACTACGCCGTGCCCTCGGTGACAGCCCTCCCCGCGGCGTCCCCGCCGTGCACCGCGAACCCACCCCTTCCTTCCGAACCCACCCTTTGATCACGCGAGTAAAGGGTGGGCTCGGCCGGAAAGGGTGGGCTCGGCGTCGCTGCGGTGTCGCGCGCGCCGTGACTACGCCGTGCCCTCGGCAACAGCCCTCCCCGCGGCGTCCCCGCCGCGCACCGCGAACCCACCCCTTCCTCCCGAACCCACCCCTAACTCACGCGAGTAAAGGGTGGGCTCGGCCGGGAAGGGTGGGCTCGGCCGCAAAGGGTGGGCTCGGCCGGAAGTCGGCGACGCGCGAGGCGCGCGCCCGCCAACCGCCAGGCACAGGGACGGGCCCCGGAGTCCGAAGACTCCGGGGCCCGTCCGTGTGTGAAGGGGATCAGCCCTCGTACGCCGAGTAGGTGTTGTCCTCGTTGTACTGGTAGATGCCGATCGACGCCTCGGTCGGGTCGCCGACCTCGTCGAAGGTGATCGGACCCGAGATGCCGTCGTAGTCGGCCGTCCCGCCACCGAGGATGATCTCCGCGCACTCCTGGTAGGTGGTGCACTTCTCGCCGTCGCCGTCGCCACCGGAGACGGTGATGAGGTTCTCGGCGATGTCGGCGGGGTCGGTCGAACCCGCCGCGAGCGAAGCGAGCGACAGCAGGATGACCGCGTCGAACGACTCGGCCGCGTAGCTGTACTCGGTGAGCTCGGGCAGACCCTCAGACGCAACCCACTCGTCGAGCGCGCTGGTGAAGTCGCCGATCGCGTCGATCGAGAGACCGGGCAGGGTGCCCTTGGCGCCGGTGAGCGAACCCGCGGGCAGCTCCTCGGAGAAGTCCGACAGGTTCCCGTCGACGAAGTACAGCTTGTCGGCCGGGAACGAGCCCAGCAGACCCGGGAGGATCGTCGTGACCTCTTCGAACGTGATCAGGGCGATCGCGTCGGGGTCAGCGGCGAGCACCTCGGAGATCTGCGCGTCGAAGTTGGTGTCACCGGTGTTGTACGTCGGCTGAGCCACGACTTCGCCGCCCGCCGCCTCGAACGCCTCGGTGACGTAGCCGGCGAGACCGGTGCCGTACGAGTCGTTGAGGACGATCATTCCGAGCGTCTGGTTCCCGTCCTCGGCGATGAGGTTGCCGAGAACCTCACCCTGGAGGACGTCGGAGGGCGCGGTACGGAAGTACAGGCCGTTGTCCTCGTAGGTGGTGAACGCGTCGGAGGTGTTGGCGGGCGAGAACTGGATGACTCCGGCGCCGACGACCTGGTCGATGAACTGCAGCGACGTGCCCGACGACGCGGCCCCGATGATCGCAGAGACATCCTCGCCGAGCAGGCGCGGGATCTCGGTCTCGTAGGCCTTGTTGTCGGTGTCACCCGAGTCGCCGTAGACGACGTCGACGGTCAGGCCGGTCTCGTCGGAGATCTCGTTGACCTGCGCCGCGGCGTAGCCGACACCGGCTTCTTCGGGCGGGCCGAGGAAGGCGAGGTTACCGGTCTGGGGCAGCGCCGTACCGAGGGTGAGGGTGAGTTCCTCGCCGGGGGCCGCAGCCGACGGCTCGGCACTGTCGCCGCCGGTGTCGCCGCCGCCACCGGAACATCCGGCGAGAACGAGGGCGCTGGCGCCTGCGAGCGCGACGGCACCGATGACGGTGCGCTTGCGCGAGCGAGTGAAGACGCTCATGTTGCTCCTTGCTGTGAATGAGTGCGAAGCGGCTCGGGAAAGCCGCTTCCAGTGTGACCAACCTAACCGTCGGGGCGTCTCGCCAATGTTGCCGTTCGTTAACGATCTGTAACGCGTCGAGGGGACGCCGTCGCCGTTGTGCAAGCAGAAGGCCCGGAAAGCGCATCAAGGTGAAGGATGGGGCTATGGCACGCATCGTGGTGATCGGCGGAACCGGGCTCATCGGCGAGAAGGTCCTCTCCCTCCTCCTCGCCCGCGGACACGACGCCTTCGCCGCGTCGCCGACCACGGGGGTCGACGTGGGGAGCGGCGAGGGACTCGATGAGGCTCTCGTCGGGGCATCGGTGGTCGTGGATGTCTCCAAGCCCCGCACCTACGACCCTGACGACGTCTGGCGCTACTTCGAGGCGGCGGCGGCGAACGTGACCGCCGCCGAGCGGCGGGCTGGAGTCGCCCATCACATCGCCCTGTCGGCGGTCGGCACCGATCACGACCCGCAGCCGATCCCGTTCTATCGCGCGAAGGCGCACGGCGAGGAGGTGCTGCGCGCGTCGGGACAGCCCTACAGCATCGTGCGGGCGACGCAGTTCTTCGAGTTCGGTGCGCAGATCGGCGCGCAGGCGGCGGAGCAGGAGACGGATGACGCCCGCGTCGCCGACGCGCTCGTGCAGCCGATCGCGGGGGACGACGTCGCCGGCGTGCTCGCGCACCTGGCCGATCGGCCGCCGGCGAACGGCGCGACCGAGATCGCCGGCCCGGACGTGATGCCGCTCGCCGAATTCGTCGGGCGGGCGCTTCGCGCCGCCGGCGACTCGCGGACCGTGGTCGCCGACCCGGAGGCGCGGTATTTCGGCGGGGTGATCGACGAGCGCGAGCTCCTCCCCCGCCCCGGCGCGTGGCTGGCGCCGACTCGCTTCGACGCCTGGCTCGCCGCGCGCTCCGCGCGCTGAGGGCGGGACCTCCGCCGGTCAACCGGCCGTCCGCGGCAGGTTTCGGGGCACGCGCGCGCCGCGAGGGTCAGGTCACCGCGCCGACGTCCGCCACTCCGCGGCGCGCATGCCGGATCGAGTCGACGGTCAGCACGATGAGCGCCACCCACACCAGGCTGAACCCGATCCAGCGCTCCAGCGGCATCGGCTCGCCCAGGATGAACGCGCCGGTGATGAACTGCAGGATGGGCGCCGCGAACTGGAGCAGTCCGATGACGCTCAGCGGCACCCGCCGGGCGCCGGCGGCGAAGAAGAGGAGGGGCGTCGCCGTGATGACGCCGGCGAGCGAGAGCAGCACCGCGTGGCCGACTCCAGCCGCCCCCATCGTGATGCCGGTCGTCATCCCGACCAGCACGAGCTGCACGATCGCGACCGGGGCGAGCCACAGCGTCTCGAGGGTGAGACCGCTCACCGCATCGACCGACGGGCCGATCTGCTTCTTCACCAGGCCGTAGAGCCCGAAGGAGAACGCCAGCGACAGGGCGATCCAGGGGAAAGAGCCGTACCCGACCGCGATGACCACGCAGGCGATGGCGGCGATCGCGAGGGCGGCCCACTGGGTCATCCGGAGTCTTTCCCTCAGCACCACGACGCCGAGCAGCACCGTGACGATCGGGTTGATGAAGTAGCCGAGGCTCGTCTCGATCACGTGGCCGGTGAGGGCGGCGATGAGGAAGACCTGCCAGTTGATGTAGATGAGGATGCCCGCGACGGCGGTCAACAGGAGCAGACGGCGGTTGCGCGTGATGCGGCGAAGTGCCGCCCAGCCCCTCGTGACCGCGAGCAGGAACGCGCAGAAGACCAGCGAGAGGAGGATGCGCCAGGCGACGACCTCGAAGGGGCCGGTGGGCGCCAGCGCGATGAAGTACAGCGGAAGGAAGCCCCACAGGATGTAGGCGGTGAGGGCGTAGACGGCGCCGAGGGTGCGCTCGCGGGCCGGATCCTTTTGCTGCAGGGTCGCCGGGGCCGTCTTGCGCGTCACCGACCCAGACTACGCGGGCGCTCTGACATCACCGCGGGCCGATCGGGCATCGGTGGACCGTCTGCACGTGCGACGAGGGCCGGATGCCGCAGCATCCGACCCTCGGAAAGTGTCGCGAGACGGTGTCTCAGCGGACGACGACCGCGAGCACGTCGCGCGCCGACAGGACGAGGAACTCGTCCGCACCGAACTTGACCTCGGTGCCGCCGTACTTGGAGTAGATCACGCGGTCGCCGACGGCGACGTCGAGCGGGATACGGTTGCCGTTGTCGTCGATCCGGCCCGGGCCCACCGCCACGACCTCGCCCTCCTGGGGCTTCTCCTTGGCCGTGTCGGGGATGACCAGACCGCTGGAGGTGGTCTGCTCGGCCTCGACCTGCTTGATGACGATGCGGTCCTCGAGCGGCTTGATGGAAACCTGAGTGGAAACCGTCACGGTCTACCTCTTCTTTCTTGAGATGAAGACTGGTTAGCACCCACACAGTGAGAGTGCTAATCCAGTGTAGGCAAAGGGCTGGCACTCGTGCAACGTGAGTGCCAGATTCGCGCCCGCGACCCTAGCACCGGATGACTCGCGGGGAAACGGTCGCTGACAGCCCTATCGCCGGTCTCAGGGGATGTGTATCATCCGATGTGGGACGCCGCTCTTCTCGTTGGGAACACCCACGGGCAGCATGCGGCCACAGAGTCGGATTGGGGCTGGAACCTGGGGAGGTTCCGGAATCGACTCTTTAGGGGGAGTAGAGAACTTTGGGCACTGGGGCTACGTATTTTCTTGGGATCGACGTCGGTACGACGCGGATCGCGGCCGCAACGGCGCGGCTGGCACCGGACGGCACCATCGTCGCCGCCCCGTTTCCGCTCGGTCGCCGCAGCGACAGCGCCGCCACGGTGGTGTTCGTCGCCGACGACGGCGACCTGCTGATCGGGGACGCCGCCGAGCGTCGGGGCATCACGCAGCCCGAGCGGCTCGTGCGCGAGTTCAAGCGCAGCATCGGCGACGAGGTACCGGTCGTCGTCAGCGGACGCTCGATCCCGGCGGAGAAGCTCTGGGCGCACACCGTGTCGGCCGTCGTCGACGCGGTGGTCGAGCGCGAAGGCGCCGCGCCCGCCGCGGTGATGCTGACGCACCCGACCGCGTGGGGCCCCCACCGCATCGGCCTCATCCTCGCCGCGCTCGACAAGGTCGGCGTCAAAGACGTCCACCTCATCACCGAGCCCGAGGCCGCCGCCCGCCACTACGAGTCCGGCCGGGCGCTCGACGCCGGCCAGGCCCTCGCGGTCTACGACCTCGGCGGCGGCACGTTCGACTCCGTCATCCTGCGCAAGAGCGCCGACGGCTCCTTCGCCCCGGTCGGCATCCCGGTCGGGATCGACAACCTCGGCGGCGCCGACTTCGATGACGCGGTCTTCCGCCATGTGGTGCGGTCGTCGGGGATCGAGGGCTCCGACCTGAACGATCAGGATCCCGACATCCGCCTCGCCCTCGCTCAGCTGCGCCGCGAGTGCGTCGAAGCGAAGGAAGCGCTGTCGTTCGACTCCGACGTCACCGTTCCCGTGCTCCTCCCCTCGGGCGCGACGAGCGTGCGCCTCACGCGGCACGAGTTCGAGGAGATGATCGACCGCTCCATCGAGCGCACGATCGACACCCTCGAGGAGGGCCTCGACTCCGCCGGTCTCGAGCCCGAGGCGCTGGAGAGCATCCTGCTCATCGGCGGCTCGTCGCGCATCCCGCTCGTCGCGGAACGGCTGTCGGAGCGCCTCGACCGCCCGATCGCGATCGACGCCGACCCGAAGTCCTCCATCGCGCTCGGCGCGGCCCGCGCCCTCGTGCCGGTGCAGTCGGCGGCGCTGACTCCGGCCGATGTCGCCACCCTCGCTCTGGTTCCCGCGGGTGTCGCGGGAGGGCTGGCAGTGGCGGATGACGCGGCTGCCGCCACCACCGACCTCGCCCTGTTCGACCCGAACGGTCGCGCCGAGCAGAAGGCCGCGCGCCGCTGGTACCAGAAGGTACCCGCCGTCGCCGCTGCCGGCGTCGGCGCCATCGTGATCGCCAGCGGCCTGGTGCTCGTGAGCGCCGGAGGCCTCGGCGCCGGTTCCTTCGACGCGGCCGCCGACACCGAGAACCTGCGGGAGTGGGCGGATGTCCCGCTGACGCCGAGCCCCGAGGCGTTGGCCGCCGATCTGCCGACGTCCAACCCGGAGGCCGCTGCTCAACAGCCGCAGGCGCCGCAGGCCGGTGACAACCAGCGCTCGAACCGGGCGCAGCCGAAGGCGAACAACCCGCGGCGTCAAGCCGCGGAGCGCAATCAGGCGGTGCGGCCGTCGCCGCAGGCGCAGCAGCCCGCACCGGCCAAGCCCTCGTCTCCCCCGCCCGCTGGCTCGTCAGGAGGCACGCCTTCCGGTAAGCCGAGCAGCAACCCGCCTGCGGGCGGCGACACGGGCACGGGTGGAACCGGCGGAGACACCGGCACCGGCGGAGACACCGGCACCGGTGGAACCGGCGGAGACACCGGCACCGGCGGAGACACCGGCACCGGCGGAGACACCGGCACCGGCGGAGACACCGGCACGGGCGGAGACACCGGAACGGGCGGAGACACCGGAACGGGCGGAGACACCGGAACGGGCGGAGACACCGGAACGGGCGGAGACACCGGAACGGGCGGAGACACCGGCACCGGCGGAGACA